>Ga0208882_1000219_pt1 | contig 30232 bp, 23 predicted proteins | sample LakWasMet14_LOW5_2_FD_183862 | JGI IMG/M metagenome (GOLD analysis project Ga0208882, IMG submission 183862) | Freshwater sediment methanotrophic microbial communities from Lake Washington under simulated oxygen tension - Sediment Metagenome... | ecosystem: Environmental > Aquatic > Freshwater >...
AATCAATACGAGGTTGAACGCCGCCGTCACCGGCCTCGGGGTCATTGTGACCAAGCAGGTGGTGCAGGGCACTTTCGTCGTTTTTCGTCTGACATCGGATGTGACGAACCCGAAACTGAGCGTGCGCATCCGGCGCAATTCAAATTCCGCACGGGATCTGGCCGGGCCGTTGATGCTGGGCGTCGATCAGGGCGGGCTGGAAGCGGTGGGTTACAGCGAATTCAGGCCAGTGCCCACGGCCACCTTTTTGACTGGAACAGGAGGCAATGTTTCAGCCGGGGTCAACACCTTGGCCAATCTTGCGCAAAACGCCTTCAACCAAATAAACATCACGGCCGCGCCGCCCGTGGTAATTAACTTAGGTACTAGTTTGCAGACAACCGGGGCGGCCAACTTGTGGTATCGGGATGGACTTCCTGCCAGCCCCAACGGCAACAATGATGGTATCCGCGAAAAACTGCGAATTATGGCAGCCGCGATCAACTCCACACCAGGACTGCCGGTGCGCGCGGAGCTGTGGGGCTACCATTTAGCCTTGATCCCGACCACGGGCACCATTAATGGTAAGGCTGATTTCGCCACGGCTGGCGGAACCGACATCGGGCCGACCACCAACCCGAATTTGTTCACCCGCAATGTGCGCCAGTACGTGCTAGGTCTAAGCGGCAGCGGCGATTTCTCCAGTCCGGGCTTGAAAGGACAAGATGACGACGGCACTCCCTTGACTGCCAACGATTACTTAGGCAACCCGTTGGACCGTACTGGCTTTTACGCCCTAGACACCGTGGACTTGTTCAATTTAATGGTATTGCCGCCTGACCAAGACATTAGCGGAACTGACTATGCGCAATTGCTGATCGGACCGGCCAGCGGTTATTGCGCGAACAGGCGAGCCTTCTTGTTGGTCGATGCGCCTGCCAGTTGGACTAAGAGCGGTTTGCCAGTAGCGACGGACATCATGGTCAATGATTTACGCGGGCGGGTGGTCAAAGACCACGCCGCTGTCTTCTATCCTCGAATCCAGTTCAGCGACGGAGGGATGAAAAAATACACCGGTTCCTCTGGCATGATGGCGGGACTGATGGCCCGGATTGACTCCACGCGTGGCGTATGGAAAGCACCGGCGGGCATCGAGGCTGATTTGCGCAATGTGCTGGATTTGGAAACGAACCTCACCGACCTGCAAAACGGCGTTCTCAACAAGCTTGGAGTCAACTGCATACGCAAATTCCCAAACGGCATCGTTAGTTGGGGATCACGAACTTTGGACGGTGCTGACGATATCGGATCGGAATGGAAGTACATTCCCATTCGAAGGTTTGCGTTGTTTTTGGAGGAATCCCTGTTTCGTGGCACCAAGTGGGTGGTATTCGAGCCCAACGACGAGCCGTTGTGGGCGCAAATCAGGCTTAATCTGAACGCCTTTATGATGAGCCTGTTCCGTCAGGGCGCTTTCCAGGGAACGACCCCGGATAAGGCATTTTTTGTGAAATGCGACAAGGAAACGACTACCCAGAATGACCGGAACCTAGGCATTGTAAATATTGAAGTGGGTTTTGCACCGCTCAAGCCGGCTGAGTTCGTGATCATCAAAATCCAACAAATTGCTGGCGATTTATAGGAGGAATGAGCAATGGCTAATGGTTTCCAGGTAAACGCATCACGCTTCGACCCCTACAAAAATTTCAAGTTTCTCGTCAAATGGGATGGCAAAACGGTGCTGGGTGTGAGTAAAGTCAGTGCCTTGAAGCGCACCACTGAGGTCGTCAAGCATCGTGCCGGAGGTGATAGCGGAGAGAGCAAATCACCAGGGCGCACTGCCTATGACGCAGTTACGATGGAGCGGGGCTTGACCCACGATCCTGAGTTCGAGGCATGGGCCAACAAGGTCCATTCATGGTCTGGTGATCCGGCGATGGATTTGGCGAATTACAAGAAAGAACTGACTTTGGAGGTGTTGAACGAAAAGGGCCAGGTAGCGTTTCGCTACCATTTGCACGATGCCTGGATCAGCGAATTCACCGCTATACCGGAACTCAACTCTAACGCCAATGCGGTCGCAATCGAGTCTATCAAGATTGAATTGAACGGCTGGGAGCGGGATTTGGGAACTCCTGAACCGAATCAGGCGGACTAAACCGTAAGCTTTATGCACCTATTTGGGCAATGCGAGCAAGATTTGGCGGTTGATTTTGGTCAACTGCTTCCCCTTGTAACATCAGAGGTGCTTGAAGCTTGCGAGGCACTGAACAAAGGCTGCGCAGGGGGGAGGGATTTTTTTTGGAACCTGCCTGTGGGCAAGCGGATTGAATGCCTTCTCAAAGTAACAAATTGGGGGCGTGGCGGCAATATCGAATTGAACTTCGCCTGCCAAAACCCAGGGTGCAAGCAAGCGCTGGAAATTGTGCTACCCGTCCAAGAGCTTGTGGAATTGCAATCACGGACTGATGGCATCGACTACCTTCCTTTCCTGTATGAGGGAAACCGCTTTGTTTTAAGGCGACCAACAGGCAAAGACCAGTTGGCATGGCTGGCCGAAGGGCTTGCCGATGAGCGGCAGTCAGTTTTGGCGATTGCTCGTCGGCTTCTTCTGGCCGACAAGGATGGGCAGGAACCGGATTTTACAGCGTTGGGTGAGGACTGGATAGAGTCGGCGGAAAAAGTACTGGAAGAATTTGATCCCTTGCTGGGTTTCAGGGTGGACACGGTCTGCCCTGACTGTGGAGTGGAAAACCGTTTTGAGGTGGATATGGAGGCGCTTTGTTTGCAGAGGCTGCAAAGAGCGCAGATGGATTTGTTGGAGACGGTGCACACACTGGCGAAACATTATCACTGGAGCGAAACACAGATTTTTTCTGTTCCAGCCTGGAGACGCGCTCATTATCTAAGGCTCATTGCAAAGGAAGATCAACGATGACACATTATTTTTCCAAACTTGCCCGGATGACCGGACTTCCAAGTAGCGGTACTGCATTTCAGACACCGCGCATCGGTAAGTCTGAGAGTTTTCTGTTTGATAAAGAGTCGCGCGCTACTGAGTCATTGTCTGAGGAAGTGTTGAGCATCGAATCGCGGCCAGCAGAAAGAGCGCCGGTTCAGGAAAGCTCCGCCTCACCGGCGCAGGCGATACACTTGGCCGATCAACGTCCTGTCCAAACTAATACTCAGTCCTCTCAAACTGCCGCCCGCTCTTCTACAGTAAAGACAGAGGCGATGACAATGGATTCGCCGAATCAGGAAAGCTCCGCTTTCTCTCGGACTATGGAATTCACGGCCGACTCGGCCCATGAACATGGAGTAGACGGGCAAAACTTGCAACCGGAAAGGCCCCGCCTTCAGACTGAGGCACAACAAATGGCTAGGCCGATGACGGATATGAAATCCGCCGTCGATACCAGACAATCGACAAAAGAGTTACAGCAATTCAGGGAAGAGCAGGAGACTGATCTGATACCAAGCACGCCGCTGCCTAAGGTGATCCCCGACCTGGATTTTGCCGTCGAGTTGGATCACAAGGCACAAGAACCTGTGGCAGTAAATGCCGAGTTATCCGTGCCTATGCTTGAAAGCAAACAGAACAAGTCTGACGCTTATGCGGAACTGTGGCGAGAAGTCAATGCATGGCTTTCGGCTCAGCCCGAAACTGTTGCCATGGTAAAAACACAAGCTGAACCGGGCCATGTCGAAGTTGCCCAGCACTTGGCACCGGTCCAGGATTTCAGCCTTTCCATTGGCAATATCAACATCATTGTCGAGGAACCGCAGAAAGCTACAGTCGTGACCCAGCCGGCTGTGGCAACAGGTCCATCAGCTACGGCTAGTCCCGATGGCTTTTTCCGCCTTGACCGGCATTACCTTTAATATTTCAGGGGAACATGACATGGCGCTTGCGGACACAGGCAGGGCAATCGGAGCAGCCACCCGGGCTGTCAAATCGCGCCTCGGCAGTCAGACAGGTCTCAATATCACTGTAGGCAGGCCCGAGGCTGGTGGGAAAGCCAATCCGAGGCTCAACCTGTTTTTGTATGAGGCCACCCTGGATGGCAGTTTGAAAAATCATTCCCTTGATGAAGGGCAACAGCCACCTTTGTGGATAGTTTTGAAATACCTGCTCACCGCCTTTGATGAAGACGGAGAAAGCGATACGGTGGAGGCGCTCGATTTGCTGGGCGGCGGTTTAAGCGCATTGCAAGACTCCAATTTCTTAAGTCTGACTGGGCTGCCCCCCTTAGATCAAAAGGCTTTGAGCGATAATCCAGAACCGCTCAAGATCACCTTCGACGAGGCTTCGGCCGATCTCATCTCTAAGGTGATGCAAGGTCCTGACGAAAAATACCGCCTCTGCTCAGCCTTTCAGGTACGCCCGGTCATGGTGACGACAGGTGAGCCGCCGGATTATTCGCTTCTAGTGGGCATAGACTATACTCAACTCCCTCCTGCCATTATCGGTGAATCGGGTGTGCAAAATGTCGTGATACCCTCCTTGGGAGCGCGTATCGAATCCGTGAGTCCTGCGCGCTTTGAAATTGGCGACGAGATCACAATCACCGGAACAGACCTGAACTTAGCCAATATTTCCGTCTTGCTTGGGCCTGTGGAATTGCCGGTCATAGCCCAACAACCCGGCCAACTACGCTGCCGTGTCGACGCGGCAGTGGTCAACGGGGCGACTGTCTCAGCTGGCAACCTGCCTTTGGCGGTAGTCCAGATTCTGCCTTCGGGGCGGCTGCGGACTAGCAATCTGGTGGTGGGTAATCTGCTACCAACCCTTAGCTTGGCGGTAGCGAGTTCAGTCAATGGCACGGCGGCGAAAGCTTTCGGTACACTCGACATCACAGGAAAGCTATTGGGCAATGACCAAGATGATGTATTTTTGGCACTGTACAAGAATGGTACAGTCGTAAAGCTGTTTGACGCTCTGGAACTGCCGCCTGGTCCGCCCATTGCTCCACAAACTCAATGGCGCTTGGTCATGCAAAACACCGACGGGGTGCCGGCAGGCGACTATCTGGTTATTCTGCGCGTCAATGGCCAGCAGGCGAAGAACAGTCTTTCGGTGAGTCTAGTGCCATGAGCAGCGAAATCAGACAGCCGGAGTTTTTCACCTTCCTGCCACGCCTTGAGGTGGAAGACCCTACTGCGTGCTATTGGCTACGCCAGGTGACATTGCGTCTGCGCCGTGAAGTCTGCTGGCTGTGGCAGGAACGCGGCCTCAATGCTCCGGACAGTCCGGAAGCTTTACCACCCTTCACCGACAAGGCGCGGGCAAGCTTGGACATGAGCCGGTTTTGGCGGGAGAAGCTGACTTTTTATCGTACTGACTCGACTGCTGAGTATTTGAGCCAGCAACTGGAAACACAGCCGCCAGAGCTTCATACCCAGCCTTTCCAGGGCTCGTTCAGCTGGGCTGTGGCGCTGCTGGAGCTGAATGAAGCTTCGATTTTCACACTGGGGCTGGCCTTGGCGGCGGCTTTGGATGGCAGTATGGGCAGCGTCATTGCCTTGTGTCAAAACGATCAGGCTAAACTTCAGCCAACTCTGGCCTTGGCGCAAAAGCTCTGGGATCGGCCAGAGGAAATCCTGCCTCTGGCAGACTCTTCTCATCCACTGTTCCGCCACGGCTTGCTTAGACAAGGGGGACTTCATTCCCACAATATGGCAGAGTCAGAATGGGACTTACCTCTGTCGGTTCACTCTCTGGTGGCTAGACAGTTATTGTATCCGACGGGGGAGTGGCCCTGCGGCTTGCTGCGTATTGATGCGGACGGGACGCTAGCCGGTGAGGCCGGCCGTCTGCTGGCGGCACGTTTACAGTCAGCTAAGTTTGACGGGCAGCGCATCGTCCCCGTGTTGGGGCCTAGAGCCGCTAATTTGGGCCGGCAGGCCGCCGCAGCAGCAAAAGCGGCAGGTTACGAGATCGTGGCTTTTCCAGCCGACGCGGAAATCACCGATGTCCATTATTTGAACGCAGTCGCCACTTTGTGCTGGTTGAAGCAGGCCGCTTTGTATCAGCCTTTGGAGACAATTTGCAGTGCTTGCGGAGATAAAACGGCATGGACAGAGCGCCTGCCTTCTCCACTGATACCTGTGTTGCTCTTTATCGCACTCGAAGATCGGCGCCAACTGTCCGGCCTGCCCACACGCCGATTATTGCCGGCGCTGCATGTGCAGCCTCTGTCCTACGAGGCTCGTTTGGCACAATGGAAAGAAGGTCTGGGCAGCAAGGCTATAGGCTTGCAAAAATTTTTAAGCGAAATCGCCAGGCGCTTCCGTTTCCAACAGGAAACCATAGCCAATCTTTGCACAGAATTGAAAGCCTTGCCCGGCTCGCTCACAGAGACTGATTTGCTGGAAGCCTGCCGCGCCGAACTGGATCTGGACATCGGTGATCTGGCCAGTCCGGTGACACCCCGTTTCGACAGGGAGGAGTTGATCCTTCCAACGAAGCAGGCTCTGCAATTTGAGGAGCATGTGCGGGCCATGCAGGCGCTAACGGAAGTTCATTACGGCTGGGGCGCGGCTAAAGCCTGGAATGAAAGCGGTATCTCGGTGCTGTTCGCAGGTCCACCGGGCACCGGCAAGACTATGGCCGCAGAACTGCTGTCCATTAAGCTCGACCTGCCCATGTACCGCATCGATCTGTCACAGGTGGTGAACAAATATATCGGCGAAACGGAAAAAAACCTGAAACGGCTGTTCGATATGGCAGATATTTGCGACATGATCCTGTTTTTTGACGAGGCCGACGCTTTGTTTGGCCGCCGTACAGAGGTCAGCGACGCCCATGACCGCTATGCCAACCTGGAAATCAGTTATTTGCTGGAGCGCATGGAGCGTTTCAAGGGCTTGGCCATACTCGCCAGCAACCGTAAAAAAGACCTTGATGAAGCCTTCCTGCGCCGCCTCCGTTATGTCATAGACTTCCCGCTGCCCGACATGGAGCAACGCAAGCGCATATGGCAGCAGGTTATCCCCACTCATGCTGATGCTTCCGCTTTGGACTTCGATTTTCTCGCACGGCAGTTTTCCATCGCCGGAGGTAATATCCGTTCGGTAGTTTTCAACGCCTGTTTACAGAGCGCCCATCAAGGCCACAAGCGTTTGGAAATGTCGGAAGTGCTGGTGGCGATGAAGCGCGAATTCGACAAGATGAACCGCTCCCTGAGCCTGGAGCAGTTTGGACCCTATGCCTCATTAATCGCAGAACTGGAGTAAGCACCATGAATCAGGCCAAGATCAATATCGGACAACTGAATATACGACTGCGCGGTTTGTCATCTCAGACAGCACAGGGGATGACTTCGGGTTTAGGTAGTGAAATTCTGAGCCATCTGGCTGAACAATCATTGCTTTCCGGCAGACTTGATCAGGTGGACGCCGGCCAGTTGGCGGTAACTTCGGCCACCGCCAGTGAGCTGCGCCGTGTCGTCGCGCGTCAGATTGCTTTGGCGGTGGCAGCGCGAACCGGCAATATGGGGCTTGGATCATGACTGTGATGCGCGGCGCCTTGATCGAGTACGGCAGTGATTTTCTAGGGCCGTTGCCCAATGTCGTGCTGTTCCAGTTCAATCCCGAGACCTTGACACGTACTTTGCAAATTCCGCCGCGCCCGGCCAGTGGATCAAGTCGCGAGACCAATCAGGCTGGTGAACCATCAATCGAAAAAATCAGCTTTAAGGCGCAATTCAATGCCGCCGACGAGTTAAACAGCGGTAATGTTCTGGCTCGTACAATGGGGGTGGGGCCGCGCCTGGCGGCGCTGGAGCAGATGGTGCATCCTTCCAGCAAAATCAGTGGAGCGATAGGTGCTGCGCTGGAGGCGGTAGGTGGTGCTCTGGGACTTGGCGGTGGAGGTGATAGCGGAGCGCGTCAGCCGATCCCGCGGGAAAATTACCCCCGTATCCTGTTTATTTGGGGACCGTTCCGGGTGCTGCCGGTCATTATCGAATCCATGAATATTACTGAACAGCGTTATGATTTCCTGCTCAACCCAGTCCAAGCGGAGGTTAACATCGGTCTGGTCGTCAATGCCATCGACAGTTGTTCCGATGACAAGATCGCCAAAGGCGCATTTGAATATTCTAATCTGGCCAAGGAAGCACAGGCCATTCTTAACCTAGCCAATACCGCTTCTCAGGTAGCTGAATTGATACCGTTTTAACAGGAGGCAAGACATGTTTAACGATTCGTCCCGTTACGCCAAGCTCGCTATTGTCGAGGCGAAAGCCGAGGGCGGGCGCTCTGTTCAGGCAGTAGTCTTGCGCTGCCTGCCCTATGTCGGCGGTGTGCCTGTCACTATCAAAGGTAATGACCGGCTGGATGTGATGGCTCAGCGTCGCTACAGTGATCCGACTCAGTTTTGGCATCTTGCTGATGCCAACACCGAACTCGAAGCTAATGCCCTATTGAGCAGCAAGGATGGTGGCAATCCCGATGTTCCACAAACACCAAGAACTATCTTGGTGCCGGAGAAATAAATGGCCGCCGTGGAATTCCGTCTGTATTTCGACAATGAAGCCGCTGACCAGAAGCGTCTGGATCAGGTGGATAGCATAGTTGTTGAACAGAAAGTTGACATGGCCTGGGAGGCGCGTTTGTCTATCCCTGTGTGCGTCAACGGCGACGGCAAATGGGAGGGAGAGGATGAAGCCTGGATGAAGCCATTCAAGCGGGTGCGCGTGGAAATCAAGGTGGGTTCAGGCGATTTCGTGGCTCTTATCGACGGCCCCATAGTTGGCCACGACAATGCGCGCAGCATGCTTCCCGGTAAAAGTATGGTCACGCTCGTGGTGCATGACGACAGCGCCCTGCTGCATCGGCAACACAAAATCAGCCGGTTTTCCGGCTCGGACAGTGAAATCGCCAGACAGATTTTCGAGGCTGCCCAACTTGGCGCACCGCCGGACATAGATGACACCGCGAGCCGTTCTGATACTCCGTTTCAAGAAACCATGCAATCCGGCACGGACATGCAGATGCTTCGTACTTTGGCAAGGCGCAATCCCAGCTGGCATGCTTATGTATTGCCGGGAAGTCAGCCTGGCCAAAGCATAGGTTGCTTCAAGCGTCTGCCGACAAAATCCGACGGTCTTCCGGCTTTAGTGTTGATGGGCGATGGGCGTAACCTGGCCAATTTCGATTTACGCAATAACGCCAGATCCCCGGCATCAGTGCAAGGGGCCACCTTAAGCTTAAAAGACAAAAAGATCGTCACTGCTAGCGCCAGTTATCGTAATGCCATTCTGCTAGGTGACGAACCAGCTGTTCCAGAGGGCAGCGGTGATACGGTCAGACAGCTTCCTCCTGGACAGAGCGGCAGGAATGACTTGGATGATGTGGCGGCGGGCGTAGCGGCGGATTCAGGCTTTTCAGCCGAGGCCACGGGTAGTTTATTGCCCTTGTGCTACGGCGGCATCCTTTCTCCTTACCGGGCGGTCAATGTGCAGCTTTCCGACAGCGCCCAGAGTGGGCTTTATGTGATTTTTAAAGTCACTCATACGCTGACGCGATCTGATTACACACAATCTTTCACTGTGCGTGGTAATGCGATTTCGGCCAAGAGCTCGACTAGCGCCTCGAAACCCCAGGCCAGCGCCAGTTTTTCAGCCAGTTTCAACGTACAAGTGAGCATATTCTGATGGTGGATGAAAGCATGGAAAAACTGTCTGTGGATCTTGCTGAACAAGCAGGTTCGCGTCATTACGGGAAATTTCCGGGTAATGTTACGACCGTGGACGACAAGACCGGCTATATCAAGGCCCATGTTCCCGACATTTACGGAGAAGCTGATGAATCGCCATGGGCCTTGCCCGCCGTGCCTTTTGCCGGCAAAGATCATGGTTTTGTGGCTTTGCCCGAGGTGGGCGACGGGGTGTGGATCGAATTCATAGGCGGTGATATTTCTCAGCCTATTTGGACGGGCTGTTGGTGGGGCGATGGCGAATTACCCGCGCCGGGGGCGGAAAAGACCCGAGCCTGGGTCACCACCGCAGGCCACAAGCTGGTGTTGAATGACCAAGGCTCAAAAGTGCAATTGCTGCATGCCAAGGGCGCTGAACTAACCCTGGCCGACAGTGAAATCACCGTCAAGATCGGCCAATCAGAAGCGACCATGACGGATAGCGGCGAAATCACGCTGAAGGTCGGGGCCACCGAGATTTCGATGACCCTGAGCGAATTGAACCTCAAATGCGGACCTGCCACCATCAAACTATCGGCGGCGGGAGTGGACATTAACAATGGCGCGATCAAGGTGCTGTGATGCCGGGCGAAATATTGAACATAGCCAGTTCCATCCAATGTATGCACGGCGGGCAGGCACTGCTGTTCACTTCAAACACGCGGTTTATGGTGGACAATCTACCTGCCCTAATGCAATCGGACATCCATCCCGTGGTCGGCTGTCCTTTTACCATTGGCCCAAAATACCAGCCTTGTGTGCGTATCGAGTGGTCTGGCGGGGCATCCCAATGCGCGGTCAACGGTGTGCCGGTGCTGGTCCGCAGCAGCATAGGCCAATGCTACAGCGCCGATGGTGTTGTACAGGGCATCGCCATCATCGGCAACACGCAAACCAAGGTAGGCGCATTATGAAACCGCAAAATGGCCGGCATCTGTCCTTCCCGTTCCGCGTCAACCAAGATGGCCGGATGGCCCAGGTGGATTCACTGGAAGACCATATCCGTGACGAATTGGTGCAATTGCTGCTGACTAATCCTGCTGAACGTCTGTTCCTGCCTGAATTTGGCGGCGGTGCGCGGCGGCTGGTTTTTGAAGCAGCCGACGAGGCCACAGCAGCCATGGCCAAGGCGGTCATCACCCAGGCGGTCACGCGCTGGCTGGGCCATCGCGTCACTTTGGAGCACCTCAATGTGGAGGTGGCGAACGAAACTATCGATGTGGATTTTCGCTATCGCATATCAGGCACCGAAGATACCCGTATCTTGAGATTCCAGAGGAAGGGAGGTTAAAACATGCTGATCGAAGACGAACGGCCTTTACGCGAGATTTCCCGCCAGGAACCTCTGGGCGAACGTGCTAGAAATCTGTACACGGCACCTTTGAAGATAGAGAAAGCCGCGTTCGAAAAGCTCGATGCGGCTTGCCAAAGTTTTTTGACTGCCGGGGCAACGGTCCTCTACAAACCCGATGGCACAGACCATGTGCTGGCAGTGCGGATTGACGCGCTTACCGATGAGCAACGCTTTGGCATTTTACAGTGCCTGGAGCGTCCCAATGGCATCCAGCGCTTGCAGGTGTCTTTGGATACAGTGAACAACCGGGCTACCCTGGAAGTACGTTTGTTCAATATGAACGGCATCGCTAAAATTCTCGCAGCCCCCGGAGCTGATGCCAAGCATATTTTCCCAATTAGTGGCGGCCATCGCCTGCCGGCCGGCCCGGCAGCAGGGCAGGTGCATGTGGAATCGTGCATACAAGCCGATGCCTCTGAGCCACTATTGCAGCTCATTGTAACTCCAATAGGCGATTATTCCAGTTATACCTTGGGTTTGGATTCTGTTACGGGTCTGGTAGTCGATCCCTTGTTAGCCGAAATCCGCTTCAAATTCCGGCCTGGCTGCTTCAATGTAAATTGCGCCCCAGATTGGGAGAGTCTGCCAGAACCGCCGCCGTCTCCTGCTATCGATTACCTAGCCAAGGATTACGATTCCTTTCGCGCAACCATCATAAGCGCTATGGCAGACCGGGTGCCTGGCTGGCAACCGAGCAGTGAAGCAGATCTTGATCAAGTGTTACTGGAACTATTCGCCGCCGCCGCTGATGAGTTGAGCGATTACCAAGACCGGGTCATGAACGAAGCGTATCTGGCTTCTGCTCGCAAGCGGGTGTCTTTGGCACGCCATGCACGGCTGATGGACTACCATATCCGCCAGGGCAATCAGGCTAGCACTTGGCTGGCCCTGGAACTGAATGCTGCAGCACCTGCCGGCGGCTTTGATTTGCAGGCGGGTTTTACTGTCTGGTCTGGACAGGAAGACAGTCCAGAGCTTGGCATCGTGTTTGCGAGCCAGGAGGTTCAATATCTGGCTGCTTCTCTTAACCGTATGGGGCTTTATACATGGAGCGGTGCAATCCCGGCGCTGGCTGCTGGCAGTACCCGCGCGGATCTTAGACCTTGGCAGAAGGATGCTACAGAGGTGCAACAACAGGCGTCAGCGCTGGCAGTGCAAAATGCGATCAGCAATGGTCTGACATCTTATCTGTTGATACAGGAACATCTGAATCCTGCCACGGGCAGACCCGTCGGACAGGATAGGGATAAGCGGCAATTGCTGAGGTTGTTGCCCGACGCCAAGGCGCAGCAAGACCCTGTGACGGGCGACTGGTATGTCAGCGTACACTGGAGCCGGCAGGACGCCTTGCGTCGCGCCTACTGTTTCACCGTGGACTGCACGCCGGACGGCGCGGTGGATGATGTTTCCTTATTCCACGGTAATCTGGTCAAAGTGTTCCATGGCCGTCTGAGAACAGTGAGCTTCAAGGCACAGGATCAATCCCTGACTGGTTCGGACCAGTTGCATTACGATCCAACCCGTTGGGGCGCATTATGCCCGCTGCCGGAAGGCTCCTTGGCCTATTTGGATACCCTGCCCGGCGGAGAAATACCACCGTTGTCGACTCTGAAGATTAATGTTGCCACGGCCATTGCAACAGAGGAATGGTTAGAGGTACCCAGTCTGATTCATAGCGATGGCGATAGCCGACACTTCGTTGTGGAAACCGACGAGGAAGGTCGAAGCGTGGTGCGTTTTGGCAACGGTGTCAATGGACAAAAACTGCCGGAAAAAGCCGTAGTGACCTGTGTTTATCAGGAAGGTGCCGGGCTGGACGGCAATATCGGTTCAGACAAGCTGGTTCGGTTCAACTCAACAACAACGCAAGGACAGTTAATTGAATATAGCTGGAATCCCTTCGATGTGACTTCCGGCCGTGCACCGGAGCCGGTCTATGAAATTATCCGCCGCGTTCCTGAAGCCTATCGCGCCAGGCAATTGCGGGCGGTGGCCCTTCATGATTATGAACGCCGTGCCGAAGAACTGCCCGAAGTGTCCAGGGCGGCTGCAAGTTATGCCTGGACCGGCAGTTGGCGCACAGTGCGCGTGGCCATTGACCCAGTAGGGACTAATGTGCTGGAGGATTCCTTATATCGGAAGATTTCTGATTATTTGGAGGCTGTACGCCTGATTGGGGAAGACCTGGAAATCCGCCCGCCGCGCTTTGTGCCACTGGAAATTCATGTCGTACTATGCGCCAGTCCAGGTGTCTGGCCGGATGATTTGAAATTTGTGCTGGCCCAGGAATTTTCCACGAGTTGGACGCGAGACGGGCGTATGGGCTTTTTTCATCCCGATCGCTGGAGTTTCGGCCAGGGACTGAATGCCAGCGAAATCAGCGGGCGGGTGCTGTCAGTGGAAGGCATTGAGCATGTACTCAGTATCAACATCAAGCGCTGGAATGACGGCACGACGGGTGCTCAGGCAGTCGACAAGTTGCGCCACAATGAAATCATCCAGGTATTAAGTGACCCAGACCACATGGAACTGGGCTTTATTGACTTTGACGTGAGAGGAGGCTTGTCATGAGCCAAGATTGCCGTAACGATTGCCTGGAAACCTTGAGTTTCCCGCGCCGGCCTGGCACCTGGCAGCGTTACGGCGTCTTCGAAGACGCCTGTACAATACAATTCAATTCGGTCAGCCCGGATAACCGGCCTGGTCTTACCCATTTTAATTACCGCATAGGCAACTATGCGGACATCCGTAATTTCCTGCTGGCGCGGCTTAACCAAAGCGAGCCCCTCGCTGCCTGGACTCACCGGCAGGCAGACGATCCCGGCATCGCTTTGTTGGAAGGCGCGGCCATACTGGGTGACATCCTTAGTTTTTACCAGGAACTTTACGCCAACGAAGCTTTCCTTCGCACTGCGCAATGGCAGAACAGCGTTGCCGAGTTGGTGCGTCTCTTGGGTTATCGGCTATCGCCGGGTATTGGCGGACAGGCCCGCTTCGCCTTCGAAGTTAAAGGCGATACCTCAGTTGTGGTACCAGCCCGTTTCCCGGTGAAGGTAGCCTTGGAAGGCCAGGATAAACCCTCCGATTTTGAAACTATCAAGGCGCTCACGGCTTATCCTTGGCTTAATAATTTCCCGCTTTTTCGTCCTCTGGAAACACCGCCCATCACAGCATCCAGCCAAGAGTTTTATATCCCCACTCCCGACCCTTACGCCCAGCCACTTACTTTGAAATCGGGAGACCGTTTGCTGGTGGGTAATGGCATAGGAGGGGCGTCATCTAGCTTGGCTGAGCCTGAAATTGTGATCGTCGATTCTGTGCGCAAGTTACATGGCGTCCAGTATTTCAAGATCAAAGGCAAGCTGAAGCGCACAGGAACCACGCAAAACCTGCAAGGGTTCCTGCTTGGTCGCAGCTTCCACCATTTCGGCCACAATGGGCCACCAAGCCTGATCAAAATGTCCAACCCCACTACCAGCACGGCAACCCAGAACGGCTCAACCACGACGGTGGAAACCAATATTGACGAGCGGGATGTGAATTTCACCCGCCGCCTTGATGCTGAGACTATCAGTGAAGAATCGAGCTTTTTCTTTATTGTGGATTATGGCTCGTACCTGTACTTTGGCAACCCGATCAAATATGCCAGCAAGGCAATGAAGGCTTCAGCAAGGCCCTGGGAGCGCATAGTCAATCCGACCCTCGCCGCAGAGGAATTTCCTCTGGACTCGGAAGTGCGGGATTTGGCCAATGGCGCTACGCTAATACTGCAAGGGCAGTTCAGCGGCAACGGGGCGGCGCAGGAATACGCCGTCATCCGGACCATTAAAGCCATACGCCCCACCTCAGTGACCTGGGGGCAATTGACCGCCACCACAAGTTTGGCAACCCTGGACCAGTCACTTTCTGCTTCAACTGCTGGCCATAATTCTGCGGATATTCGCGAGTTGCTCATCCATGAAGTTCTAAGCCCGATATTGACTCTGAATGCGGCTCAGAGCGAACCGACAGTTCCGGCAGCAGGCAAAACTCTGACTTTTTTCGGCACCTATGCTCAGGCCCTGGATCTGGATCAGCGCCTGCTTGCCCTGGTTAAACCCGGCGCAGAAACCCGTTATGTCCAGGTGGCGCAAGTGAGCACCTCAACATTTGAAAATCCGGATGTTCCAAGGCTGCAAACAATCACCTTAGCGGAAGATATTGATTATTCGGATTTTCCCAACGAAGGCTCTGTAGTTTCGGTTTACGGTAATCTGAGCGATGCGAGCCAGGGCAAGACCGAGGCAGCAGCTGTTATTGGCAGCGGCGATGCCAGGTCTATTTTTCAGACTTTCAAATTACCTAAAGCTCCTTTGAGCTATTTGATTTCTGCGCAAGAAAACCCACCAGAGACGCCAGAGTTGTCCATTTACGTCAATAACCGCCTGTGGAATCGGGTGGCTAACTTATTCGGGCATAAGAACAATGAAGAAATCTATATCGTGCGCGAGGATGCAGAGAACATATCCTGGATACAGTTCGGCGATGGCAAGACTGGAGCGCGGCTGCCTACTGGTTCAGGCAATGTACTGGCTGTATACCGTACTGGCAACGCCGCCTTTGGTCCGACCAAGGCGGGCGTCAAGGCGCAGGCTGGCGCCAAACTTGATAAGCTGGACCAGGTAGTTTTGCCAGGCATCGTGACCGGAGGAGAGCAGGCTGAAGCTGCGCATAAAGCCAAAGTCGCTGCGCCCGGCAAGATCCAGAGCCTGGACCGTCTGGTGGGTTTACAGGATTTTGAAAGCGAGGCTCTGGCCATTGCCGGTGTGGCTTCCGCTATTGCAGCCTGGCGGCTGGTGGACAATATCCCGCTTGTAGCCATCACTGTGTTGATGGAGAATGGGCGCAGCGGGGAAATCCAGAATGTGAGGGATGTTCTTTCCGGCTACAACAAAAGCCGTGGCCCGCAACGCTTCCCGGTGAAGGTGATTGCAGGTGCACGCCTGTATGTTCGCATTCATGCTCAAATCGCTTATGACCCGAGCTTCCGCCAGGAGTTAGTGGCCGAACAGATTGCACTGTTCCTGGGTGTCGATGGAGTCGATGGTTTGTTCGGCTTACGCTCGCGGCGTTTCGGCGGGCCGGAATATTCCACACGCATCGAAGGAACGATCCAGAATGTGCCCGGCGTGTCTTGGGTCAAACTGAGCCATTTCGCCCCACTGGCCGAGGCTGATAACCCTGCCAACCTAGATATGTCCCTGTTTCCTGAAACCTTCAACGACAGTGTGAGTTGTAGTGGCGATCAAATCCTTGCCCTGTATCCAGCTCATCTAATCCTGACCGCCGTAGCAAAGGAGGGTTAAAAGATGGATGACAAACGTGTGAGCTTATATGAACGTCTGCCGGAAATTTATCGCATCAAGGACGGGCAGTTGGCCGATGTATATTTCGACAAGGATGGATCACCCATTCTCAACGAACAGCTCAAAGCTTATTTGGGGCTGGTCGAGGAGATGTTCGGGGCTGTGCATGAGAACATTGAATCCCTGTACCATGATCTGTTTATTGAAACCTGCGACGACTGGGTGATTCCTTACATTGGCGATTTACTGGGCAACAGCCGCTTATCGGGCGAACCATGGATCTTGCGGTCCGATGTTGCAGACACCATCGCATTGCGCCGCCGCAAGGGCACTTTATGGGCTGTGGAGCTTTTGGCTTATAACCTCACGCGTTGGGCTGTCCAATGTGTGGAATTACGTGAGAATCTGGCCTGGTTCCAGCACTTAAATCACCAACGCCCGGATGTCGGTGGTCGTCCGCCCCTATCCCCGCCGGCCCCACCCAGACAGGCTGCAATCAGGGGCGGCACGGTGAGTCTTAGGGCTCCAGCGGTTCTGGCCTTGCTGGATACTCCTTTTGATCCTTTTGCTCACACACCCGATCTAAAGCCGCCGACCTCTGGATCAGTTCGATACAATCTGCCTAATCTGGCGATTTACCTGTGGCGAAAGTCCGCTTACCAGATTCCTGCGATCAAGCCTTTCAGCACAGTCATAGTTACCGCAGCAGCAGGTGAACCCTTTGTGGTGCGCGTCAATATCAACCCCGCTCCAATTAATTTGTTCTCCTTGCCTTATGTCCTGGCAGGCAATGAACCGGCAGGCCAGCCGGTGCGCTTGTTCAACAGTCATCATTTGGACAGGCTAAATCGGCAACGCCAGGGCACAGACAAGCTGGACACGACAGGCCTGGAGACGCGCCTGTCAGGGCTGGATGAAATGCCAGGCCCCATTCCTACCGAGCGTCTGGATCAGGCTGGTTTGTTGGCAGCCCCCGAGTATTATGTGGCGCTGGATACTTATGATCCCGCCACAGGGAAAGTTAACGAAGGGGTGGTTGGGCTGCAACTGCATTTTCCGTCCAATGCTTTTGCCGGAGCCATGTGGCCGGCGCCTGCCTCGCCCTGGAAAATTCGTGGTGTCAATTTGTGCGCCTGGGAGTCAGGAATCCAGCCGCCGCTGGAAAACCGCCAGATCGCCATTGATCCTGTGATTGGCCGTATTGCCATCGGCTTGGCAAGTCAGGCTGAGGCCGACGCGTTACTAAAGGATTTGCTCATCAGCTACAACTATGCATCACCTGGTCCGGTGGGCGCTCATCCTATAAGCCGTGCCGATATCCCCAAGGTCTGGAAGCAGGCTGCGCCGGACGAGCCTGAAATCCAAGTTGTGAACTTCCACGACGATCCTAAGGGCTTGACGAAGTCGCTGGTCGGTATCTCTACAAAAAACAGGCCGGTGCTTATAGAGATTGCTGATAGTCGCACCCATATACTGGATCTCAAAGACCCGCTGTTGAAGGCGGATGTATTGGAGGAAAATGGCGTGTATAGTCTGCGCCTGAACAAGCCTCTGCTGATACGGTCGCAGGACGACCAACGCCCAATCATCCAGCTGGTCTTGCCTCTGGCCTTCCGCCCAAGCCGTGTGGCAGGCGCTAATGCTGATGATCAAAGGCAATTGGATGCGCTGATGAACAGCTTGACGGTTCGACTGGAGGGGATCTATCTGGCCCGTGGCATGGATTTTCCGGCGGATGAAGCAATCATCACTCGCCTAGCTCTGAACAGCCTGGAGCTGGTCGGCTGTACGTTGGAGCCGGGCGGATTCCATTATTTCAACGATAAGAAGCTCTCACCTATACTGCCCTCTGTGCGCCTGCGCGAACCTTACGGTTTCGGAACAGAAGAGGAAGAACGTGAATTCAAGCAAACTCCGGAAATCATTCTTTCCCGAACTATTACAGGGCCCTTGCTCATTGACGAAGACTACCGTTTGTGCTTGCACGATTCCATTGTGGATGCGGGCCATGGCGTGGACGAGACTAACCCCACGTTTTATGCTGTGGCTGATGCCTCAGGCAAAAACTATGGCGCTCCGACCCGGATCAACGGAGTGACCCTCCTGGGTCGGGTGCGCGTAGCCAGCATTACTGGAAGTGGCGGAATTTTCGTTCATTTCCTGGACGTGCGGGACATCCAAACCGGTTGTTTGAAGTTTTGTTATTTTTCGGGCGAGGACGAAGATCAGCTGCCGCAAAACCACGCCTGCGTCAAAGGCATAGACTCTGCGGAAAAAATACCCGCCGCTTTGGGCTTTGTTACCGAGACCTTCGGAGCCCCGAGTTATTGTCAACTGGCTTTGGACTGTGATGTCCGCATTCGTGAGCGCGGACCGAACGATGATGCCATGGGAGCCTATGGCTTTTTATCGGAGGCGCATAAATGGCGCAACTTGCAGATCCGTTTCCGCGAATTCATGCCGGTGAGCATCAAGCCCCTGCTGATACCAATTACCTAAGGAGAATACTATGAAAGGCGACTTTTCCAACTGGCGTGACGAGTCTAAGCACAATTTTGTTGGTGTGCTGCAACAGCAGGGCAAGGTGTTTCTGGACGGCGATTGGAATGCCCAAACTAAGACCAACGTCGTCTGGCAGGATCAGGCTGCGCAAGATGTAGTGGGAACTTCGGTGGCTGCTGTTCCGGCCGAAGCGCCTGATGGATTTAAGATCACTGGGGCCAGTATTAGCGGCATCAATAAAGCCGATATTGTGATCAGTGCAGGCAGGGTCTGGGCCGACGGCTGGCTAGTCCGTCTTGATGGCAATGCGCCCATCACCCGATCAGCAACTTATCTGGAACAACCGCCCGTGCCATTGGCAGCAGGTCTGGCCCAGCCATTGCGCGATGCGGTGATTCTAGAGCTGTGGCGCGAGGAAATCAATGGCTTCCAGCTGCCAGATCTGCTCATCGAACCCGCTTTGGGAGGACCGGACACCACAGAACGTGTGCACACCGCCATGGCCTTCAGGCTTTTACGCTTGGACGCTGATGAAACCTGCGAGAGCATTATTCCACGTTTGCAAGACGACTTCGCCGGCAAGGGGCGTTTGACCGTCAAGTTGCAAGATCCAAAGCCTGGGAGCGGCGATTGTCCGGTCGCGACGGGCGGAGGTTACACTGGCTTCGAACATAATCTGTATCGCATTGAAATCGCCTGGATTGCGCCGGGCAAAAGCACTTCCCCGATGTTCAAATGGTCGCCTTTCAACGGCGGTTTAGTGGGTCGCGGGGACTTTGATCCCATCAACCATAATGTCCATATCACAGCCAACCCGATGGCTATCCAATCGGCAGGTAGCAAAGCGTTTTATCTGGAAGCCGTCGCTTATAATGATAAACTCGGGTATTGGCAGGTGGTTTATGCCGCCAAAGTGAATATTGACGCCGACGATAAGATCGTGCTGCCGGTGGCAGGTTCTGCGGACGAATGGCTAGGCAGTATTCCTACTGGCGCATTGTTTTTTCGTCTGTGGGGTGGGCTTTTGCCGGTTGCGGATTTCGTCCCCGGTACAAAACAGTTGCAAGACGGTATATTCCTGCAATTTGAAGATCCGGCCAGCCATAGCTACAAGCCCGGCGATTACTGGACTTTTCCGGTGCGTGCCGGGGAGATTCCCAATAACCAGATCCTCGTGGATAATCGTCCACCCGAAGGTATCCATTACCGTCGTATTCCTTTAGCGGTTCTAAGCTGGAAGCAATCGCCTGTTGCAGTAGGCGATATTGAAGACTGCCGCCGCCAGTTCCAACCCCTGACACGACTGTCCACCTGTTGCAGCTATAGAGTGGGCGATGGTATGCACAGCCATGGCGATTTCGACAGCATCCAGGAAGCCATCAACCATCTGCCGGCGGAAGGCGGGGAAATCTGTGTGTTGCCAGGGCTGTATAAGGAAAATATACGCATCTTCAATCAGCGTAATATCGTCATCAAAGGCTGCGGACCGCGCAGCCGCTTGCAGGCCACAGGTAAGGTATCCCAAGACAGCGCCACGCCAGGCGACACTGATCCTGCCATTTTAATTCTCGAATCTCAGCATATTCGCATTGAATGCCTGGCGGTGGAAGCTCACGATTCGGGGGCCGGCATCGTGTTGGAAGGTCCGCCGCAGGAAGCCGATGTCCGCGAGGATCAATTCCTGCGACACATCTGTTTGCACGGTCTTGAGATTAGCGCCAAGGGACGCAGTGCCATTGATGTCCACGTCGGACGCTTCATCACCATCACCGACTGCCGTGTGGAAATGGCCGATGTCGTCAACGCGCGTCCCGCCATTTATTTCGTCGGCGACGACGGGCTGATCGAACATAATTGCGTCCAAGTGATTCCTGCACCGGCAGAACTCGTAGTGGCAGAACTTACAGTGGAGATCCAACATTCTCGAGGAGGAATCCACATCGGCGGCGGCTCCGAGCGTGTGCGCATCGCCTGCAACCTGATCGAGGGCGGCACTGGCGACGGAATCACCTTAGGCAGTGTGGATCAGCAAAAAGATGGCAAGATTATCATTTTCTATTGGCCTTGGTGGCTGTTTTTCCTGCCGAAGCGGGAAGATTGCGCCCCGCCGCCTGTTTTTATTCCGGGCGGCATTGCAATTGACCTCACGACCGCCGTAGCGGGTGCGCCCTTAAGCGACATTACCATCCAGGGTAACCGCATCCGCGACATGGGACGCAACGGCATCGGCGCGGATGCTTTCTTTGATCTGGAAAGTTACGACGAGATGATTAGCGTCAAGGGCCTGACAATCATCGGCAACGACATCCGTCGCTGCCTGAGTCGACCCTTTGACGACATCCCCGACAATATGATAGATAGCATGGGCTACGGCGGCATCTCCCTTGCCGATGTGGAAGATTTGACCATCCGCGACAACACTATTGAGAATAATGGCCGGGACAATCTGCAACCAGTGTGCGGCATCTTCCTGCTACACGGCGAGGGCGTGGAAATCAGCCGCAACCGCATCGCCAACAACGGACCTTACGCCCTGAGCGATAATCGCGCTTTCACCGCCTACGTCGCCCGGACGGCACGGGGAGCAAAACCCGGACGGCGGGGCGGCATCAACATCGTCTATGCCATTGCCCCCTATTTCCACTCCGAGCCCGGCAATCTTAACAGCGCCAACCCCATTCCCTTCCCGGCCGGTCGACCGGCAGTGAAAATCCACGATAACATCGTCAGCGCACCCTTGGGCCAAGCCCTGTCGATGGGAGCTTTAGGACCTGTGTCCGTGCTTGGCAACCAATTCACCAGCCTAGGCGTAGTACAAAACCCCAATTCGCCGAGTTTCTGGGCCGCCACGGTGGGGATACTGAATCTGGGTTTGTCCAATGAACTGTGGTTTCAACTGATGGCCTTCTTCGCTATCCGCCAAGGACAAGTTAAGACGCCGACCCCGACGGTGGCGGCGGACACAGCCATCGCCGTGCCAGGCCCAGGATTGGAGGACGCTAAGCTGGGCCAGTACCTCGCAAACGGCAATGTGCTGTTTAGCAACAACCAATGCCAGTTGAACCTGCTGGAGACGGGGCAGACTTTGGCGCTCACTTCAGCCGCCATTTTCAGCCTTGATGATGTGGGCTTCTTGGGTAACCAGTGCGACTGCGAATTGTATGACGACTTCGTCATCGCCCAGGTTGCTGTGTTCGGGGCTTCCGTGCGGGTCTCAGGCAACCGCTTTAAGGAGCCCCTACTCCGTGCCATCTGGTCGACCATGAGCTTCGGCATTCTCAATACCACCACTGACAACCAATCAACCCATTGCCTGTTGGTTCGTGGCGGACGTGTAGTCAATAGCTCCAATCTGGAAGTGGTTAACGCTTCAGCTTCCACCGATCTATGTGGGCGCTATGTGGGCGTGCAGAAAAATTGGGGCGTTATGGTGGCTCGATGAGTCGAATAGTAAATAACTTTCTGTTTCATAAATACAAATCTTAGAGGATATTAAAATGGCAAAGGACAGAACCATAAGCTTGGACGAAGCTGACCTTGAGATTGACCAGCGCATTGCCGGAACCGACCAGGCCCGCGCTGGTGCGCTCGCAGGCTTTGCCGGTGTGCGCCAGGCGAAGCAAAACATCTTGCAACGCGAAAAAACCAGGCTCAGTCTAAAATTGGGGCCAGACGCTCCCCGCATAGCGGCGCTGACCGCGCAGATCGAGGTCAACCAGAGCTTGCGCAGCGAAGTGGCGTTGGAAACAGAACGCGCTAAAACCGACGTACCCATGCCGACTGAAGGTATCTGGGTACTGTACGGTTATGTCCGTGATACGGCCGGAAATGGGGTGAAGGGCTTGACGGTCGGGCTTTTCGATCCACAAGGTAACTGGGTTAGAGAATTAGGCTACACCTGCACCGAGGCCAATGGCCATTTCAAGCTAGAGACTGACAATATCGCAGGGACGAATGGCCAAGTTCAACTACGCCTGTTCGATAGCCAAAAGCAATGCATTTATATGGACAAAACGCCTTTGACGCCGAGCACGGGTCGCGTGGATTACCGAGAAATTCGCCTCATCAACACCCAGCCTATTTGTCCCCAACCGACGCCTGGCCCGACAACAACGCCGACACCTTGCCCAGACCCTCTGCCACTCCCAGACGATGTCTGGGTCGTGCAAGGGCGCATTACCGGCATCAATGGCCAAGGCCTTCCCAACCTGATCGTCACTGCCTATGACAAGGATTTCCTGTTCGACGATCAACTGGGTAGCGCCGAAACCGACGCCAACGGCTATTACCGCATCGTCTACTACACCCAGGATTTCCGTATCCTATTTGAACGCAAGCCCGATCTTTATCTTCGGATCACCAGCGCATCCGGCCACATTTGCTATTCCACCCAAAATGCCATCCGTCATGAAGCGGGGCGGAACGAGACCATCGATGTAACACTGCCGGTGGATGGTGCGAGCAACGCCCCTGAGATTTAAATAGCCGCAAGCAGCGCAAAATACGCACAAATCAGTGAAGTCATAGTGGAGGACATGCGATGAACAATTTAGCCAGACAAGTCTTTTCCGAAACGGCGGAACGCAAGCCAGCGTTCCAGTCGCACGCGTCGTCCCGGCGCAATCAACCTATCGAAGCCTTTCCTGACAGCGGGATGTTGCAGCGCAAACTATCCTGCGCCTGCGGCGGCGGTTGCCCGCGCTGCCAATCCGCCTCCAACCTTAATATCGGCGAACCGGACGACGTTTACGAGCGCGAAGCGGATGCGGTGGCCGACCAAGTGATGGCTGCGCCATTAAACTCCGAAGTCAAGGTCTCGCCGTCGAGTATACAGATTTTATCCAGGCAAGCCAGTAAGCGTGTAGCTACTGCACCTGCCAGTGTAGACCGAGTGCTTACCAACTCCGGCAGGCCGCTTGAGCCTGCGCTCCGGCAGGATATGGAATCGCGGTTTGGGCATGATTTTTCTGGGGTGCGACTGCACACAGATAATGCGGCTACCGAATCAGCCCGCTCTTTAGGGGCAAGAGCCTATACATTGGGAAATAACGTGGTCTTTGGCGCCGGAGAGTATCAGCCGGATACTTTGCAGGGTAAACGCCTTCTGGCTCATGAGCTCACCCATACCCTGCAACAGGGCGGAGCAAGAGGTTCAATACAGCGGAGTTGTGGGGTTGAGGAAATCGGTACGCCGGCGGGTTGTACCAGCAACCCGATGGAGGTTGCTGAGCGTCCGAGGTATTTGTTTAGTGTCAATTGTGACGACTTCCTGACAGGCAATGAGTTGGATTTACGTAGGGATGCAGAAGCAATCCAAAATGGCGAAGAAGTCGAGTTACATGGCTTGAGCAGCGAAGAGGGGGCTGAAGAATTCAATATGAACCTCTCATGCGCCAGGGCGTTAAAAGCCAAATCGGTGGTTGAGGATGTACTGGGCGCGCGGGTGATTACCGCAACACTTAGGATCTATAGCCATGGATCACAGCCAGGTGACAGAGCGGTGAACAGAAGCGTCGCATTGGTACGCCGGGCAGCGTCAGGCCCGGAACCTGAACCACCCCCTGTACAGGCCTCCCCTCCTGCAAAAGACCCGTATTATGACCCTGTCCCCGGGGAGAACGTATGTAGTGATTCGACATTTTGCACCCCTTATTCAAGTCCTGCAGAAATTGCAAGCGCAAGAAGTTACTTGTTAAGTTACTTCATTCCTGTGCTGGAGGGTTTGTTCGGTGCTGACGTGGGTGCTTTATGGCGTGCCTACCTTGCCAGGCGGCCTGGAGATAGTTTGTCGCCCAGAATATTTGATACGCCCGGGAACAGCATCTACGAGGCATTTAGTACGAATAATTACATTCATGATGAAGTGGATAACGTTCTCGCTCTTATTGCTGATAGACTCAGCAGAGGATATGGCAATGTTACCCAACCGCTTGAAAACTTTATTGATCCGCCTGAAAAAGAATTATCAACGGATTTTGCTAACGCCTTCACAATACCGGGAAACATAGCCGGGGGTATTGGTAGTAGTGATGCGGGTATGGATCGAAGAAGAATTACATGGGGAAATGTATCGTTTGATATTACTGAGCTTCCTTTAGGAAAAAGGCTTGTAACCATAGAAGCGTTTGTAAATTTTGAAGTAAAAGATGCGATTGATTTTTGCCCGGGACAATGTGGTGCCATACTTGAAAAAACTCTTGCTACCATCAAAATGAGCCGGTTGGAGGCAAGCGGTGAAGCATACGACGTTCCTTTTATTGTCAGATTTCCTGGCCCCAAAAAAACCAAAACGGTGCTTACATAAGTCAAACCGTAACATGCGGTCACAGTAGCGTATGGTGAGCATAGCGAACCGCACGGGAGATGCCTCCGCTTGATGGATATTGTTTGGTGCGGTTCACTGGTTCACCACGCCATACGCTCTGCTGTTGGGTGTGGATAGCGCCAGCAGCACCGAAATTTAACCAGCTCCAAGCAGTACAAAATTCGCCAAAAGAAGTGAATTCATAGAGGAGAACATGCAATGAACAGTTTAGCCAGACAAGCTTTTACCGAGAATGCTGAACGCAAGCCAGCCTCACAGCAGCGTACACCAGCCCGGCGCTACCAAGCCCATGAGTTTTTACCGGGCGGCGGGATGTTACAGCGCAAACCGTCCTGTGCTTGCGGTGGCGGTTGCCCGCGTTGCCAAGCTGCTGCATCTAATCTCAAGATCAGCGAGCCAGATGACGCTTACGAGCGCGAAGCGGATGCTGTGGCCGACAAGGTGATGCGCATGGCGGAACCCGATGTACGAATTGCCTCCGCAGCCTCTGCGATTCAACGTAAGTGCACAGATTGTGCAAAGGAGTATGATGAGGGTCGCATGGTGCAAACTAAAGCCGAGCTTTCCAGGCTTTCAAACTCAGCGAAAGAAGGCGCATTTTCAGCACCTGCTAGCGTGACCGATGGGTTGAACTCGTCTGCACAATCATTGGATTTGGAGTCCCTTGCTTTTTTTGAAACACGCTTCGGACGAGACTTCGGCAATGTGCGGGTGCATACGGATGGCAAGGCAGCCGAATCGGCCAAAGCGATTCAGGCACGTGCCTATACAGTAGGACAGGACGTGGTGTTTGCTGCGGCACAGTATGCTCCGCAATCAGAGGAAGGGAGGAGGCTTTTGGCCCATGAATTAACCCATGTGGCACAACAGAATGGTGGAGTGTCTGGCCTCGCTGATAACCATGGATTGGAGGCTCCGGCTGTGCAGCAGACGATAATGCGAACATCGGAACTCGTGATTCAACGTGAAGAGACAGAGGACGAAGAAGCCCAAGCGCCAGCAGAAGAAACGGAAAACGCAGAAGCGCAAGAATCAACGCAACACATATGCGGTCCCGACATTACCTCCTCGCTCACCACCATGCTGGGCACGATCGAGCCGTGGTTCAGGGGACTGACGGGTTTTCAGCAATCTAGGAGCTGCATGGCGCTGGGCCCCGGCGCGCCACTAGTCGGGGTCAATCCTATCATGGCCTGGGACACCCGGGAGCTGTTCCTGCCGAACACCGGCTGGTTGGACGCCTATTTTCGGCGCAGGTCTTGCGGTTCCCCACGGGATTCGAGATGCGACACTGATCCTACACGAAACCTCTGCGAAACGGCGGGAAGCTGCGGCAACTCCGTGGTTGTAGACGGCAAGTGCATGCTGGCGGGCACGGCCAATTATGCCCTTTTCGGAAAGATGTGCCGGCTTTGCCACGACTCCACTGGGCGATGGAACCGCTGGGACATGAGGGCCATCATCGGAGCCTACAAGACTATCGCAGGGGACGATTCGACCCCGCCCAAGGAGATGGCGTCGGCGGCCTACGACGGAACGTTCCCGACCGCGCCGGCGACGACGGAGAACCGCAGAACCTGCACTGGCCGCTGCGAACTGACCCATGGCGGCGCCTTCGACTTTATCTGGGAGCCGTACAAACCCCGGTGATGGCAGGGCGCCTTTTCACTCTGGGGCGAAAAGCAACCGTTCACTGAGTTAAGCTATTAATACGTAACGCTTTGATTTTCATGAATGATGAGGAAATACTCTTTATACGCCAATTTTGACTAAAGTAGGGAAATCCATAAGTTTTAATCAACTTCCAAATTTTGCCGGTTCTTTTAAAAAATAGTGTCTAGATTTATCAGTAGAAATTTTCTTCTTATTGTTTTTTATAAAACCTAACTGGCTTAATGCTAGTAATGCTAACGCTGAAACGGAAAAAATCGCATGCTGATTAGCAATCATGTCGTGATCCTTTTTATCTTCTGGCGACTGGGCGATTATTTAGCCAATTTTCGACGTCCTCCTGACGCCAGGCAATCCTTCGTTCGGATAATCTTAATGGTGCCGGAAACGCGCCGGCTTTGGTCAGAGAATAGATTGACGAACGTGATAGTTTTACTTTTTCAATGACATCTTTAAGTCTCATTAGGCTCATTTACATTCTCCCGATATTGTTTAGATTAAAGTCGAGATAAAGTGTCAGTCAATTTTCACTGCATGTCAAAATAAAGCTAATAATATCAATGACATACTAACGACATGCTAATCACGTCACCAAGATATGTTATTGCATACGCACGGCATACTAATCATGCGCAACCTATTGATATATCAATGTAATGAATTAAAAAGAGCTCTACGGCGGATTGTCCGCCTGAACAAGCCGAAAAATAATAAAATACCCGGCGCTACCGCAATCGTTGCCGACTTGGCTCTAGATATTGGATTCGGTACAGTATCGCGCCCAATCCGTCATTAATTGGCTGCGCTTATCCAGTAAGTCACCGCGCCTGTATGCCGCCTCAGTTAGATTTTTAATGGCATGGGCTAACGCCATTTCCACCACTTCCCCAGGATAAGCCGTTGTTTCTGCCGCCCAGTCTCGGAATGATGACCTGAAACCATGCACAGTAATATCTGCTCGATCCATACGCTTTAATACCGCCAGCATGGCCATATTGCTCAAGCCTTTTTTAGTGCCGGGAAAGACATAATTATTTAGGCGAACAGCTGCCATTTCCTTCAGGATATTGAGGGCAGGGCGGTTTAAGGGCACTCGGTGTTCACGACTGGCTTTCATCCTATCCGCTGGAATCGTCCAGATTTTCGCATTCAAATTTATTTCATCCCACGTTGCGCCAATGGTTTCGCCGGTTCTTGCTGCCGTCAGAATAGTGAACTCAAGGCATTTAGCGGCTATACCTTCCTGCTGACGTAGCTGCTCAATAAAGCTGTTTAGTTCAATATACGGCAATGCGCTGTGATGTTCTGTTTTTTGAATTTTGGAGGGTTTTGCTAAAAGCTTATCCAGGTGGCCTCGCCATCGTGCCGGATTTTCACCAGCTCGGTATTTTCGAGCGGCCGCCCAATCTAATACGCACTCTATGCGGCCTCTTACGCGTCCAGCTGTTTCGTTTCTGGTTAGCCAGATTGGTTCAAGGCATTTGGTGATTAATCCGGTATCAATAGCCTTAACGTCTAAATCACCAAATACTGGAAAAACATATTGTGCCAACGTGTTTTGCCATTGCTGTATGTGTTTGGGGTTTTTCCATCCAGCTCGGTGTGCGCTGATATAAGCCTCCGCACATTGTTGAAAGGTCATCGCTTTGGCGAGTTGAGCCTTGCGCTCTCTGTCTTGCCGCTGTCTTTCGCTGAGCGGGTCAATGCCGTTTGCAAGTTGTTTTCGTAACTCTGTGGCTTTTTTTCGTGCTTGCTCCAGCGTTACATTACTGACTGAGCCTAAGCCCATCTCGGTGCGCTTCCCCTCTTTCTTGTAATAGAACGCCCAGGTTTTGGTTAAATTACTGCTCACCCTTAAATACAGGTTGCCACCGTCTGAGTAATAGCCGGGTGCTTTTTTGGTTTCGACCGTTCGCGCTGTCAATTTATTTTTAACTCTGCTCATACTGCCTCCGTAATCCTTGCCCCACCTCTTGCCCCACCTTTGGTGCTGGATTGCAGTATATTTTATTGAATCTCGTTGAACAATGATATTTATAATATCTTGTAAATTAACAGTTACTTAGACTTGTATTGAATTTTATTGAATATCAGTCAGGCGGACTCACTCTCCGCCACTTAGGTTATTGATTTAAAGCAAAAAATCAAAAATCAAAATTCAAAATAAAATTCGGCGAAAATTGGCGGTTGAAAGCCGTCATTAACCGTCAGATCAATTAAAAAAGCTCCATTTCAATTTTTATTTCTCTTCGCTAGTTGCCTAACCTGATGGCGGGCATTACGGCCTATTGCCTGTCCGACAACAAGCCCACGCTGTCTCTGACCAAGGCTAATCTCTTGCATTCAGCTTAATGGCTTATCCCGAACTTAGGTTAAATACAAAGAAGCCGGTATAAAACCGGCTTCCGTTAAATTCAATATACCGCAATTAAATTTACTTTATGAATTAGCTCCCTGGATTTCGGTTATTGCCGCGTTAACATGTGTTTTAGCTTGATCTGCTTTACCCAAATTACCAGCATTAATAGCTTCTTCCAGATGATTGGAAGCAGATTCCATGCGTTTTTGTGAAGCGCCTTTAAGTACTATAGCTGATGCCAGGCTATGTTCTAATGCCGCGCTTGCCTGCTTCACAATCTCTTTTGCATCACTGGCTTTAGCCGCTGCGTTCGCACGTTCAAGTGCGGCCTTTCCATGATTTTCAACTGCAAAAACGGCAGAGCTTGTTGCCAACAATAAACTTGAACAAATCAGTGTTATTTTTTTCATTCTTATTCACCATTAATAATCAAATTATCTAATACCGTGTCTTGTTTAGGAAAAACTAATTTTTCCCGGTGCCCATTTTGGGGATAGCAATGATTTTTTTCAAGTGGCTTAAACTCAAACTGTGCAAATATTTTTTTATCTAGCTTGATGAGATGTAGATAACTGGCTGAATAAACTTCCGCTGACCGATGCGGGGAATCGGCGGCACAAGCTACGACCCTCAATGTTTTATTAAGGCTGTAAGGCGGAGTCGCCGTTAGGCAATCCACCACATGACGACAGGCTGTAATCGGCGCTGTGAGTGTAAGGTGGTTTATTACTCGAAACCACGCTATATTCATCTATTTGGCAGCCCCTTGGGAATCGGCGCTAGATTCACATTCATCGATGCTTCTGACATTATTTACTTGCTTGCCGATACACTTGTATTCCGGGTTGGTTTTCGTAGTCTGTTTTTTACAGGTTATGGTGCTGCTGGCCACTGTATAAGGGTCACCGGCCCCAGTTATGCCGGTCTTGCCAGGCGATTCCAAGTATATTTGAGCCCTGGCATCAGCTTCTGTGGGCGCATTTCCGGTTGCTGTTAC
>Ga0208882_1000221_pt1 | contig 30154 bp, 29 predicted proteins | sample LakWasMet14_LOW5_2_FD_183862 | JGI IMG/M metagenome (GOLD analysis project Ga0208882, IMG submission 183862) | Freshwater sediment methanotrophic microbial communities from Lake Washington under simulated oxygen tension - Sediment Metagenome... | ecosystem: Environmental > Aquatic > Freshwater >...
CTATTAACTTAAACCTCAAGTTGTGGACGACCAGCTTCTGGCCAATCCAGGTGGTAGAACTGACCACGCGGTTGATCAACACGCTCGTAAGTGTGCGCACCGAAGTAGTCACGTTGACCTTGCAACAGGTTTGCAGGTAAACGCTCACTGCGGTAACCATCGTAGTAAGCCAATGCAGCAGCAAAACCTTGCGCAGGAATACCGTTAGTCACCGCCAGAGCGATCACTTTACGCCAGCCAGCTTGACCGTCATTCATCGCATTCGTGAAGTATGGGTCTAACATCAGGTTTTTCAGACGTGAGTTCAATGCGTAAGCATCAGTGATTTTTTGCAGGAAACGTGCGCGGATGATACAACCGCCGCGCCAGATTTGTGCAATTTCACCGAAGTTCAGTTTCCAGTTGTAAGCCACTTGTGCTTTGTCGATCAATTGGAAGCCTTGAGCGTATGCGCAGATTTTTGAGCAGTACAATGCGTTTTTAATCGCTTCGATCACTGCTTTTTTATCTGTTTCTTGTTTGATTGCTGGGCCTTTCAGGATTTTGCTGGCTTCAACACGCTCTTCTTTCAGGCTTGAAAGTGCGCGTGCGTAAACAGCAGCAGCAATCGCGTTAGCCGGTGCGCCTAATTCAAGCGCGTTTGCAGCTGTCCATTGACCAGTACCTTTTTGACCGGCTGTATCCAGGATTTTGTCCACGAGGAAGCCAGGGCCCATTGGGTCTTTCTGTTGCAGGATGTCTGCAGTAATTTCGATCAGGAAGCTTGATAACTCGCCTTTGTTCCAGTCAGCGAATACTTTACCGATTTCGTCTGCTTCCATGCCCAACAGGTTTCTCATCAACCAGTAAGCTTCACAGATCAATTGCATATCGATGTATTCGATACCGTTGTGTACCATTTTAACGTAGTGACCGGCACCGTCAGGACCGATGTACTCAGCACATGCGAAACCGCCTTGCACTGGTTTACCAGGAGCGCCGCCTTCTAAAGGTGCGCCGGTTACCGGGTCTACTTTAGCTGCGATATCACGCCAGATTGGCTCTAAACTTGCCCATGCTTTACGTGTGCCTGAAGGCATCAGGCTTGGACCGAAACGAGCACCGGTTTCACCGCCAGATACGCCTGAACCGACGAATTCGATACCTTTGGCTGATAATTCTTTTTCACGGCGGATTGTGTCTGTCCACAATGCATTGCCGCCGTCGATAATGATGTCGCCTTGCTCCAGGAATGGTAACAATGCGTTGATAGTTACGTCAGTTGCGCTACCTGCTTTAACCAGCAAGATGATTTTACGTGGACGTTTGATACTCAGTACAAATGAAGCCAGGTCCGCATGACCAACCACATTAGCATGTGATGGCTCATTCTTTTGACATTCTTCAATGAAATTCACCATTTTTTTCGGGTCACGGTTATAAACCGCAATGGTGTAGCCATGATCGGCAATATTCAGGGCCAGGTTTTGACCCATAACAGCTAGCCCAACCAGGCCAATGTCAGCATTTTTCGTAGTCATTTATCTTCTCTTTTGGAGTTGTTTAATGGAAAGGGATTTTTTGTACGCAATATTATAGAGCTTTTTGGCGTACTAATCCGCTAAATATTGACTAGAAAGTGATTTATTTTAGTTTTGTGTCGAATATTTACAACTATTTAGCAACTTTAAGCCAAAAGCTGCTTACAGGCAGGTATCAACACGCAATAACCATTGATTTAGAAGGGATTTAAGGCCTGTATATTCATAGGAAAATCAGTAATCGCTACTGCGTCCAGTGGAGTAACCTTGCGGCACATCATTCTGCCATTCACCGCAATCGGCACATGAGTGGTCGTGCATCGAGGGGCTCAATACCAGATTTGAACTGCCGCAGAACTTGCAGTTTACCGGATGATGCGCATGCACTGTTTTATGATGCTGCGTATGATGTTCCGTAGCGACTTTAGCGCCGCCTAACCCGTATTTGTTATCCATGGCTGACTCCATATAAATACCAGTCTTGCAGGCTTAAAGTTACGCTCTTTTTACAATGCGGGCAAGTATTTTGCAAAAATCAGAGCAATGCCCGCACATACCAATATTTAACTGGCCTGCGCCCATTTCTCGTTAGGGCGATAAGACCTGGTCCAGTCGCTCACTTCATCGGCAGGCATAGGCATTGCGATGCCAAAACCCTGCGCTATCGTACAGCCCATACGCAGCAGTTGCAGACCATGCTCGGCGGTTTCAACCCCTTCAGCCACGATCTTGCACCTGAAATCCCGGCCCAGGCTGATAATGCCGGCCACCATGGCCAGGTCATTGCTATCTTGCAGCATATCGTGCACGAACGAACGGTCAACCTTGATGACCGCAACTGGCAGGCGGCGCAGATAAGTGAGCGATGAATAGCCCACGCCGAAATCATCCAGCGCAAAACTCACGCCCAATAATTTACAGCCATTCATTGTACGCACCACCCCTGACACATCTTCAATTGCTGCTGTTTCAGTAATTTCGAACTCCAGGTTAGCAGGATTAACCTGGGGGAACTCACTTAATATCTGCTCCAGCCTGACGGTAAAGTCAGCATGCACCATGTGTCTGGCTGCAATATTGACGCTGACTTGCAGGTCAAGGCCCTCAGCCTGCCATTTTTCCAGCTGGATGATCGCCTTGCGAATCACCCATTCGCCCAATGTAATGGAGAAATCGGTATTTTCAATCAACGGCAGGAATGTTATCGGCACCCGCAAGCCAAGATCCGGATGCTGCCAGCGGATAAGCGCTTCCATGCCGACGACTTTGCCAATCTGCATATCGACTTTAGGCTGGTAATACAAACACAGCTCATCATTCGCCAGCGCGGATTCGATTCTTTCCATATCTTGCCGTAAATCGCGGAACTCGCGGTCATACTCGGCATCGAACTGCTGCACACAGCTGCCGCCGTTCAGTTTCGCCTGGTACATTGCCTGATCGGCATGGCGCAGCAAGGTATCCGGCTCACTGTGATCAAACGGGAATACGGTATAACCGATACTTGAGGATACAGTCACAGATTCGCCGGCAATCATATAAGGCGCCCGGATGTCACTCAGCAGGCGTTCTAAAGCGACCCTGCATTCATCCACATTCGCCATGCCGTTCAGTAGCAAGGCAAACTCATCACCACCGGTGCGCGCTACCGTATCACTCTCGCGCAGGCATTTATTCATGCGCTCTGCGAGCTGCACCAGCAGGTGATCTCCCGCCTCATGGCCTAAAGAGTCATTCACCGGTTTAAAGCCATCCAGATCAAGGCAGCACACTGCCAATAACTCACCGGTGCGCTCAGCCCGTGAAAAAGCCTGATGCAGCCGGTCTGACAACAGGGTGCGGTTAGGCAGCTGGGTCAATGGATCATGGTAAGCCATGCGCTCCAGATTCTGCTGATGCTGCTTGGCTTCCGTAATATCTGAAAACAAACCCACATAATTGATCAGCTGCTGCGCATCATTGCGCACCATAAAGATATCAAGCCATACCGGGTAAATTTCATCCCCGGCACGCCGGTTCCAGGCCTCGCCGCGCCACTCACCCGCATCTTCATCCTGCGATAACTGGATGCGTTTATCAAAGAAATCCGGCTCATAAACCGCAAAGCCCAGTTGCTGCGGCGTACTGCCCAGCGCCGCTTCACGTGAATAACCGGTAATTTCCGTGAATGCGATATTGACCTCAAGAATACGCATCTCGGCATCGGTGATAAAAATACCATCGTGTGCATGGTCAAAAACACTGGCAGATAAACGCATGCGCTCGGCATTATTTCGCAGCGTCCCCATACTTTCACGCAGCTTCTTGCGCATTTCCAGCACATTGGCCATCAGCGTATCCGGCTTGGCAACCATGTTATCCGCCTGCAGGTTTCCCGCTGCGATGCGTTTCACCACCTCGATAGCCACCGCTGGGTCAGCACCCAAGGGCATAAAAATAAGCCTGCGCAATTGCCAGAAAATAATGCCGATCAGCAAAGCACCCAATGTTGTACCCAGCAGGATAAAAGCCCAGGACTTGGATAGCCCCGCGACTCGTGCCTCATCAACGGAATACGCAATGACCAGCTTAAAACCCCAGTTCGGGATCTGCTCCTGTATGAATACCCAGCTTTCCGGCCGCGATTTCAATAACACTTCTGCTTGATGGCGGCTGATATGGGAAGATAAAAAACGTATTCTGTTATTGCCATCCAATATTGCGGCAAAACCGGTTTCTAATTGCCTGATATTCTGCACGCTCTCGCGCACCACTTTCATATCGACCTTAAACCCGACGTAGTAGGCACCGATAATCACGCCTGCCTGATTCAGCATAGGCTCATAGCGGGTAAGATAAGGTTCTCCCAGAATCTCGACAACACCGCTGAATGATCGTCCCTGGCGTAACGCCTCAATCACTTTGCCGCTTGGATCCAGCACAGTGCCGATAGCACGCAGACCGCTCTCGCGTTTGACATTAGTTGCAATGCGGACGAAATTATTGCCAGACTTTACAAATATGGTGGCAGTGCCGCCGCTGATGGCAGTGACACCATCAACCAGTTCATAATTATTCGTAACAGGAATCGACCCCATCAGCAGATTGGGCACCGTATTTCCCGCCATCCGCACATATCCGGACACGGCAGGGGAACCCAGAGCACTGGCATGCGCCTTGAGTAAATGCATGGCATTATCGGCCTGGTCACCAACCAGTTCATCCGTGACCTTAAGCAGGCCGATCAAGGCCTGTGACTGCTCCTTGGCTACTGCGTGTGTGTTAGCCAGCTGCTGCGCAGTCTGCTGACTGGTCAGCACAAAAGGCGCTGCTGCCATTAACAAAAGTAATGGCAGCAGAAAGCGCTTGATTGTCGAAATGTTTGTTTGCATATGGCGTCGGCCATTTATGATTGACGGTATCCTGACGTAACACAACATTTACCGGACATGGTTCTTACTCCCTTCCCGATAAACGATACCAGGAGAGTTAAAGGCTGATTACTGCTTAATTTTTTCTTGCGGCTTGCAGTTGGTGTAGGCTATTTTTTCACCGTCATTCAAGGTAGTTTCAGCCCCGTTAATCACCAGCGTTATTGCACCGCTGCTATACCGGTTATCACTGCCGGATTTAGGCAGGTTTACTTCATGGTCCGGATAAATAAGCCAGGCATCATTGCCGTTATTAAGCATGCGCACATGGAAGCGGCCTTTGCCTTCACAAACATATTCAGTTGCATTCTGCGGGCCATGCGACTGATTGGCAGTGTCGGCCCCGAATGGATTCAAGTTGATAGAACTGCATGAGGGCAGCAACACTAACAGGCCTGACAGGAGTAAAAATTGATGCAATTTAGTGGTCATATTAGAAAGCCCGATATTTTTGAATAATGTTATTAACGGTTATGGCTGCATTTTGCCATGTATAGAGGAAACATGGCAGTTTTTCAATAACGCTTATTGATGCCCTGCCCTGGTCAAACGATCGAGCACTGCCATCCAGGCAGCATCAGCAGGCGGCAGTTCGACCAGCAGTCGGTCTACTTTCAGCGCATCCAGCGCATGCAGCGCACTATATAGCTGCTCGGCAACCTTATCCGGCTGGCCAGGCAATGTAATCACTGTGCAGGCAGGTGCATCACCTTCCCCTATCAGCAATGCCGCACAGCTTTTACCCGCATTCTGCAAAACATGGCAGGCGGCAAATAAATCCTGACGATCTTTATATAGCATGAGCGGCGTGCGCGGTGAATAATGCAGGGCATGCTGCCCGGGCACTTTAGGCGTTGCCTGCATTTCTTCCTGTGCATCCAAAGCAGGCGTTGCCCGCTGCGGCATACCTGCCACTTTTGCGATTTCAGCCTCGCTGATCATACCGGGGCGCAATAGCTGCCATTGGCCGTCAGGCGACACGCTTACGATCGTAGACTCAATCCCCACCGTGCAGGCGCCACCATCCAGCACCGGGATTGCCTCACCCAAACCGGCTTCTACATGTGCCGCAGTGGTTGGGCTAAGCTGTGTAAATAAATTGGCAGAAGGCGCAGCCACGCTGAGGCCGCTTTGCCTGAGCAAAGCCAGTGCTACCGGATGATCGGGCACACGCAATGCAACGGTAGGCTCATCACCACGCACAACACGCGAAACATGCGCCTTTGCCGGCAGTACCAAAGTCAGCGCACCCGGCCAGTATGCCTTGGCCAGCCTGACCGCAAGCTCAGGAAAATCCGTCACCCACGCATCAACCTGGCGAATATCGCTAATATGCACAATCAGCGGATGGTCAGCCGGACGCTGCTTGGTAGAAAATATCTTCCTGAGCGCCGCATCATTGGTTGCATCAGCGGCCAGCCCGTAAACCGTTTCGGTCGGGATAGCGACAACTTCACCTTTTTTGAGTTCGGCTATTGCCTGCTCTAAACTTACACGCATGATTTTTTGCTAATGACTGAAAACATCATTTTACTACTTTACGCACACTGAAAATAGCGATCATATTTCAGCTTTGCAAAGCCATGAGATAGAATGCACTTTTTAAAAAGGAATGCACATGTCGCAAATCACCGTAGAAAAAAACCCTGACCAGCAACGTTTAGATACCCTGAACGTGAGCAAGTGGCCAACCTGGCAAAAAGAAGTCTCCGTTTTTCCATGGACATTCCCGGAACAGGAAATTGCGTATATTTTAGAAGGTGAATGCGTGATTACCCCAACCGGTGGCACCCCGGTGACTTTCGGCAAAGGCGACCTCGTGACATTCCCTGCCGGCATGACCGCAAGCTGGGAAGTAAAAAAACCTCTGCATAAACACTACCATCTGGATGGCTCTAAACTCTGCCAGATCTACCGCCGCATCAAACTGGCATTAAAACTGAAATAACTGCCCACCCTCCCGGCTTTACGCATCACCTCCCAAAGCCGGGACCATCCTCAGTAACAACTTCAAAAAATAAAAGAATTTATTTCTACTTAAAATAAATTCTTGCACACAACACCCTTTATCTCTATAGTCAATATATGGGTATATTTCCCATTTAATGACTACTATCCGGGGTTGGTCACTAAACCGGATGGGTGAAGTATGAGAAGACTCTTGTTATTAATCTTCATCCTGCTTTGGATCTTTGCTGCTTTTGTAGCCGGGCAAATGCTCACGTCAAAAGTTAATGACGCTCTGCTCACAGCATCGGCTATTTTTCCTGCAATAACAGTAAGTAAGAATGATTCTGCAGTGATTTAAAATTAAAGATAACCTGAATACTCAAGCAATCATTATTAAATCTACAGCTTTTGGGCATCACCCGGCTTTGCGGAACGTCAGGTTAATCCGGCATTCGCCCAAGGCCGGGTGGCTGGCGGCCTGCACCGGCATTACACCATGAAAGCGCAAGCGCGACTCACCGCCCCACACCAGTACATCTCCATGGTGGAGCGGCAACTTCAGCGCCTGGTCACCTCTTGCAAACCCACCCATTTTAAACACTGCGGGCACACCGAGAGAAACCGAGACAATCGGCTGCTTAAAATCCTGCTCGTCTTTATCCTGATGCAAACCCATCTTGGTGCCGGCCTGATAGCGGTTGATCAAGCAGGCATCCGGCTCAAATTGTTCAAAACCTGCTACTGAAGCAGCATGCTGTGCCAGCTTTTTAAAGCTGGAAGGCATTGCAGGCCATGGCTTACCGCTTGACGGGTCATGTGCAGAGTAACGATATCCGTTTTTATCACTGACCCATCCCAGATTACCGCAGCTGGTTGTCATCACCGACATATTCAAACCGCCCGGGGTTGTCATCTGGCTAAAAGGCGCGCTTTTAATCACCCTTTCCAGATCTGCCAGTATTTCATTTTCGACCGGCGCCACAAAGCCACGCAATAAAAATACGTCTTTCAAAATCTGCTGTTTTTCCAATGTGTCGAATAAGTCCATCTATCGCTTTACTGTGAATATTTAGAATAAGTTTAATCTAATCGATGCATCATGTTGATGAAACGGCATCTACACAATTTGATTGGCACTTGACGTTATAATTCAACCATGACTAGCGCAGACTTTTATACCAAAGCCACACATTTCCTGACGGGCCTAGATTCAGACTGGAACGGCCTGATTCAAACAGTAGGCCCATGCAGCTTTACCTCAAAACCCGAGCGTGAACCATACGAGGCACTGGTACGTGCGGTGGCTTATCAGCAGCTTAGCACCAAGGCCGGGGATGCGATTCTCAGAAAATTCATTCTTCACTTTGGCACATTCCCCACGCCGCAGCAGTTAATAGCTGCTGAATTTGATGCTTTGCGCGGGGTTGGTTTTTCCGGTAGAAAAATTGAAACATTGCAGGGCATAGCCAATGGCGCCATCACCGGCCTGGTGCCGCCTCGCGAAATCGCGGATACCATGAGCGATGCCGACCTGATAGAACGGCTGGTAACGCTCAAAGGCATTGGCCAATGGACCGTAGAAATGATGCTGATGTTCACGCTGGAACGGATGGACATTTTACCTGCCGATGATTTTGGCATCAGAGAAGGTTACAAAAGGCTGAAAAAACTGGAGACCGCACCCAAACACAAAAATATGGCAGAAATCGGCACGGACTGGAGCCCTTATCGTACCGTTGCCAGCTGGTACCTATGGCGAGTGCCTAAATAAGCAGCGCTGAAATTCAGGTTTTCTAGAAGGTTAGTGCGCCTAATCTATATCGGCAGAGTCACACTAGGTCAATGACGACTCATCGGCAAAACCTGGGTAAACCCATCGCTTTGCTTACTGCCTTATTCACTGCACTAACATTCAGATTCTACCAGTTATATTCTGCAGCACACGCGATTCTTGACGCCGCGCTTAATTGACAAGGCCGTTTGCACCTATAATACAGGCTATGGAAATTTTCAAATACCACAATTACGCCTTTGCCAAACTCTTAGCGTTTCGTATTCAGATCTCTTTAGCCTACCAGATTATGGCCGTTGTTGTCGGCTGGCATATTTATGAACTCACGCGCGACCCGTTATCACTCGGCCTGATCGGGCTGGCCGAAGTAATCCCTTACTTCGCCTCTGCGCTAATAGCCGGGCACGCAGTTGACCACTACTACTCACGCCGCCTGTTTGGTGCCGTGGCCGCAGTGCTGCTACTTATCAACGCGTTTACGCTCACTGCACTATCCATCGGCTGGTTAAACGGCGCAGCTACGTTATGGATTTATGGATCAATTGCTTTTACCGGCTTTGCACGCGCTTTTATTGCACCCAGTTACAACACCCTGTTTGCAATCATCGTTCCCAGAAACCAGTTTGTCAAAGCCGCCAGCTTGGGCACAACGGCGTTTCAGGCTGGCTTGGTATTGGGCCCGGCTTTTGGCGGCTTTCTGGTGGGCTTTACCAGCAAGACCATTGCTTACGGCGTTTCCACGGCGCTATGCCTGGGCGCTATGATTGCAATGCTTTCCATCAAGATTGATGAACCGAAGAACTCTGCTGGCGCACCTTTATTCACCAGCATAAAACAAGGCCTGAGTTTTGTTTTCAGCAATCAGATCGTACTCGGCGCAATGTCCCTGGATATGTTCGCAATTCTGTTCGGCGGCGCGGTTGCCATGCTGCCGGCCTTTATTCAAGACGTTTACCAATTGGGTCCAGAAAGCCTGGGCGTATTACGTGCTGCGCCGGCGATGGGCGCGATTGCTGCCGGGTTATGGATTACACGCCACCCGATCAATCTGCATGCCGGGCGCTGGCTGTTGAGTGCGGTCGCCGGCTTTGGCCTATGCATCATCAGCTTTGGTTTAACTAAAAACTACTGGGTAGCCGCAGCCGTGCTGCTGCTTTCCGGCATCTGCGATGGTGTTTCTGTCGTATTGCGCCAGACCATTATGCAGTTGGCCACCCCGGATAACATGCGCGGCAGGGTATCTGCTATCAACGGTATTTTCATCGGCTCATCAAATGAACTGGGCGCCTTTGAATCAGGCACCACAGCGCGCCTGATGGGGCTGGTGCCCTCAGTTATTTTTGGCGGCCTGATGACATTATCAGTAGTAGGCATCACAAGCAAACTAGCGCCTAAACTGCGCAAGCTGGATCTGAATCAGCTACATTAACAAGCAGCTAACAGGCCATGCGTGATATAGACGAACTGTTCGCGGCTTTAGCCAGATCCACATTCCGGGCAGGATTTAAACTGAACGGTAAAGACATGGCTTATTTACAGCAAAAGGGTTTATCTACCGTGCTTGACCATGCAGAAGCTTTCATACAAAGCCGCCTGGCACCGGCAGTGATTGAAAACGACGGCAAACAGACGCCAATGCGTGGCCACCCGGTTTTTGTTGCCCAGCATGCCACCGCCTGCTGCTGCCGTGGCTGTTTGCAGAAATGGCACCAGATTCCGCAGGGACGTGAGCTTACGCTGGCGGAACAAGCCTACATCGTGGTGGTACTTGAAAAGTGGCTACGTCAAAAAGCAGAAAAACCTTAGCCTGCAACCCTCAGTCACGCCGGTAATTATCCATAAGTGCCATCGACCCTGGGTTTACATAGAATCGGCGCATAAATCACCAGGAATACCGTAAACCCGAGAATCCAGAATACCGCGGAAGTCACTACCCAGCCAGTGTAATGCTGCATTGAGAATAAAGGCAGCACGATACGGAACACCGCGCTGGCGCCAATGGCTGCAAAAGCCAGGTTCAGCCACGGTGATGTATTCTTGATATTACGGCCGGTATGGCCCAGCGCCACGCGCGACATCATGCCAACCGTCATCAGGCCCACGCCGCCTATGGTAAACAGGTGCAAGGTTAAAATTGACGGAATGCCCAGCTGGTTCTGCAGGCCATAGAACAGGAAGCCAAAGTTAATCAGCCAGGAAGACAGATAAAGACTCCACAGCAACGGTACACGCCAAAGCGCCGGGATGTGCCAGTTATATAAACGAAAGCTATTCAGCGCAAACAAAGCCATCGCCAGCATGGATGACAGGCCGTCCACATGAATGAAGATCTCATTCAGGAACAAGCCGATAAACAACACCATAATGCTGAGATCCAGCCACTTATACTGCCTGAGCTGAAATGCACCTGCAACCAGATGTGAAACGCCACGCTCGATAAAGAATGGAATCACACGGCGACCTATCATTAGAATCAAGCCAATGAACAGAAACACCGCACCGTTAATGGCATACAGCATGCCGTTATTGATCAGGTTGTAACAGCCGAGATAAAACACCAGATTGCCGGTCCACAGCAGCAGCAATTTAGACACGACTGCAAGCTGCTGCCACTGCCTGGCTTTAATAATAGGCTGGGCAATCGCTACGGTTAACAACAGGCCAAACAGCAGGTCAGCCAGCGCAGCCCAAGCCAGAAAAGCCGTGCCGAACAGGAACAGTATCCGTGCCGCACACCAAAGTGCGAATAAGGCCAGCAGGGGCTTGCCGTGCGGCGTCTGTATGCCGGTCCAGTTTTTAACCGCTGTGAGCAGAAAACCCGCAACTACCGCCATGCCATAACCGTACAGCATTTCATGCGCATGCCACTGGCTAGGGATGATATTACTGATCTGGATCACGCTATGTGAGGTATAGACTGCCATCCAGCTTACAATCGATAACACCGCAAAAATCGCAGCCCCCAGAAAAAACGGGCGAAAGCCTAAATTAAACAAGGCCAGGCCTTTTACCTGCTTTGATTTATTCATTTCAATCTGCACTACCGCCATCATCAGCCCGCCTCTAAATTTAGCCAATCACTCAAACCGTGAGTGAGCGCCATTGTTTTAAAAAAACAGTATTCAAAAACAAGTTTCAGACTTTTTTCAGAAACTCTGCCTTGAGCAGAAAGTTGCCTGAATCTGTTTTGCAGTCTACCCCATGGTCGCCGCCAACCAGACGGATGCTTTTCACTTTGGTGCCCATTTTCAGCACGGTGGATGAACCCTTGACCTTGAGATCCTTGATCAGCACGACGGCATCACCGTCGGCAAGCACATTACCGTTGGCATCCCTGATCACTAACGCTGCATCATCATCTTCCGCAGCTGCGTTAACCGGCCATTCAAAACCGCAATCAGCACATACATAATTATCGCCGTCCGGATAGGTGTTTTCCAGGGTACATTGCGGGCATGCAGGGATATTAGACATTTTGACTCCGTATAAATTAATGATTTGCGGATACCACTATAAATCAACGTTGTGGCGCATGACTTGATATGCGTCATTGGCAAAGCATAAACTTACGCCCAGCACGCGCGGCTGTTAGCAACGAAAGCACGCCTCGTGCACTCGCATGCATCCAGAACCATGCATTTATAAAAGTACCGCCATGATGTTCTTCGCAAGCGATCACTGCCTGAGTGATGCGCGCTTATTAATTTTATTGGTGCCGCCCACGATTAACTACGGCCCGATTATAATACTTGCACCGTAATTGCATCACCCCTTTTGATCAAGATATCCATTAAACTTTGACACTTAATTTACAAAGGCAAATATCATGTTATCTACCTACGAAGCAACCATTCCGCCCTTAAAACGCGCACTCGGCAACCTGGCTTCTATTCTTGAAAAAGGGGAAGAATACGCTGATGCAAAGAAAATAGAACATCAGGTACTGCTCAATTCACGCCTGTTTGCAGATATGTATCCGCTGATACGGCAGGTGCAGATTGCCACCGACATGAGCAAAGGCGCAGGTGCCAGGCTGGCTGCTATCGATATTCCGAAGTATGAAGACAATGAAACCAGCTTTGCCGAACTGCAGGCGCGCATCACCAGAACGATCGCATTTCTGGACGCGATAAAACCGGCGCAGCTGGAAGGTGCCGAAGCACGCGAGATCACCATCAACATACGCAAAACCGACCTTAAGTTCAGCGGGCAGGATTACCTGCTGAAATGGGTGATGCCGAATGTATACTTCCATGTCACAACGGCATACAACATTCTGCGCCACAACGGCGTTAGCCTGGGTAAGCAGGATTTTCTAGGGCATCTGACTCAGGGACTGTAAACCAGCTGCCGGAATCAAGGGCTGCCCCCGGAAAATAGCCGAAATAAAAACCATTACTGCGGCTATTGATCCACGATTGGTTTTTACTGATCCACCTGCTCAGGTAACGGCAGGTCATGCTCAGGGCTTTCCCGGCCTAACTGCAGCAACTTACCGAAATCCGCTGCTGAAACCGGCCGCCTGAAATAGTACCCCTGTGCACGCTCACAGCCGCATTGCCTCAGGAATTCCGCCTGCTCAGCAGTCTCTACCCCCTCGGCAACCACATGCAGATGCAGGCTTTTTGCCATCAGAATAATCGTACGCACCATCGTTGCATCACTGGCATCATTAGTCACATCACGCACAAACGACTGATCAATTTTGAGCTGCCGGATGGGAAAGCGCTTCAGGTAAGATAATGATGAATAACCGGTGCCAAAATCATCTAGAGACAGGATAACACCCATCGCTGAAAGTTCGTGCAAGGTGGCAAGCGTGCGCTCTACACCCTGCATCAATATACCCTCGGTCAATTCGAGATCAAGCACAGAGGGCGGCAAATCATATTTATCCAGCAAACTTTTAACCTGTTGCAGTAAATTATGCTGCCTGAATTGCAATGCTGAAAGATTAACCGACATCGTCAGTGCCTTAAACCCGGCATCGCGCCATGCGCGGCATTGTTTGATCGCCTGCTCCAGCACCCAGTGATTGAGCGTTATAATCAGGCCGCTTTCTTCAGCGAGCGGGATGAATTTTTCAGGGTATATCATGCCCATTTGCGGATGCTGCCAGCGCACCAGCGCCTCACAGCCGATAATGCGCCCATTTTCCAGATTCACCTGCGCCTGGTAATACACTTGCAGTTCATTGCGCTCCAGGGCACTGCGTAGCGCGGTCTCCAGTTTCAGCCGCTCATAAGAACTTTCATTCATTTCCGGATGAAAGGTCATATAACAGTTACGTCCGCTTTCTTTAGCATGGTACATCGCAACATCGGCATATTTAATCAGGCTTTCAGAGTCCTGCGCATGGTCAGGATAAATCGCAATACCGATACTTGCCGTGATCCGCAGGTCATGTTCTTCTATGAAATAAGGCTGGAGGATGGATTGCAGTATTTTCTCCGCAACCAGTTCGGCACCCGCTGTGCCGGCATCGCTTAATACCACGATAAATTCATCCCCGCCCTGCCGTGACACGGTATCCTGCTCACGCACACAGCCCAGCAGGCGCTGCCCCACATTCTGAAGCATCTGGTCTCCCACCCCATGCCCGAGGGTATCGTTAATTTGCTTGAAGCGATCAATATCCAGAAACAGCAGCGAGATCTTGGTATCATTCCGCTGAGCCGAGATGATTGCCTGTGCAAGGCGGTCACTGAACAATACGCGATTTGGCAACCCGGTCAGAACATCATAATGCGCCAGCTGCTGAATACGCTCCTGTGCCATCTTGCGTTCTGAAATATCACTAAAGATAGCCAGATGATTCATGATTGCACCATGACCATTTCTGACCTGAATAATCGTCAATGCCTCCGGATACACCTCGCCGCTTTTACGGCGATCCCAGATTTCCCCCTGCCAGCTTCCCGTCTCCAGAATAGCCGCCCACATCTGCTTATAAAACTCATTGGACTGCAATCCGGAAGAAAGGATTTTCGGGTCGTTGCCGATCACATCTTCTGCCGTATATCCGGTAATCTCAACAAAGCTGCGGTTAACGGAAATAATCTTATTATTGGCATCGGTGACCATAATGCCTTCTTTGCTGTATTCAAATACCGTCGCCGCCTGCTCCAGCTTAATTGCAGCCGCCCGCTGCTGCTGCTCACGGTCAAGGTTATCCAGCGCAAACGTAATATCGCTTGCCAAGCCATTCATCAGGTCGATATGGGCTGATGAAAAGAAATCAGCTTCACTGGAGTAAACTGCAATACAGCCATACACTTTGCCATCACGTGAAATCGGGAATGCACCTACGGAATTGAAATTGAATTTCATGGCAGCGGCATGCCAATGCGCATTCACGTCCTCAAGAAACTGGTTTAAAACTTTGTGGGAGCCTGCCTGAATGGCATCAGAAACCGGGCCCTTGCCGTGAAAAGCACCGTTATTGACGGAAATCCTGATCAGTTTCAGGTAATCCGAAGATACTCCGCTGAATGCAACCGGCTTAACCCAGCCCTCGTCATCAGGCACACCGATCCAGACCAGGTCAAAAGGCACACGTTCTGCCAGTATCTGGCAAATGCCATTCAGTAGCAGCCCCTCATCCCTCTGCCTGACAATAATCTCGCTACTTTCTGTCCATGCTGCATACAGCCTGTTAATACGGCCTAACTCACGCTCTGAATGGTTCAATGTGTCCAGCATGCCATTGAAACTCTGTGCAAGTTTGCCGACTTCATCTTTCGTAGTCACGTCAGAACGCTGTTCCCGATTGCCGCTCTCCACCCGCTTCATGACTTGAATCAGATGGTACAGCCTGCCGGTCAGGCGCCAGGCCAGCCATGCCGCAATCGCAAAAGATGCAATCACCGCCAGCAGTGAAAACCCCACACCGGTCAACGCCAGCAGATCCAAATTGGCATTTGACGAGCGCCGCGTCATTTCCACACGCGCCCAGCCTATATGCCGATTACCTACCCTGATCGGCATGGCCACATCGACCATGACACCATCATCCACCAATGTCGTAAACTCAGCAGGCGCAATCAGTAAATCCCTGCTCACCGCATCATTCACATACCGCCCGATCAGATCCGGGTTAGTCGCACCCAGTACCTCGCCATGCAGCGATAACACTAACGCAAATTTAAGGTCGGGCGCATCGGTAAACCCATGCAGCACTTCCTGCAGGCCTGCGATATCATTTGCCAGCACAGAAGATGCACTACTGGCAGACAATGCGCTGGCCAGGCCTCTGGCTCTGTCTGCATCTGTGCCATATAAAAAATCTCGCTGCTGGATATACATCAGATAACTGAAACTTGCCATGACCAGCAAGGTTGCCAAACTGAATGACAGCACCAGCTGCCTGCGGATGGAATACACCCAGAGCGCCATGATGCGGTTTTTCAGCACGCTGAAATAATGCAGCAGCTTTACCATTCGATCTCTCGCACCTTACTTGAATAGATTTCGAGAAAGTGAACGACAGGCAAGTAGTTTTCGTTAACGGCAGGTTCAAATTTTGAGATATGCAGTCGTGCCAGCATGCGCCTGCCTTCTGCTGTGTGATTCAGGCTTAGTAGCTGGGTCCTGAATTTATCCACAATAGACTGCGGCACATCGCGCCGCGCTACCCAGCTATTGTTTATCAATGGCTCTGTCTGCCATTTAACTTCCAGCTGACTAGCCATATCAGGATGCTCGGCACTGAAAGCTTTCCATGGCAAAGGCCAGGTTGCCGCAGCGGAAACATGGCCGCGCAGCACGTTAAGTATGGCAGACTCCTGCGAGCCGACGTAGTGGCTTTCAACGTCAAAATTCACATCAACACCATGCGTGTGCAGGTAATACTGCGGCAGCATGGTCGCTGCAAGCGCAGTTTTAGCAGGATAAGCAACCGTTTTACCTTTAAGGTCGCTGACATCATGAATGCCGCTATCCTTGCGCACCAGAATAATGCCGCGAAACTCCTCGTCATCGCCCATTTTTGCAAAAACACGATAACCATACCTGAAAGCACGCACCGTCTGATAGGGGTTCGGCATAGCGACGTCATAGTAGCCAGCATAGAGTTTCTTATCAAATTCTTCATAGTTACGCGCGGCTTCCAGCCTGAAATGCACTTCAGGTATCCTGGCATTTGCGTAATCCAGAATAGGGCCGTAGGTTTCCAGCAGGCGCTTGGGATTGTGCAGCGGATGTACACCAACCACATACTCTCTGAGCGCAGTTTTGGATTTTTCGGTAAATGTCGGCTGATAGGCAGCCTCAGGCTGCCGACCGCAGGAAATCAGCGTAATCAGCATGAACATCAATAACAACACAAGCCTAGACATAAAGCCCTCGCATTTCATTGCCCAATTTATCCGAGAGGCAAAATATCCGTAACACGCCGGTACATGCCATATATCCGTGAATATCAGCGACCTTGGGCGTTACCGGCGCTAGTGGTGCAAGTTGTGAATGATTGGTGGCCAAAGAAATACCGAAAGATGCGACAGGCACCGGAATGGGTGACGCTATACTGCTTGGCCACACCAAGCCTGCTTTAGGCCAATTACGCAAATTGTTCCCCGTTCTTGTGCTATTGCTTTTATATTTACAATAACTGGCAACAGCAGTAATTATGCAGCGCTATAACGAAGCACTCTCTATCCGATTAAAGCAATTAGTATGCTGCTTGTCAAACAAACCAGCCGCAAAAACACGGCTTGTAACCCTTATGGGTAGTACGTTTTGGTTAAAATCAGGGTAATTGTTTTTATGGGCTGTCCTGGCAGCGCCGCCATCAGAAAATAAGGGAGTTTTAATGATAGGGATTTTACTGGCAGCCGGTTTTTCTCGCAGATTCGGCAGTGCCGACAAACTGCTGCAAAAATTAGACGATGGCCGGCCGATAGCACTTGCCGCTGCTGAAAACCTGGTCCAGGCAATTCCTCTGACTATTGCAGTACTCAGGCCAGAGAATAAAGAACTGGCAGACTTATTAGCGCTTGCCGGGTTAAAAATCGTTTTTTGCGACTCGCAGCAGACCGAGATGGCGGATAGCCTGGCCAGCGCTGTCCGCTACGCGTCACGATTCGGCGAATCCAGCACGGGTTTTATAATCGCACTGGCCGACATGCCATATATCCGCCCGCAAACCATCAGCATGGTGGCGCACGAACTCAGCGCTGGCGCTGCAATCGCAGCGCCCACCTGTAATGGGCAACGCGGTCACCCGGTGGGGTTTTCTGCCCGATTTCGCAGTGAGCTTGAGCAGCTGACAGGCGATGAAGGCGCCCGCGTGATACTTAAACGTCATGCGCATGAAATCAAACTGCTGGAATGCGGTGATGCCGGTATTCTGGCAGATATTGATACTCCGGCAGACCTGATTACTAAGCCGTACACTTAGCTGAATCGAGATTCCGTTTTGACTGTTGCGCCCGAACCTGAATCAGCTCGGCAAGGATGGCAATCGCAATTTCAGCAGGGGTGCGGCTGCCGATGGGCAAGCCGACCGGACCGCGCAGCGTTGCGATTTCAGCTTCATTGAGGTCAAACATGCGCATGCGTTCACGCCGTTTTTCCTGATTTTTCTGTGAGCCTAGCGCACCCACATAAAACGCATCTGACTTAAGCGCCTCCAGCAATGCCATATCATCGAGCTTGGGGTCGTGTGTCACGGCAACAATCGCAGTATAAGCATCAGGATTGATTTCGAGCACCGCATCATCAGGCATGGCATAAACCCAGCCAGCGCCCTCCACATGCCATTCGTCGCGCATTTCTTCCCGCGGATCGCAGATCAGCACATCAAAATCCAGCACCTGCGCCATGCTCGCCAGCACTGAACCAAGCTGGTTAGCCCCGATAATCAGCAAACGCCATTGCGGACCAAAGTAACTGTGAAACCAGTCATCTTCAATGCGCGGCGGCCCTTCCGGATCAACTTCAGCCAGCCTTGCCCGGCCGCTACCGAGATGAACAGAACGCCTGATCAGTTTGCGCTGCTCAATCCCCTGCAATAAGGATTTCATCTGTGCCGCATCATGCAAAGGCTCTACGGCTATCTGCAGGCGGCCACCGCATGGAATGCCGAAACGCTGCGCATCATGGCTGCTGATTCCGTATTCGATGACGGACGGCAACTGCGGCAACTGCTGATGACGTGCTTTATCCGCCAGGTCATCTTCGACGCAACCGCCGGAGACCGAACCTATCAAATGACCGTCTTCACACACCGCCAGCAAAGCCCCGGGCAGGCGCGGGGCAGAGCCCCAGGTCTGCACCACGGTAAACAGATGTACTTTATAGCCGCTGTCCAGCCATTCAACGACGCGCGTTAATACTTCCCAGTCCAGTGACTTCAAGATATTACGCCAGCTGGTTGCCAATCGGCAGGCTGCGGATACGTTTACCGGTAGCTGCAAAAATGGCATTGGCTACTGCCGGTGCAACAGGCGGCACCGCAGGCTCGCCCACACCGCCCATTTTCTCGGTACTTTGCACGATATACGCTTCTACCTTAGGCATATCTGCCATACGCATCACTTTATAATCATGGAAATTTGACTGCTGCACCATGCCATCCTTGAACGTGATCTCGCTTTGCAGCGCAGCGCCCAGGCCGTATGAAACAGATGACTCCAGCTGCGCCTTCAGCGAATCCGGATTCACGGATAAGCCGCAGTCAATCGCACACACCACGCGATGGACTTTAACCTCGCCCTTGTTCACTGAAACTTCAGCCACCTGCGCAACATAACTGCCAAAAGACTCATGCACGGCAATGCCGCGGAAAACGCCTTTTGGTAAAGGCTTGCCCCAACCAGCTTTTTCAGCCGCAAGATTAAGCGCCGCAAGGTGGCGCGGATGCGCTTTCAGCAAGGCACGGCGATAATCCAGCGGATCTTTACCCGCTGCATGCGCCAGTTCATCCACCAGGCTTTCCATCGCAAAAGCTGAATGGCTGTGTCCGACCGATCGCCACCACAGCACCGGGATACCGGCTTTTACCGTATGCAGGCTCACATGATGGTCAGCAAGCGCCTTCATATAGGGAGAATCCGCCACGCCTTCAACCGAGGTTGCGTCAACGCCATCCTTGATCTGGAATGCCTCAAACGGTGTGCCCAGCATGATCGACTGGCCGACCTCTACATGCTCCCATGCAACAGGCATGCCATCGGCATTCAGGCCAATCCGGGCTTTATGCAGGAACATAGGGCGGTAGTAGCCGCCTTTAACATCATCTTCACGGCTCCATACCGTTTTAACCGCGACACCGGCGGCTTTTGCCACCTGCACGGCTTCGGACACAAAGTCCGCAGCCGGATTGGCACGACGGCCGAAACCGCCGCCCAGAAATACGGTATTGATCTTCACCTGCTCGGGTTTCAAGCCTAATATCTTTGCAGCTGCCAGCTGGTCTGTCGTTTGCATCTGGGTACCAGTCCAGATTTCACAGCCATCATCAGAAATCTTGACTGCGCAATTGAGCGGCTCCATCGGCGAATGCGCCAGATAAGGCAGAACATATTCAGCTTCAATGACTTTCGCCGCCTTGGAGATTGCAGCCTTGGCATCACCGGCTTTCGCTGCCGGCAATCCTTCCTTAGCGGCTAAACCGCGATACTCTTCGAGCATCTTCTGTGAATCAAGGCCGGCATTAGGGCCAAGATCCCACTCCACCTTAAGTGCATCGCGACCCTGTTTTGCAGCCCAGTAATTGTCTGCGATCACAGCCACTCCAGTAGGCACCTGCACTACATTCTGCACGCCTTTAATCTGTTTGGCGGCAGTCGCATCAAACGATTTCACTGACCCGCCGAACACAGGAGAACGCGCTACCATCGCTGTTCTCAAGCCCTCGAAATGAATGTCCTGGCCGAATATTGCCGTACCGTTGATTTTCTCGGGGCCATCAAGGCGTTTGGTCGCCTTGCCGATGATTTTCCAGTCTGCCGGCGCTTTCAGCGTCACGGCTTTTGGCGTTTCCAGTTTCGCGGCTGTTTCAGCCAGGTCGCCGTAGCTGATTTTCTTATCACCGCTGATGACAAAGCCATTTTCTGTTTTCAAGCCTGCCGCCGCAACGCCAAGCTCTTCGGCTGCCGCAGCAACCAATAACGCACGGGTCAGGGCACCCGCCTGACGATAGCGGTCAAACTCAGACCACGTGGTTGAAGAGCCGCCCGTGATCTGAATACCATAAGAGGTATGAACGTATTCCGGAGCCGCCTTGGCATGCTCCACCTTGATTTTGCTCCAGTCAGCATCCAGCTCCTCTGCGATGAGCATCGGCAAAGTTGTCCAGATACTTTGACCCATTTCACTATGTGCCAGCATCACTGTAATCGTGTTGTCAGTACCGATGCGCAGAAAAGCATTCGGCGCCGGCAGCTTGGCGGCATCAGCACCCGCAGTTTCAGGTGCTGCGCCAGGCAGCAGAAAACGCTTGGCGTTAGGAATGTTAAAAGCGATTACAAGCCCGCCGACAACCAGTGCGGTAGCTTTAATAAAAGTACGTCTTGAAATATTTAAAGGGGCAGTCATGGTTGGCTCCTTAAGCTAACTTGTTTGCTGCTTCATGAATCGCAGCACGAATACGCGGGTAGGTACCGCAACGGCAGATATTACCGCTCATGGCGGCATCGATATCTGCATCTGTCGGGTTCTTATTGGCAGTCAGCAGCGCTGTTGCAGCCATGATCTGGCCTGACTGGCAATAACCGCATTGCACGACATCGACCTCGCCCCACGCCTCCTGCACGGCCTGGCCGACTTTATCATTATGAATATCTTCTATCGTGGTGATTTTTTTACCTGCCGCCGCTGCAACCGGCGTCACACATGAGCGCACAGGCTGACCATCCAGATGCACGGTACAGGCACCGCACTGTGCCATTCCGCAGCCGAATTTAGTACCTGTCAGATGTACGATATCGCGTAGTGCCCATAAAATAGGCATGTCCTCCGGCGCATCGATTTGTTCTTCTTTACCATTGATATTTAAGGTAATCATGATGAGTGGCCTCGCAATTCAAAAATTAATTTTGATTCTTTAAAATAAAAAACAGTATATCTTATTGAGAAAATTACCGTATCAGATATTCAGTTTCAACGATAATAAAGTTTAATGACACTCAAATGACAGCTCTGACGCGCAACGGTTCAAGCAGGTGTGACAAGCCGTTATGGTCTATTTCCTGCATCAGCGCCAGCAGCCGTCCAAGCTCGCCCGCAGGAAAGCCTTCGCGCGCAAACCAGTTCAGGTATTGTCCGGGGAGGTCGGCAAGCAGCCTGCCTTTATATTTACCATAAGGCATTGCATAGCTGACTAACAACTGTAGGTCTTCAGGTTTCATAAGGAATTGTAAATCTGATTATTAGCCGGCTTCCCGGCGGGGATAGCAACGGTTCGGTCAATAATTCTACAAGTGAATTGCTTGCAGCACCGACTCATAAGTAAATTAAATCTGCTGCGGGGTGTGCCTGCAGGCACACCCCGACACATTGGATCATTGACCGCTAACGGTCTTGCCCACGCCCGCCATCACCCTTATCTCGCCCCCGGCCCTGCTGCCTGAAGCGTTCCTGCGTGATAGGCTCGCGCGGTTGATAGCGGTAGTTCTCATCACGGATAGAATGCTGGCGCTCATCCTCACGTGGATAGCGGTCACCGGAGTATTGCCGCTGATACCCAGGAATCGGCGCGGGTTCAGGAGCAGAACGCTGACCCCACTGATCAGGTGCAGCATGCCTGCGCTCCCAGTCACGACCCCAGCGCTCATCCCAGCGCGGCGATGCATCGTGACGCCAGCCGCGGAAATAAGACGGAGGCTGCCGGTAGTAACGCACCGGAACACGTAGCACATATAAAGGTACGCGGTAATGTTCTACGTACCCCCATGGCCCGTTGTACCAGCTGCTTGCATACCAGCGGTCACCGGAAAACACCCAGTACAGGCCGTCATAAAAGAAATAATTGAGGCGAATATCCGGATCATAATAAACAGGATAGCCCGGCACCAGTACCAGCCGAGGAAACACCGGCACATTGAAGCCTACACTCACCGAAACATGATCAGGATGGTGCGTGCTGACACATGAGGTCGTCGCCACACCTGCAAATAAAGACAATACAATCAATAAATAGCGCATTTTTTAGCTCCTATTTAACAAATAGTTGTTGCCTGGCCTGGCACAGATGCTGAAAATCCAGATTAGCGGCGACCGATCAGAAGCCCGATCAACAGGCCCACGCCGGCAACAATGCCCAGGTTTCGCCACGGGTTCTCCCGCACATAATCATCCGCCATTATTGATACTTGCCTGCCTTTATTTACAAATGCAGCTTCGGCATCCGCCATTCTGGCTTTCATGGCTTCAACGGTATCTGACGCCTTAGCACGCACTTTCACTATCTCGGCTCCGCGCTGGCTGGCGGTCGCCCTGATCAAGGCATCCACATCTGACAGCACCACATTAAGATCGGCTACCAATCGCTGCCCGGCAGCAGCGGGGCTATTTTCTTTATCAGGTAAATTGACATTGTTCATTGCTATTTACTCCATACCAACGTGTAAACACGGTTAGTATGAATCAAACACTGGCACAAGTCTGTACGGTCTGACACGTACTGCAAACCCACAGAACTTGCAAAAACTTACGCAAAGAATCAATTACTTATCAATTTATGACTAGCGGGATATATACAGGGCCGCGAACGCGGGCCTAAAACAGATCAGCCTGCGCTGCCGGCGGCGCGGCCAATAACGCAGGCAGGTCAATCTCGAAGATTCCCAGCTTTCCCGGGCATGGCATCAGCGCCAGCGGTCTGGCCTGCTCAAACAGGAAACCGAAGTACTCCTGATGCACACCGCCAAAATGCACGCGCTGTTCGCGGCTGATACCTTGCGGCAGCTCTCCCGGACGGCAGCAAAGCACCAGATTAGCGATGCCAACCACACCGCCGAGGCCGAGCTTATCCCGGTCAGGGATCGGCACATCGGTATTCATCTTGATATAGCGGTAATACTCTTCATAAATACCCTTGCTGGCATGAATCAGTATCGGCCCGCGGTATTGGGTTCCCCAGGTGCGGTCATCCACCAGCAGATAGCCATTGGCAATCAGCCATGCATAAGGTTGCTTGAGCGAAAGTGCTTTTGCCAGGCCTGTGGGGAGCGGTAAAGACATAGCGTATTTTTAGCGGGAAGCTGCAATATTCTGTGCGGATTCACTGCAAAGCGGTTGTATCCAACACGTTGAGGGCTGCATTTGCGGATAGTATTTAAGGAGATATAAGATGGTGCCGGATGTCGGAATCGAACTGACGACCTTCGCATTACAAGTGCGCTGCTCTACCAACTGAGCTAATCCGGCGGGGTACTGATTATGTACTGAACTGGGTGCGCATTATACCTAAATTATTTACAAAGTGTGCTATTTCAACCCAAAGTAATCATTTGTTTACTGCATGCGTATGTTGCATCAATACATAAACCTTGCAGCAAATTAAAGCCATGTTGTATTCTGTAACTAGCGCTGCTTAAATCTGTCTGAATTGAATCAGGCGGCTTTATAATTTGAACTGGATCCTCGCACAGGAGAAGTTAAAATGAACACGCTATCCGCTATCAAAGGCATTTTATTCGATCTAGATGGTGTACTCTTTGTAAGCTCCACCCCGATTGAAGGTGCTATCCAAGCTGTTGCAGACATTCGAGCCAGCGGCATTCCATGCCGGTTTGTTACCAACACCAGTACCTTGTCGCTCACCTCCCTGCACCAGAAAATCAGCCAGATGGGCTTTTCAATTCCTGAACATGAGATTATCAGCGCACCGCAGGCTACCCGCTTATACCTCAAGGGGCTTCATGATCCGGTCTGCCGTTTTTTACTTGCGGATGACGTAAAAAAGGACTTCGACGGATTCCGTCAGTCTGACACCGAAGCAGACCACATCATCGTCGGTGACATTGGTAACGCCTGGTCATACCAGCTGCTCAACGAAGTTTTCAACTGCCTGATGCAGGGTGCAAAACTGATTGCGATCCATAAAAACCGCTTCTGGCAGACCGAGCATGGCCTGCAAATGGATATAGGCGGATTTATCGATGGGCTGGAATACGCCAGCGGCACGAAAGCGATGATTATTGGAAAACCTTCTGCCGACTTCTTCCAGATTGCTTTGGACCACATGGGGCTCAAGGCTCATGAGGCTGCAATGATAGGTGACGATATAGATGCAGACATCGGTGGCGCACAACAGGCCAGCCTGAAAGGCATTCTGGTCAGAACCGGCAAGTATCGTAAAAACTACGCCGAGCTATCTGCCGTGAAACCGGATCTCACACTTGATTCCGTCGCCGACCTGCCGAATGCATTAAAGAGCCACCTATAGCAGTAGCAAGCACTCACTTATATTCTGAGCCACAGATTAAGGCTTACTTAGTACGCATTTGATCACAGGAGGCCTTCAAGACTTTGAAAGATGACTTGATCAGCAGCACGGACAACACCAGCCCCACTGCGGTATCCGCCCATCCCAGATTCGTGATCCACACCAGTATCGACGCGACAATAATAGCGGCATTGTTCAATATATCGTTTCTGGAGCATTCCCAGACAGAACTCATATTGATGTCTTGCTCGCGGTATTTTGTGAGTAGCAAATAGCAGGCAAGATTCAGCAGCAAAGCAATGAACGCAACCGCTCCCATCGCTTCAAACACAGGTACCGTATTATCAATAATGTGCAGAATGACCTGGCTTAACACAAACAGCGCCCCCAGCAAGATCAGGCAGCCTTTAACAAAAGCCACTTTCGCTTTCATCTGATTGCTTTTATATACAACATATAAACTTAATGCGTATGTGACCGCATCGCCAAAATCATCAATACTCTCAGACATCAGGCCTGTAGAATTGGCAGCCCAGCCATAAAAGGCCGTCAGGCAGAACAGCAGGACATTAATCAGCAATACAATCTTTAAAGTTTTAGATTGTTTCACTTTCATCGCTTCCAGTGCGCAGGCCTTATTTTCACAGCAATCAGCCATTTCACCATTCCCTAGAATTGAACCGGACAATGAATCATACACCGCGATCAAATAAAATCATTACTTAAAAAGTTCTGGCACGCGACCCACCTGATTAATGATTTTACTTAGCCTGCATTCATGAACAGCGATAGTGCTTTGGAGAACATGCGGTTCATAATGCAGTCATACAAACACGACAGCCTGTCGATTTAACAGGCCAATACCAAGGAGAATATTATGTGGACAAAACCAGCTGCAACTGAAATGCGTTTCGGTTTCGAAGTAACAATGTACGTAATGAACAAATAATCATTGTTCCGGTACGACAAAAAGCCTGGCCTCTGCCAGGCTTTTTTGTTTTATGTCGCGCCGGTTTGTGCTTAAAGTTTCCCCTATCTGGACTTTCTCAAGCATTCCAGTAGCTTAGCGCCCATATCCCCATGCGCCCCACAGCGTTATCCACAGAAACTGTGGAAGCAGTTGTCTGCCGGCAGGTACAGACCCTGATGATCAGGCTTTACCCAAAGGTTCAAATGCGGCACTGACATGTGCACCTTCCATACCTTTCACCAACGCAGTCAGATGATGGTTGAGTTCAGTCAATGCGACCGGGTTTAAACGCATCAGCGCATCCGGCAGCATGCCGCGATGGGGCAATGGCGCTTTTACCAGAACGTCGCGGCCTTGGCCTGTCAGCATAATATGAACCACCCTGCGGTCACTGGTGCTCCTGATTTTTTCGATATAGCCATCTGCCTCCAGTTTATCCAGCAAGTTGCTGGCGGTAGACTGATGAATCGACATGCGGGCTGCCAGCTCACTCACTGTTAATTTATCTGACTCTGCAGCTTCTGCCAATGCCCATAGTGACGCTCCGCCGATACCGGCCACTTTCTCAATTTCGTGAAAGTGGCGGTTTGCCGACTTAAAGATAATTCGGAACAGCTTCAGCGCATCAAGGGCTGCATCCTTGGCGTTGCCGCTGCTTTGGGTCTTGTTCATGATTAAATTATTTTCTTAATGTATGTTTTAAATTAAAACGCCAGCCAACCCCGGCTATATATATGGTTGCTGCATGTCGGCTGCCTGCAATAAGCCAAGTTTAGAGGGTATTGGATATTTACTGATTGTATTGCGGCAAATACATTTGTACAATAGTATATAAATACATTTGTACAATAGTATATACAAGGGGATCAGTACGCATCCAGCAACAGGATGCGGTGTTTTTGTTTTATTTTAAAAAAGGATCTATATGTCTAAAGCACTGATTATTTCTGACGAGCTCAACCTGACCAATCAGCTGGACACCAGCTTCAGAAACATCGGATGGACAACGGAAGGCATCAGCCTGCTGGCAATGCTGAAGCGGGGCAGTGAATTCCTGCTGGATAAATGCTGCACGATACTGGTTGTCGATACGGACTTAATCTGGTTTGGCGGCTTAAGCGAAGAAATGGATGCCTTCATCAAAAACTTCGCCAGGAACACATCGCTCTACCTGATATTCAAGGGCGAATATGAACCGATATTCGACAATTGGGTTAAACACGCCAAAAAAGTATTTAAAGCCGCCATGCATCCACAAAATGCACAGCGCGCCATAGAAGATATCATTCTTTTTGAGACAAGCTCCGTACCCGGAACCGGCTCCCACCCCCAGATGAACCCCATTTAAAAACCTGCAGCCTACGCCGGAGTATGGGCATGCTGAACGACACGAAAGAATTTTCAGCCAGCCCGGTCAGATAACCCGGCTGCAACATGGCTGCACCCACCAGGCCACACCCGGCCAGAGCGCTCTTGATGCGATTAAAAACCTGAATGGTGAACCCATTGGTTTATACGCGTCGGGGCAATTGATACACGAACGATTTTTTGAGGCTTTGATAACACTGATGAGTAATTTATTATTAATATGCGCAGACGCTGCGGTAAGCGACAATATCATTCACAAAATGGGCGGCGAATACACAATATGGCATGTAGCGCACCAGCAGGATGCCATGGCATGGCTAAAAAAACAGCAGCCTGAGTCCATCATTATGGATCTGGATTTATTGGGCGATACTGCACATGATGTACTGGACCAGATTAATGTATCCACATCTGACAATTGCACCTTGATTATCGGTTTGTGTGAAAACCCGGAACCCCTTTCACCTGCACTGGCAGACAGGCTCGACCAGCTGGTTCTGCATCACTCCATATAACCGCTGCATTCCGGTAGTGGCTGCCAATTAAAAAAGCCTGGATAAATCCAGGCTTTTCAGACGTTTATATTGGCGTAGACAATTTCAAGCCAACGATACCGGCAAAAATGAGCAGCAGACTAAGCACCCTGCCTGTATTGACGGCCTCGGCAAACAGAAATATCCCGCATATTGCGGTTCCGATAGCACCGATTCCAACCCAAACCGCATAGGCGGTGCCAACCGGCAATGACTTCATTGCAACGCCAAGCAACCCCACACTCAGCACCATAGCCACCACAGTAGCGAATGTAGGCCAGAATCGCGTGAAGCCGTATGTGTACTTTAAACCTATCGCCCATACTACTTCCAACAACCCTGCTGCAACCAGAATAGCCCAACTCATAAAAAATACCTTTCAAGAAAATTGGGTCGTCCCTAAAATTTAAGCATACCGGCGGGGTCGTCCCCGCCTGCATTGAAGTTTAGCATCAGAAGCGCCAGCCGCCAATGAGCTGCATGGCAAGCCACGCATTGCTGACGCAGTTAACCTGGCTGGTTTAGCTTAGCTTAGTTTACTTACCCAAACGTCTGCGGGATCCGGCCTGCTATAAAAATAGCCCTGATGCAGCACCTCTGCCCTGGCGTTCAGAAATGCGGCCTGTTCAATTGTTTCCACGCCTTCAGCAACAACATTCAGCTTCATATGCTTGGCAACAGCGAGCACAGACTCGACCAGCGCAGCATCATCAGGGTCTATCGGCGCATCCTGCACAAATGTTTTATCAATCTTTAACTCATGTATGGGAAGGCGCTTTAAATGACTGAGCGAAGAATAGCCGGTACCGAAATCATCCAGGGAGAAATGAATGCCCAGTGCCGTCAGCTCCAGCATTTTGGCAATCACATCATTCACATTATGAATAAGCAGGCTCTCGGTGATTTCAAGCTTAAGGTGTGTAGGGTCCGCTCCCGTGTCGGAAAGAATCTGCTTAACATTTGAAACAAATCCGGCTTTCCGGAAATGCCGGGGGCTGATATTGACTGAAATACTGATAGGCCTATAGTAGGCTTCAATGTCAGCCAGGACTTTACATGCCTCTGTGAGCACCCAGGTATCAACATCGGCGATCAGGTCCGTTTCTTCCGCAATAGGGATAAACATCGAAGGGGGCACGCGCCCCCGCGTCGGATGCTGCCAGCGCACCAGGGCTTCCGCTCCCATGACCGTGCCGGATGCATTCACCTGCGATTGCAGGTAAAGCCTTAACTCGCCAGCCGTAATCGCCTTGCGCAACTCACGCTCAATCTGAAACTTCTGCTCAACATGGCTAGCCATCATCGGCTCAAAAATCATCGTCTGATTACCGCCATCATGCCTGGCGCGATGCATTGCCGTGTCGGCACGGCGCAATACATCTCCTGCAGTGTCTCCGGTCGCCCTCGGAAACGTGGCAATCCCGATGCTGATAGAAATAAACACCTCATCTTTTCCGATATAAACCGGAAACTTCAATGCGGTATGAATCTTATTGGCCATGTTCAGCGCAAATACATCAATATCCTGAGATTGCTCAAAAACACCTTTCAGCAATACGGAAAACTCACCCGCCGTATTTCTGGCCAGCGTATGTTCAGGATCAATCACCGTTACAAGCCGGTCCGCCAATGCGCAAAGCAGCATATCGCCGGCAGCGTGGCCGCGCGCATCGTTAATTGTCTTGAAACGATCAACACTGAACAGTATCAATGCACCATGATGTTCAGGCGTTTTACATGTCGCGAGAAAGCTATTGATATTCTCGATCTGGAACAAGCGATTAGGAAGTGCCGTGACAGAGTCGTAATATGCCAGGCGATGAAGGGCGCGTCTTGCGCCTTCTTTCTCATCATAATCCTGGAACAGCAGGCAAACCAGCAGGGTGGCGATCGGGTAAACCAGCAACACCGTGGGGCCCAGCGATATTGCGACTTTAATGCCATTGGCGCCTGGCAGCAGCAGAAAGAGCAGCAATACTATCGTGTGCACCGTAAATCCGGCCACAAACAACTGCCGCAGGCTGAAATTGATTTTAGATTTTTTCCGATAGTAATAACAGCACAAGCCCATCACGGCGGAAACGACAATGACAGCCACGCCGACATAGACGCCGGCACCGCCTAGCCATATCCGGTAAGCCCCGATCACCGAGGCGCTGATGGACGCGACGATAGGCCCGCCAAACAAGCCTGCGACAAATAATATGATCGAGCGCCCGTC
>Ga0208882_1000222_pt1 | contig 30122 bp, 32 predicted proteins | sample LakWasMet14_LOW5_2_FD_183862 | JGI IMG/M metagenome (GOLD analysis project Ga0208882, IMG submission 183862) | Freshwater sediment methanotrophic microbial communities from Lake Washington under simulated oxygen tension - Sediment Metagenome... | ecosystem: Environmental > Aquatic > Freshwater >...
GACCAGTTATTTACTCTTGGATTGTAATCGCCAGCTTCTGGCCGACCGGGTCTTCTGAATTTGGTGGAAAGGATTCCCGTTTTCCAATCGGGAGACCTAGCGGATTTGTGATTGGAATCAGTGAAGACATTCGTCGGATACGTATTCTAAATGGCACGGCATTCGACCGACGCCTGTTTGACCCTGTTTTAGCTCCTTCGACACTGCATTCGGCCGACGTGGATACGGCATTTGACCGACAGTGGCACGGCATTAGAGCGACGGGGTAACGGCATTCGACCGACAGCCACGGCAGTAGGCCGACACAAAGCACGGTATTAGACCGACGATTGACACGGCATTCGACCGACGCTGCACCGGATTCAATAAATCTCTACAGGCTATAACTGGCAAGGCTTGCAGAGATTTATAACACCGTAAAAAACACGACGCTAATCTATATCTAATCTTTTTTTAATCTTAAATATAGGGAACAGACCTGCTGTGGATAGCCTTGGAAAGCAAAACGCTAGATGCTGACAATGCCCAGAGTTCTGACTCATCACAAGTTTCGCGACACCTTGGTGATTTCAGCTACCAGCTTCAGTGAGTGAGTACATTGTTGTAAAAATATTTCACCTATCGACTTTAGCGTATTTTTCTCAGCGCCGTTTTGCACGAGCTCATGTTGTAATCCAGGCCAGACTAAGATGATTTTATCCGCCAGCTGTTTCAGCTCACGACAGACCAGCTTTGGATTCAATTGACATTCATCAGCCATCACGGCCCAGTCATAGGCAGTCAATGCGGTGGGATTGAAGTTATCACCAATGGCCATTGCCAATGTATCGGCTATGCGATCATCGGCATACAGCAGGCAACACACCAGATCATAAGCGGGGGTTAAACTCAAGCCTCCTGAGTCCGTAAAAAACGACAGGTTTTTACCATGGGCATCGGTATTGCCAATCAAGACCTGGAAAATAGCCCAACGCAATAAGGCCAGACGATCGGCTGCCGGTTTGGCACTGGCGTGGGCCACTAAGGCAAATAATTTCGGCAAAGAGGCCCCGTCGCGGATATGCTGAACATCACGATTATCGCCATAGGGACGTTCGTATTTCATGCTGACGCCTAGACCTAAGGCCTGGCAGCCATCGATGCAATGAAGACGCTGGATTCTGTTTCCATTAATCTTTCTATCAAAACGTTTGATCAACACAATAGGCTCTGGAATCCATTCCAACCGAATCTCTGCGGTCGGCAACCCAATGGCTTGGGCAAGCCGCATACAGGCCAATTCGTTACTGGTCATTTGTTGCAAACGACTGCGGAGCGGATCAGGTTTGAGGATATGCGTGGACGCCAAGCCTTCCCCATCAACCAGATACCACTGATCGTCTTCCTCCAGCACGGCAATTTTGTCCTGATGACCGGCAATCGATAAACGTACCTTGCCGTCCCAGACGGTAAAGGCATCGTCCGGACGCGAACAAATGCGCGCTGATAATTCCTCACGATTGAGCAGGCGCTTATTGGACTTAGCGGGTGATTGAGAAAGTGGATCAGACAAACTGATAATCAAGGCGCCGGCCGTTTCCTGGCCTAATGCAATCAGTAAACCCATCAGGTTGGATTTTGACACCTTGTTGGCTTGCGCGGCATCCTCCAGTGCCTGGCCCTCTGGCAACAGGTTCTGAAAAAATTGCCGGATCGCCGCACTGTGATGTTCTGCTGAGAGGGTGCCTCGGTCCAGGGGGATGGCAGGGCTTAACGGAAAGCGCACGTCCTGGGCTAACCACTCGGGAGCATAGTCAAAGGCAAACAGACCGCTGTCATTATCCTGACTAAGCGAGCCGACCCTCTGCTCATTGGCTTTAACGTCAAGCTTCATAGCAGCGGAGAAGTTAAATCGGCCAAGCGCCGACGTGCCACATCGCGTTGCGCTTGTGGAATCACCAGCAATGACACGCCCACCCCTTGAGCCACTTGCAGGATTTTGCCGATACTCACCCCCGGTTTTCCGGCTTCAATATCGACCAGCGTTTGTAAGGCAACCCCAATGCTCAGTGCAGCATCTTCTTGACGCAACCCGGCCTGGGTGCGGGCAGCACGAATCGCAGCACCCAATGTTACAGGGCTATCAACGCAGGGATCGGTAGGAAAGGCAGTAGCGATAACACGTTTCATATAATTCTCCAATAATGGATTTATAGGAGCATTATGACGGCGTGTCAATATAAATGCGTAATAATAGATTTTATTAATTGGTTAGCCTTGAAACATATATAAATCAGGATTAATAGATTTATAGGGAAGATGGGTAAGCTCATATTAACTCAATGCACTTAAACAGAACCCTTATTGACCACCACTGCAAGAAATGGCTAAGTATTACTGTTTGGCCTTTTGGTAAGTGATCAGTGCGCCACGAATTTTCCCCAGCAGATCGATCTGTTTGCGAATATCGGCAAATTCTGTCTCCAGCTCTTCCACCAGTTTGGCCTCCCACTCCGGTTCGCCCTGGAGCATCCGCACCAGGGGATAACGGTACCCTGCCCCCTTTTTGAGATACTGGGCGATGGATTTTTGTTGACCATGTTGTCGAATCATCGCCATTCGAAACCACTCTATGCTGAACGACAATGTCACTTCCCGGCGTCGCACGCGAACGCCAATTCTGCCCTGTTGCGCGGGTTCATATTTCTTTTTCTCTATCTTCCATCGACGCCAATAATCGTCAGTGAGCAGTTTTGCTTCTGCATAAAGCTGCTCGACCTTCGCTTCTAACCAAGCCAGTAAATGCGCTTCGGTCAACACAGACAGCAGCTTATTCTCAAATTCAATTTCCATGCTAAATCCCTATTGCTTACTGTAGGGATTGAAGTCGTTAATCCCTATGTATTGTTTTGGTTATAAAAGGGCTGATGTTGACTCAGTCAAAAAATAACCTTGGCGGTCAATTCCTACTGAGTTTCCAATCATCTAATCCCAATAAACATAGGGATTAGATGGCTAAACTCGTCGAGGTTGTTACGCCAGTAATTCCTATTCAACGTGGATACTTTTCAATGCCTATTGGGAACAGTGGCTTTCAATTCATCAGGATTTTTAGTGCTTAAATCCCTATAGATTAGGGATTTAATGCCATGAATCCTATTCGTGATCTGTGCCCCGGATCCCAAGATGAAACGAGGAGATCGTAGGGCCATTCTAGGAAGCTGACTTTAGGAAAAACCGACCGCAGATGGTCTAAAGCGACATGAGTTACACCCATTTATCCTGGCAAAAAAATCGACGTAATTTGGGTACAGTTAATCGCACAAACGCCCATCTGCTGCACCAAAATGGCATTCGGTTTGGCAGACAATGCGGCTATGAACCGAAACTACGCCTCATTGCCGATATTGATACTCCTGCAACTTCAGGTGACTTTTGCTTGGGCTGAGGAAGTCGATGTACAGGATGTTTCGTATTTTGCAGATAAACAGCGTGGGTGGTTTTGGTATGAAGTGTTGCCGGAACCGGTCAAGAAACACCCAGCGGAACCAGCCCCCGAGCCATCTAAGCCCACCCCGACTGATCAGGAAACCACCCAGAACCAATCTACGGCCAGATCGTATCAACCCAAACCAATTCCCTCAGCAGAGTCTGAGCCACTTTCGTCAGCATGGTTGAAACAGAACATGGAACGTTATCTGAACGATGCTATCGATGATCCGACGCAGGAAAATGTCGCCGCGTTTTATTACCTGCAGCGGGTGATGATGGATAAGGCCGAACGCTTCACTAACGCCGCTCGTTACGTAGTAATGTCCGATCCACAACTGGATGAAACCGTTCGAAGACCGGTGGCGACCTTTGCCGCCAATGAAGCTAATCATCAGGCCAGTTTGATGGCTGAAAAGGCCTTGAAAGAAGTCGCCGCTCAAGCGGGTATTTTGTTTTTCTTTCGTTCCGATTGTCCTTTTTGTCATCTGCAGGCACCGATCCTGAGCATGCTGGAAAATGCCTACGGTTTCAAAATCTATCCGGTGTCACTGGATGGTTTACCCATGCCAAATGGTCTGTTTAGTCAGTTCAAACGCGATCAAGGTCAGGCGGCGATGTTGGGTGTTGAGCAGACACCGGCATTATTCCTGATGAAACCGCCTCGGCAAATCCTGCCGTTAGCGCAAGGCGCGTTATCCTTGGAGGAAATCACCGGACGCATTTTATTGGCTGCTAAGGAAGCCGGCTGGATAGGCCCTTCGCAATACCAAACCACCCAAGGCATCCGCTCTACACCGATGTTATTGCCGACTACCGGCACCATTAGCCCTGCTGCTACTCAAGACTCTCGGTCTCTGATTCAATCATTGCAGCAAAGTGCGCAATTTGGGAGTGTCCCATGAACACTATCGCATTGCGGCGATTCGTCGTTTTCCTACTAATAGTTGAGAGTTCAGTGCCTGCCTATGCCGACTTGCAACAGGAAATGGACGGTATGTTTGGCACCATGACCAACTTCACTGCACCGACCGCACACTTGGGCCAACGCCGTGGTGTGATTACTGGTGGCAGTCTGGTCGCTCGTAATGGCATCACTAACACCAACTTGGTGTCGTTCGTGCCGCCCTCGTTCAGTGCCGGCTGCGGTGGGATCGATTTGTTTGCGGGCAGTTTCAGTTTCATCAATTTCAATCAGTTTGTGCAGTTGCTGCGTAATATTGCCGGCAATGCCTCGGGGTATGCGTTTCAACTGGCCGTCGGTGCGATGTGCCCCTGGTGCGCTTCGGTAATGACCGATCTGCAAAAGAAAATCCAGGAAATGAACCAGATGTTCAGTAACTCCTGTCGTTTGTCTCAAGGCCTGGTCAACGATACCGTTAAAGCCTTTGATCTTCAGAGTAAAGCCAATCTGTCCAATGCCTCGTTTACTCAAGGCATCAGTGATGTGTTTTCCAGTTGGACCAACACCAGCACCCTGGGTGATCCGGTGCAACAAGTAAAACAAAATGCCCCTAATGACATGACCCAGAAAATCCAGGGTAATTTAGTCTGGCGGGCCTTGGTCAATCAAAACGCCGGTGCCTGGTTTCATTTTGGCGGCAATAGTTTGCTGGAAGCCGCGATGAGTATTTCCGGCACGGTAATCGTCGACGCGCCGCAAGCCGCCCCCGACGGTAAAGGTGAAAACAATGCCATCAGCGCGCCACCGCCGATTTTACGCATCAAGGATTTATTGTATGGAAATGATGCCGACAACAGTTACCAAACAGTACGGATGTATAGCTGCTCGGATGGTCATGATGCCGACCAGTGTCTAAAACCCATTGTCCAGAACGTCAATCTGGTCGGCCTGAAACAACGGGTGATGGAACTATTGCTGGGTTCTGCCAACAACGGTAACGGATTAATTTATAAGTTCGCCACTAACACCGGTCAAATTACTGCCAGTGAACAGGCTTTTATGCAAACCGTACCGGATGCCATCGGCGGCATGATTCATAACCTGGCGCGGGAGGATGTCGGTATCGCCAAACTCTGGGCGGAAGAAGCGGCGCCGGTGATTGCCTTGGAACTGGCGCAACTGATTGTCAACGACTTACTCAATGCCGTACAGACGGCCGCGCACATGAACGACCATGCCTATGCGAAATTACTGATGGAGGCGTTGAAGGACGCTCGTGAGCAGATCCAGGATGAATACGTCACCATCGCCGGGCGTTATGGCAATCCGCAAACCTTGATGGCTTTCTATCAGCAGCTGATGAACACCGTGAAACCTAAGCATTACGGCACTGTAGCGCAATTGCCGGCATCAGGGACGGCTTGGCCAACGCCTTAGTCCATCCCTTATCTCGATAGAGGAAGCCCCCTATGTTCGAAATCTTTTCTGTTGGCGACTCAGTTTATTTACAAGCGGTGCTCAATGCGGTGGCGATGATTTCAGGGACGGGCGATTACCGGACGGCGGCAGCGGTGGGTGGCTTGATCGGTGTGATCATTGTGATGCTGCGCGCCTTGCTGCAATGGGATGGCCGAGGCATTCGTTATCAGGACTTATTTTTAGCGTATGTGCTCTGGCTGATGTTGTACGCACCATCAGTCAAAGTCTTTATTGAAGATGCCTATACCGGCAGTGTGGTGGCCGTCGACCATGTACCACTAGGACCTGCTGTAATCGGCAGTATCATGTCAAATATGGGTTACCGGACTACCCGCTTGTTCGAGCAAGGTTTTTCTAGCCCTTCAATGACCGGTAATGGGTTTGCCGATAGTTTGCAGACCTTGACCGCTGTCCGAAAGAATTTATTATCTCGCGTGAGTTTGGGTTCAGCCAACGTTCCCAACGCCGGTAGCGACATGGAAACCTCCTTCGCCAATTACGTCCGGGAATGTACCTTAACGGGCGTGGATTTGAATCTGAAATCGGTCGATGCCATTTTGCGTGATGCCGATCCGCTCAATGCCATCCGTTTTGACTCGGACATCTACATGACCGAAATTTATGTGGGTGGTCAGCCGAAAACGCTTACCTGTACCGACGCCTGGACGGATTTAGGCGTGGTCGCCAATGGTGCTTTTAGTTACGCACTTGAAAGTTTGTTACAACCCACCTTGGGCGTACAGGCCGCCGCCGATACCGTGCCGAAAATTCAAGAAGCATTTGATGCCTTGGCTGGGCCCAGTGTGATCAATGCCGCTGACTACATGTTGATGTCAGCGATCATGCCGATGTTTGAAAAAGGCGTGGTGGGTCGGCATGAAGATGCCATGCATTGGACCAAGGCATCAATGATTGAACAGGCCATCCAACAACGCAATACCCAATGGGCGGCAGAACAGACCTTGTTCTCCAAAATTGTCCGGCCAATGATGGCCTTCATTGAGGGCTTAAGTTATGCCATCGCACCGATCATGGCGTTTGTGGTGTTATTCGGCAGTGTCGGTTTGCGGATGAACATTGGCTACTTTTCGATGCTGCTATGGATACAACTCTGGATGCCGATCTTGGCGGTCATCAATTTGTTCATCCACATGTCGGCGGCTGGCAAGATGGCAGCATTAACCTCAGCCAACTATCACTTGCCGTCGATGATGGGCATATACCAGATGGATATGGAATTGCAGCAATGGCTGTCGATTGGCGGCATGTTAGCGGCCTCCACCCCTGCCATAACCTTGATGCTGATCTATCGCGGCGCGGTCACCGCGACCCATTTTCTGGGACGGATGGATGGCGGCGATGTGATAAACGAAAAAATCGTTACACCGGATGTCATCAGTCCGGCACCGGTATTAAATGCTCAGCCGCAACATCAGTACAGCCCACTGTCAGCGGTCACGCAGACCGGTGCCGACAAGGTGCTGCCGACTTTTTCCGCAGGACGTGATATGAGTGCGGCGGTGGCTTCGGCTTATAATGGTTCGGAACAAGCGAGCAGCAGTTTCATGCACAGTGTCTCGTCAACCGCTTCAAAGTCAGCCAGCATCAACAGCGATGCCTTCGATAGCCACTCGTTGGCCAATCAAATTGCCAGCAGTAGTAGTCATACCGATGCCTACAACCGCCAGTTTGGTGAAGCTTTTGCCAAGAAACACAGTGACACAGGCATTTCCGCCGATCACTTTTCAGCGTTGGTGGCGGGCAGCGCCAATGCCGGTGCCAAGTTATCCGAAAACTCTCTGGGGGCGGTGATTTCCGGCAAATTGCAGAATGACTTTAAAGTCGGCCAGGATAAGTCTGACGCCATTGCCTCTGACATCACTCAAACCGTTAATGATACCCAGGGCTATCAGGCAGGCCTGGCCAAAAGCTTGGCCTTGGATGCACAGTCTGGAACCCGCAATATCGCATCGTTAGGCTTACAAAATCAATCACTGTCCTCTCTGCAACATAGTGCAACCGATGCAGTTTCTGCTTCTGAGACTTATCAGCAAACCGTTTCTGCACAACAACGATTTGGAGCCCAGGCCAGCTTTGGTGCCGCTGAAACCGGCCTGAAATTAAGCGGAGACAGCACATTGATGGAACGACTAGATCAAACCCTGGATCAATATGGCCTTAGAGGCGATGCGCAACGTTTGGCATCGCAGTGGAAAGCAGCCAGTTGGATCAGTAATGGCGACCAGGCTTATGCGGCCGCTGGCATGTCCTTGCTGACCGGGTTTTCATCACCCAGCTACCGGTCGTTGGACAATCAACAAGCGCGGAGTGCTGAAATCGCCGGTTATCAATTATTGGGGGATGCCTTCAATGCACCCCAAGTCGATTCGAACTGGAATGCCAACAAGAACGAGACCATCAAAACCATGGCGCCGACTATGGGCAACGTTCAACCTGTCGTTGAACAAGCTAACCTCGCCGATCCACGGTCGGAAACTGAAAAGGTTAGCCGGCGTGTGCAGGGTCGAATCAATGCTGTCGGCAACAAAATCGCAATCGGTGAGCAGGCCATTGAAGGTCGCCATGATCAAAATCTTGACATGCGGGAACAGTATTCCCATGACGGCTTTGCCGAATTGGCGCATATCAAGGCTGAACATTTTAGAGCATCAATTGCGGCAGCAGCGAATGACACCCCATCTGCCGCAGAGTGGTCCTACAACATGTTGGGTGGCAGCCTTTACAATACGGCCAAGAATATTGAAGCAAGCGGATCGGCAGGTAATCAGGCCTTTAAAGAATTTGCAGTTCATGCTCAGAGCGCATATTCGGAAGGTGCCGATTTTTGGGACTCAATCAAATACGGCGCATCACACTCCTATTCCGGATTTTTAGACGCAACAAAAACCTGGGCCGATGAACGCGTTAACGAAGTAGCAGATAAATTGACTCCTACTCAACAAGCCTACTATCGGGCATCCATGTTCGAAGCCTTTGCGGGCATAGCAGTTGGTGGTGAATATAATGGCAGTACAGGAGAAGCAAGAAAACGACTAATTGAAGAAGAAGGCAGTATAGAAGGTAATAATATCGCTAAGCTTTTGAGGAGTGCTGCCGGTCAGAACCGAATGGATCTAGTCGATCAAATTGGTAACTTCAACAGAGCACGCGGCCATGTAAATTATTAAAGGCCCCATTTACAAGGCGCGCTACGGGCTTGCGCAACACCAGCAATAACAGCTCTTATCACCATAACAAAGGAAAATAAAACAATGAAGATGGTAAGGTCATGACGTGTATTAGCGGTAATTATTCCTATTAATACAAGTGCAGCCCAGTAATAGTTACTCTCGTGAGATAGTTTGTTAGCCAATTGCTCGACGCATTGGTATAAAAGCTCTGCAAGTACCAAAGGAGTCAAGATGCTGGTTCCTAATATAGCGATGGGAACCAGAAAGTTAGGCAAAATCCCATTTAAACTGGCAAACCACAGCAGACCAAACCCTAAAGCACAAATTACAAGCCGGTTAAATACATCAAATGAGAGCGCTCTCTGTTGGAAACCCTGCACGAACCTCTGAAAACCACTGGGAAACTTCATAAAGGTCGTTCCACAGAACGGGCAAATCGAGCGCAGAGGCTGGCCATAATAACTGACTACTCTGGGCACCATAGTCCGATGACAGACATTGCAATTCACCGTGGCATGGTGATTACCAAACATCGCTTGCTTCGGGTACGTGGATGTCAACGGCCTGGTTGATAATTTTGAGGAATTGGATTTAGAGAGTTTCAATGCCATCACTGATCTCCGGTCGGAATCAGTGGCTGATGCTACTGCGAAATATCTCTTTTGCCAAGTGCGTTGTTGTGGGCTATTTAATCAACGGCACTGAAGGTCTTACTTGTCGACTCTTGCGCTTTTCCCGCTTTCGATCAATGGCACAAATTTGGCAAATTGGTTGTCTATCGCTGTTTTGGATAATCAGCGAATCCCCATGGCAATCCTTACAATATTCGATGACTGCCAATCCATTGGTAAGCGACTGGGCGATAATCCACGCTTCATTAAAATTGGCAGGACGAATTTTGTAGTAGGGTCTGTGTTCGCGGATATGATTGGGAAACCTTTCACAAAAGAAATCCCAGGCAAACAGAATGGCGGGAATATCAACTTTTGTCTTGATGCCCAGCAAGCTTGCTGACCGATAAATCGAGGCAAATAGCGACATGTAAACATACGACTCGCGATATCGAGGGATGGCTTGTATCGTTGGTGTTATACCCGGTCGTGGTCCATTGCCAGGATGGATCATTCGATACATGGCCCGGAGATCATCAAGACTGATGGTTTTGATGACTTGAGTGACATAAGAAGTTCGTAGTCTGCGTTTCAGTAATTCAACCGCAAGTTGGTACTCTTGCAACTGCGCTTCAAAGGGCAGACCGGCGGTAATCTTCATGATTTGATAGTTTGTCTGGAAACAATCATCCGTAATTGCCGGGCCTGGTGTTCTGAATACGTCTGATCCTCTGATTTATTAGCCAGCAGTGTTGTCATGCTCCCTTGGGGAAATCGGAGAGTGAATCTAAGCACGTCACTCCGCGCCAGTTCCTTCAATTGATGGATGGGCAGGTTATAAAGCATTTTCACAGTATCTGACGTCAAGCCAAGGCAAACCATCGCCTGCTGTTTCTGGCCGGTATGGATCAACTCATGGGCAAGCATCAGATAATCCAAATTCAAGTTGTAGATGACGTTATCGATGGTCATGACAACCTCATAGTACCGTTCTAATTTGGTCCGCCACCGAAAGTACCCGTTGCCCGTAGGCAATTGATGCTTGGTTATTTTGCCAACTGTGATAACGACCGATTCCCAACACAAGATTGTTGGGTGAGGATTGAATGGCTTCAGCCAGTATCTGGGCAGCAATAGTTAGGTTGATAACGGGGTCAAGCAGATGTTCCGGTTTGGTAACACGATGTCCATGCCAGCGAAGGTTGATTTGCATCATGCCTACATCAATATAGCGACTGCCCTTGGCAATTGATTGATGCAAAAGCACGTTAGCTGCCTGCTTAGAAGCCGGTGTAAAGGATTGTCCGGATTTATTAATAGCCCAAGGCCACGGAGTGATGTGGTCTGGATCTTTGTTTTTGGCTGATTCGATCAGGGCTACGGCATATAAAACATAGGGATCCAATTGATGACTTTTGGCAACCTGCCACCACAGCGTATTTTGTAATTTTGCTGGTGCAGTGTTGACTTTTATAGGATGAAAAACATAACCAACGTCTTTTTTAGCATGATGAGTTTCTGCTGCTAAACATGTAGCCCCGTTTAGGCAGCAAATGACCAGAACTGAGGCAAATCGTTGCCCATGTTCAAATTGATTTGATAAATGACGTCGTTTTTTAAAATAGGCGATAGACATGACAGACTCGATCGTTTGGGTTGATGCGAGTGTAAAACGATGTCGAAAGTTCTATATGTTCGAAAAACGACCATTAGAGGCGTTTTTAGATGAATGCTTACCGCTGCGGTATAAATGCCCTGCCTGTCCGCTTTCAAGAAATTCGACCTGAGAGGCCAAGAAAAGGCGATCATCATTCGTCACTTGCCGCCAGTCAGCATTGGTTAATGCACCTTCCAGCACCCAAAGAAAGTTGAGACTTGGCTTTAAGCCCGTGCGCTTTATTGCCACGAACGACGTAGCTGTCCCATGGCTTTAAGTTCTACCTCGGATACAATCCTCGCCGTAGTCAGCATTGCCAAAGACCTCTTGCCGAGATCGCCCAACGCACCGTCACTCCGTTAGTCACAACCCCAAATCGCTCAAACCAGCATGATCGTCCGGTCGACGGCCCAACGGCCAGTGGAACAAGCGCTGTTCTTCTTTGATAGGCAAATCATTGATACTGGCAAAACGCCGCTGCATGAAACCTTGCGGGTTGAATTCCCAGTTCTCGTTGCCGTAACTGCGGAACCACCGGCCGGAATCGTCGCGGCATTCGTAGGCAAAGCGCACCGCAATGCGATTGTCGGTAAAGGCCCATAGCTCCTTGATTAAGCGGTATTCCAGCTCCATGGCCCATTTGCGTTGCAAAAACTGCCGCACTTGTTCGCGGCCTTGCGGAAATTCGGCGCGGTTGCGCCAGAGTGTGTCTTCGGTATAGACCAGCGCGACGCGGTCCGGATCGCGCGAGTTCCAGGCGTCTTCGGCCATGCGCACTTTCTGCGCTGCGGTTTCAGCGGTAAAGGGCGGAATGGGGGCTTTGATTTCTTGGGTCATGATGTTTCTCCGTTATGGAAGGGTGGGTGAGTTAAGCCTGCCACATGCCTGGCATCGGCACATAACCGGGCAAGGTGCGGATGCGTTGAAACCAGGCAACGATATTGGTATACGTGCCAATGTCGATATCGCCTTCCGGCGCCAGCGCCAAATAGGGATAGACGGCAATGTCGGCGATAGATACCGAATTGCCGACCAGCCAGTCGCGGCTTTGCAGATGGTGGTCGATAATACCCAGCACTTTTTCGGCGGTTTGCTGGGCTTTAGGTGTATCGATGGCGCGGCCGAATTTATGGTGTACTCGCAACAAGGCCGGACCGTTGGCAATTTCGTTGGCGGCGGTCGATAGCCAGGCCGTAATTTGCGCCAAACGGTAGGCGTCGTCCGGCCACCACTGTTCCCCGCCGTAGCGTTTGGCCAGATAGACCAAAATGGCCTGGCTGTCGCGAATGATCTGGCCGTTGTCATTCAACACCGGTACCTGAGCGAACGGGTTACGTTGCAAATAGTCCGGGCTGCGCTGTTCGCCGCTGACTAAATTGACCGCCTGGGTTTGATAGGGCAACGCCAAAAAACTCAGCAACAGGCGAACTTTATGGCAGTTACCGGATAGCGTTATGTCGTAAAGTGTGATCATGCTGTTCTCCTTCGGTTAAATGAAGCTTTCAAATTGCACCCGTTCGTCGGCGATGCCGAGCTGGCGGGCGGTTTGGCGCACGCTGTCGATCAGGCGGGTTGGGCCGCAGACGTAAATGACGGTATCGGCGGATGCGTTAGCGAGCAGCGCCGAAACGTCCAGTCGGCTTGGGTTTTGTGCCTGACTGAAATAAAACCGGCTTTGAGCGGGAATATGCCGCCGCAAGTCCTCGACAAAGGCCATTTCTTGCGGCGTACGGCCAGCGTAGTGCAGTTGGAAATCCACGCCGCGCGTCGTCAACTCCTCCGCCATCGCTTTGATCGGCGTGATGCCGATGCCGCCAGCGATCAATAATGCCGGACGGTCGTCGTCATGCAGGCTGAAATAGTTGTCCGGTGCATCGACGTTGAGGCGGGTGCCAATTTGCCAGCCGTTGTGCAATGCCGGCGAGCCGCCTTCGCCGTCGTCTACCCGCAGCACCGCTATGCGGTAGCAATCCCGATGGTCCGGCGCGTCGGTCAGCGAATAAGTACGGCTGGTAACGCTACCGTCGGGCAGTGCGATCGGCACTCGGAGATGCGCCCCGGCCCGGTACGTCGGTAGCGGATCGCTATGGGCATGACGCAATTCATAGGCGCGAATGCGCGGCGTCAGTTGCCGAATCCCGCTAATGGTCAACGGCAATGCGCCGTTTCCCAGAACTGCTGGTGCTTGCCGTGCCACCGCCACCGGTTGTTGGCGAGCCTGAACCAGCAGCGCTTCGACTTCGCGTTGGCTGTAGCGCGGCGTAATGTACTTGGGGCAGTTCCAGTCAAAAGCTTCGACCCGGATCACGATACCGCGCTCCACCGGAGCGCGAAACTCGGGTAATTCCAGTTTAGCCAGCAATTGCGGTTCGCTAAGCTCGTTGACCACCCGCGCCCGGCCCCAGATTTTCAAGCGTTGTCGGCCTGGATAGTCCATCAATAGCAAGCTGACCCGGTCGTCGCCGCGTAAATTGCCGACCGAAATATATTGGCGGTTACCGCTGAAATCGGCATAACCAATGGTCCGTTCATCCAACACTTTCAAAAATCCCGCCGGGCCGCCGCGATGCTGTACATAAGGCCAACCGCTTTGGCTCACCGTTGCCAGATAAAAGCTGTCGCGCTCGGCGATGAATGCTTGTTCGAAGTCACTCAGCGTCACCGTCTCGGCTTCGCCGAGTTCGGCCGCCCGATACGCCGCGCGACTGCCCATTTCGGTTTGTACTGCTTGGACGTCGGGTGTGAAGCTGATCTTGGCAAACGCACGGGCCATGGTCGTTACTCCAGATGAGGGTGAAATGTTGACGACTACTCTGGCACAGTTGTTTGCCATATTGAATAGTCATAATTTGCAATACCTTATTCCATTCAGCGCAATAAACCGGGCAAAGTCAATCCTTGTGCTTCGCCCGGTTCAGGATTATGCGGCCAGGGTTAACGCCACTTTCGGGAAGTCAATGTCGACCCTGCTGGCCTTGCCCAAGATATTGGTCAGGATATTCATGCCGACATGGGTAATCACCTCGACGATGTCGGCCTCGCTGAAACCAACGTCGCGCATGGACTGTAACTCGGCATTGGTAATCTCGCCCTTGTGCTCGACCAGGGCGCGGGCAAACTTAACCGCCACTGCCGCTTTGGCGTCCTGGCTGGTACCGGCCCGGTTGGCTTCGATTTCCGCCCCGTTCAAACCGGTTTTTCGGCCGATAGCGGTATGGGCGGACAGGCAGTATTCGCATTGGTTCTGTTGGGCGAGAGCCAGTGCGATGCGTTCGCGAGTGGCGGCGTCCAGCGATCCATTGTTGGCGATGTGATGCAAACCAAGGAAGGCTTTCAAGGCATCCGGCGAGTGGGCGAACACTCGCAAGAAGTTCGGCACTATGCCCAGTTGACCCTGAATGGCTTCAAATAATGCGCGTTGTTCGATATTGGCGGTTTCGTTGCTAACGGTGGTAATACGGCTCATGAGTGTTCTCCAAATAATGAAAGGGTTGTAATACGCCTGTGTGAAATTCAGCAGGCGGACATAGTGTGTCTTATTGCAAAATAATAAAGAATAGTTAAAATTATCAATTCACTATTCCGATAAATGGAATTATTAATGGATCGTCTGCATTTAATGAGTGTGTATGTCGCCGTGGTCGAAGCCGAAGGCTTTGCCGGCGGCGCGCGCAAGCTACAGATGTCGCCGCCGGCCGTGACACGTGCGGTGGCGGCGTTGGAAGAGCGATTGGGGGTTAAATTGCTGAACCGCACCACCCGCTACGTGCGGATAACCGAAGCCGGTCAGAAATACTACGAGGATGCCAAACGCATCATCGCCTTGGCCGATGAAGCCGACGACGCGGCGCTGGGCATCAATGCCGAACCGCGCGGCCAACTCACCGTCACCGCATCGGTGTTGTTTGGTCGCTTGTTCGTGATGCCGGGTATCGTCGAGTATCTACGCCGCTATCCGGCGGTGGAAGTCAATGCGCTGTTCGTCGACCGGGTGGTGAACATGCTGGAAGAAGGCGTGGACGTGGCAATCCGCATTGCCGAATTGCCCGATTCCTCGTACCGGGCACTGCGGGTGGGGTCGGTAAGACGGGTGTTGTGCGCCTCGCCGGATTATTTGGACGCGTATGGCATTCCGCAAACGCCGGAAGATTTGCCCCTGCATCGAATCATTCTGGCGCGCGGCTTAAATCCGAATAATGAAATGCGCTTTCAGCAGGGCAGCCAGACGCAGACGGTCAAGTTACAACCGATATTGAGCGTCAGCGACAACGACTCGGCGGCCAGCGCGGCCATGGCCGGACTGGGCATCACCCGTCTGCTGAACTACCAAATCGCCGAACCGTTACAGACCGGCAAACTGAAAATCGTGCTCGGCGAATTCGAAAGCCCACCGGTGCCCGTGCATATCATGCACCGCGAAGGCCGTCACTCGTCGGCCAAAATTCGATCGTTTGTCGATTTGCTGGCTGAACGGTTACGATCTGAGTTGGCATTGAATTGACAGGCCACTTTTAGCTTTGCCGGAATGTGCCAGGTGATATGCCAAAGTGACGTTTAAAGGCTTTGCTAAAGGCCGACACCGATTCGTAACCGCTCCTTTCCGCCACGCGTTCCACACTCATATTCGGTTCCATCAACCAGTGGGCGGCGATTTGCAAACGCCACAGGGTCAGATATTCGATGGGAGAATGGCCGATCAGCGCGGAAAACTTCTCCGACAAAACCGACTTCGACGCACCGGCTCGCGTACATAATTCGGCCAGTGTCCAGGGTTGCCAGGGTTGTTGATGAATCAAACCCAACGCAACGGCCAGCCGCTTGTCCTGCATGGCCGCAAACACCCCCTCGCGTATTAGACCTTTCTCGATACAATAACGAATCACCAGTACAAACAGGCTATCACACAAGCGTTCGATCACGGATTCACTGCCGATACGCTGGCAAGAAGCCTCGTCGATCACCAGTTCAATTAGCCTGGCCAAGACGTTGCCGGCCTGATTTTGCCGGATCACAATTTCGGCTGGCAACGCCTGCCACAACAGTGATCTTGGAACAGCCAACTCAATTTCTCCGCAGACAAAACCGGCGTCGCCATCCAACCAAGGGGTCATCCGCGTGTCTTCGTCGGTGTTCGGCAAATGTTCGGCACTGTAGGACAAAAAATGCCGTTCAGCATGAGGTAAAAACAGAATCAGATCACCATTCTCCAATGCCAGCGGCGTTTGCCAGCGCTTAGAGTGCACAAATCCCTGCCCCTTACTGACCAGGTGAAACCACACCGAGGTTTCCGAATTATGGTCCATCAGCCAGCGTCCGCACACGCCTCCGGAATACACCAATTTGGCATGCAGATTCAAACCATTAATCAACGGGGTTAATGCATCCATTGCCCACTCCCGGAAAATCGGACAACTACGCCGGAAGCACAAGCATGGGATGACTTGTTCGATTTGCTTAATCTGTCACCGTCGTAACGATAACCGACAAGGTCGGCATCGCCGACAAAGCATTTGTCATTTTTCAACCGCATAGGAAGACACCATGTCCCAATTCAAAATACATTCTATCCAGACCGCACCAGCCATTGCACAACCACTGCTGGAAGGATCGTTAAAAAAATACGGTTTCATACCCCATTTGCACGGCGGCCTGGCCGAAGCGCCAGCGGCCTTGAAAGGCTATATCGAGTTGACGGCGCTGTTCGATCAAACTTCGTTGAGCCCGACGGAAAGACAGGTCGTATTGCTGGTCGTCAGCACGGAGAACCATTGCACCTATTGTGTCGCGGCACATTCGACGATTGCCAAACACATGGTCAAAGCCGATCCGGCTATCGTCGATGCCATCAGAAACTTGCAACCCTTGCCGAATGCCAAGCTGGATGCCTTGGCAAACTTTGCGCGTAACGTGGTGAGAAATCGCGGTGTGGTCAGCGGCCAAACTTTGGATAATTTTTTCACGGCCGGTTACAGCCGCGCCCAGGCATTGGAGGTGGTTTTGGCTGTGGCCTTTAAAACCCTCAGCAACTACACCAACCATCTCATCAATACGCCGTTGGATGACGCATTTCAGGGCGAAGCTTGGGAAGAGCCGTCACAGTGTGCCAGCAAACAATGCGCGTAACTTCACTAACTATAGGAGAAACATCATGCCACTCGTACAAATCAAAGGCATCAGCGGTTATTTATCGCTAGAACAAAAACAAGAGATCATCCGCAAAGTCACAGACGCCGTGGTCTCGGTAGAAGGCGAAGGTTTAAGGCCAGTTACCTGGGTACTGATCGAAGATGTTGCCTCGGGCGAATGGGGTGTTGGTGGACAAGCTGTCACCACCGAAGCGCTTCGCGAGATTAGCCGAAGTAATTAGTACTGGCAAGCCTGATGCGGCGGGCTGTCCATAGCGCCGCATCAGGCATTTTGCACACTTAAATTATGATACTAATTTGCAAAGTCATGCTGTGAAACTATTCCTCAAGCGTTACGCAGCCAGGCATGATAACGACCAACCCATTCCAGTAAAGCTTTGGGCGTATGAGCGCGTTTCCAGACGCCTGCCACATATTTGTTAGCTTCGGCCATCGTCGGATAGATGTGGATGGTTCCTAAGATTTTATTCAAACCAATACCGTGTTTCATCGCCAGTACGAATTCAGCCAGTAAATCTCCGGCATGCTCGCCGACGATGGTCACGCCGAGAATTTTATCTTTACCCGGTACGGTCAGGACTTTAACAAAGCCATGCGCTTCACTGTCGGCAATCGCTCTATCCAGGTCGTCGATCCCGTAAGTCGAGACTTCGTAGGCAATGCCCTGAGCTTCAGCATCCTGTTCGTTCAAGCCGACACGCGCCACTTCCGGGTCGGTAAAGGTCGACCAGGGAATGACCGAATAATCGGTGCGAAACTTTTTGAAGTGGCCGAACAAGGCATTGACTGCCGCATACCAAGCTTGATGCGCCGCAGTGTGGGTGAACTGATAGGGCCCTGCCACATCGCCTACGGCAAAAATATTCGGATAGTTGGTTTGTTGAAAGGCATTGGTATCCAGGGTGTTGCGCTCTGATACAGCAATCTCCAGTTCGTCGACGCCATAGCCTGTGATATTGGCGGCTCGGCCAACGGCAACCAACACCCGATCAAACGGTATTCTGACTATTTGCCCCTGAAACTCAGCAACCAGGATTTTTTCGCCGTTCTCGACAACAAATTCCTTGGCGGTGTGATTAACGCGCACATCGATACCTTCTTGTTCAAAACGGGCCATCACGACTGCCGACACGTCACTATCCTCCCGCACCAGAAGACGAGGCTTCTTTTCAACCTGAGTCACCTGGCTGCCGAGACGGGCGAAGGTCTGGGTCAATTCTGAGCCGATCGGACCGCCACCCAAAACCAGCAATCGTTTAGGCAATTCACGCAGATTCCAGACGGTATCCGAGGTCAGATAGTCGATCTGTTCAATGCCCGGAATTAGCGGAATAAAAGGCCTAGCCCCCGCAGCAATTACAATCGAACGCGTGGTGATGGTTTTGACGCCCTCGGCGGTGGTCACTTCAACTTCCCATGGCGAAACGATGTTGGCCGTGCCCTGAACAACATCAACGCCCAATTCGGTATAGCGCTCGATAGAATCGTGAGGTTCGACAGTTTTAATGATGTCTTGCACGCGCTCCATAACAGCGGCGAAATCAAAATTGACCTCGGCCTTTTCTATGCCAAATTCTTTGGCACGTTTGATATGTGACAGAAACTTAGCCGTGCGAATTAGGGCTTTAGATGGCACGCAGCCGGTATTCAGACAATCGCCACCCATTTTGTGTTTTTCAATCAGAGTGACTTTGGCCTTCACAGCAGCAGCAATATAGGAAGATACCAACCCACCCGCACCGGCACCGATCACCACCAGATTGTTATCGAATCGAGCCGGTTTAATCCAGCGTGCGTAGACTTTGCGTTGTTTGATAAATTCGAGCATTTTTTTCGCCAATAGTGGAAACAGACCCAGCAAGGCAAACGAGCCAATCAACGCCGGGGACAGAATGCCGGATAGTGAGTCGATTTTTGCCAACTGGGTCCCAGCATTGACGTAAACCACGGTACCGGCCAGCATACCGATCTGGCTGACCCAGTAAAACGTCTTGGTCTTGATTGGCGTCAACCCCATCGCCAGATTGATCATGAAAAACGGAAACACCGGCACCAGACGTAGCGTGAACAAATAAAACGCACCGTCACGACTCACTCCCTCATCGATACTCTGCAAACGAGCGCTGAACCGTGACTTGACCCAGTCACGGAGCAAAAAACGGGCGGCTAAAAACGCCAATGTTGCGCCGATGGTCGAGGCAAATGAGACGATCAGCGTCCCCCACAACACGCCGAACACCGCGCCGCCAGCTAACGTGAGTATTGCCGCACCCGGCAGCGACAGTCCGGTAACGGCGATATACAACGCAGCATAGAGTGCAATCGTCAATAGTGGATGGGTCTGGCGATAGTCGGCTATCGTCGTCTGCTGCGATTTAAGGCTTTCCAGAGTCAAATAGTGCTGCAAATCGAACGCGAAAAACACGGTAACCAACACCGCGATGAGCACTAGCAAAACGATTTTTGACTTATTCATAACATCCTCGCTTCAGCGGCAGATCTAATCGCCAAATACGGTATGTCGAATGGTGATAACAGGGCTAATCGGTTGAGCATTTCAAATATCCTTACACGTCATTAAGTATGACTGTTGGTCGTGTTAACGCGATGTTCCTTACAATTCGTTTGTAAGCTATCTGTTCAGGCTCAATAGAACATCGTCATCGCGCAATAGATATAACATCAGACAGCCTGCTAACATCGGCCAGGCTGCAAAAAACAATAAATGCGGCCCTTCAAATGGAGATAGATATTGTTGATAGGACGACAGCGTCGATACGGAATGAAGCGCTAATACCACGCCGTAACAAAAGCGCTTGTAAACACCCAGCAAAAATCCGATCAGTATCGCCAATTCCAAAGCCGCCAAGACAGTTAGTACAGTGCTTTCCAGACCGGCAATGAAATAAAACTTTTCAAATATCTTGCCCGCATGGCCGGGATTAATGAACTTGTCCAGCGTCCACATTAACATCACCAGAAATACCGCCAGCCGCATCGCCAATAACGACCCGCGTAAGGCGGTATCCCGACTCATACCTGCTCCAGGCGCTTAGCGAGTATCCGCAACAGTGCTACATAAATCTGATGACAAAAATCTTGCGCCTCTTCGCTGTACGATTCCCAGACTGAATGCCATTCTACAAAGGTGGCGTTGCTCAACGTCACCGGGTGGAGTTGCAGCGTGCCGATGTAATTTTTCACTTCCTGCACAGACACTGGCGACGGGCCGTCATCAATGGAATAGCGGACTCTGTGTGCCGTTTCATTGTATTCCAGCAGGGTTTCCTGAAATGCCCCATTTAAAACCCGCTTGGCACCGATTTCTGTGCCACCGATGTTGCCGACAGCTTCGCAACTATCAATAACACCGGCGGCCCAGGAAAAATCATGGAAGTTTTTGACTGTTTCCCAAACCAGTTCAATAGGCGCAGCAATAACGATGGATTGATAACACTTTGGCATAACGTTCTCCGGATAATGTGAAGATAGAGGGTTGGCTTAGATGATTAGCGGCTGCTGTTGACGCTCCAGTCGTAATCTATATTGGTTTTAATCTTAAGATCTGGCAGATTAGCGTGGTAGTGCTTGATGAACGCTGCCACCCCGCCGCCTGCAGCAAAATCTTTTTCGAACCAGTCGAAGATTTGCGATACCTGCAGTTTGTCTTTGCCGACGATCAGCCCCTTGCCGGGATTGTCGAGAAAACGCCGGGCTTGGTCGTCCAGTTGTGCTGCCAATTTACTCGCAGTGTATGGCTCGTCACGCAAGTCCGGGCAGCTTACCGAGGCGCAGACAATGGCCAGATGTATTCTCGGCTCGCCCATTGGCCGCAGAGTCTTGTGTTCCACCTCACCTAAACTCACCGTCTTGCCGCCCAGCTCACCCGCAGGCTTGTCCCATACCGGACTCAACAGACTGCCAACATCCTTAATGCTATCAAGTGGCCAGTGGTCGACCACGGTTTTCAACGCCAAAATATTGTAGGCGTTAATGTAAAACGCCAATTGCTCCTCACGTCCGGACAGACGCTTAAGGTCAAAGCTGGATAACGCTTGATAGGCCTTGTCCAGGCTGCCATTGGCTTTGAGCGCAGGATAATCTACCAGCATCAGCTTGATGCCGTTTTTAGTGCCGGGTTTGACGTGGGCCAGCACGGTACGATAATCGCTCCAGTCCGGTTCTTCGGCAAAAGCTAAACCAGAGATAAATATCAGTCCAACCAACAATACTGATGGCACTTTGTTAAACATGGGTTTCTCCATTGAATTTAAATTGGATTTTCGTGACTGAACACCGGAAGAACTGAACTAGATCTGGCCGAAATTCGAATCGAACTATCAATAATCAGGCACTGTGTTAACACTAATAAGTCGTTGCCGAAAACGATTCCTTACAGAATTATCTACAACAGAAGTGATACCGAAAAATTGAATAGTCCGTTAAGTGGAAGGCCGCTACTTGAGAAACCTTAGTGAGTTGTTTGGTGCTTATACAATTTACAGCACCGCATTCAGGCAGTTCATATCTATCCGATCTTTATCTCTGACGACTTCGATGTTATCCGGCAGCTCATCGGCATGTTCATTAAGCCAATTATCCAAGTGATGACCAATATGCGTCAGGAGCATTTTTTTCGGCTGAATATCGGCAAAAATAGCCAACGCAAGATTGATGTCATTATGATTTCTAGGTGGCTGATTCATGGGGGGAAAGGAGCAATCCAGCACCATTAAATCGGGCTTCCAATAGTGTAAAAAAGCCTTGGTTTTTCTAGGTAAACCCACTGTGTCAGTCAGATAAGCCAATTTACCGGACGCATGTTCAAAACAGTAACCCAAGGTTATTTTAGAGTGCACCAAGGGTACCGGCGTCACTTGTAACCCGGCTAACTCAAAGGTGTCGAAGGGTAATAAGCTCCTGAAATCCAGAATGCCATGGTTTTTATGTAAATCCCCCAAGCCTTCTGTGTCATCAGGGCCATAAACAGGTAACGACTGTCCCACGCCCCAACGCAAAGGAAACAAACCCTGCACATGGTCGGGGTGATAATGTGTCAACAGAATGCTATGCAAGGTACCGTTTGGAAAACGGTATTTCAAATCCGGCAAACCGGCATCAAGCAGGATTTTATGCGGTCCCACCTCTAACAATGCGGAACAGGGCTCACGCCGGAAGTTGATATTAAAGGCCGCTTTTACGCAAATCTCGCACATGCAGCCATGCACAGGCACACCCGGCGCATTGCCGGTACCCAAAAATCTTATATTCAACGTTTCTCGGCCTTCAATACGCTCAATTGGATCCATTAACACCTGATTGTGTTGTCATTAATAAGTTGATAAAGGCCGCCCCACTTTCATCCAACCGGCCATCGTTATCCAACAACGTAACATTAGGATGACAAATGCGGTTAAACAATGTCGCCCGTTCCAGGCGGCGCTCAATTTCAGCATCGGTTTCCCGTTGTCTGTTCTTAAGACGTTCTCGCAATACTTGAGTTGATGTTCTGATTAGAATTACCCCTAGACCAGGCTCTTTTTTCAATGCTATAGGCAAATACTCGCGGGAACCGTTGATAACGACATTAAACCCTTGCGCTAACCAAAAGTTGATTTCCTTGCCGATACCATAACGAAGGCCGTGACTGTCCCATTGCATGGCAAAAAAACCCTGCCTTTCCTTAGCTGCAAATTCCGCTTCGCTTAAGTAGATATGGTTTTCACCCACCAACTCCGGTTGCCGAGTGATATAGCGATGCGCAAATATTATTTTTTCCCGCTCGCTAAGCTGCGCTCGGGCATATTGCATCAGCGTATCTTTACCCGAACCGGATGGACCGATCACATAAAACAAGCGTCCCTGAGACATTACGCGCCTCCGTAAAGCGCTTGATAAACAGGCTGGCCGTTTACCCAAGTTTGTCTGGTTTGTGGATAAGCCTCTACAAAATCAACGCATACCAGATCAGCGCGTTTGCCCACGGCAATTTCACCGCGATCAGCCAAGCCCAATGCCTGGGCAGGATTCAGGCTGACCAGTTGCACTGCTTCGGACAAACTCAACACACCGCGCTGCTCCAGCACAAATACCGCCGCTAATAAACTAGCCGGAGCATAATCCGAGCACAAACAACTGGCTACACCGTGTTCAATCGCATCCTGCGCCTTCATCGAACCACTTTGGCTTTTGCCGCGCAGGATATTCGGCGCGCCCATGATGGTGCGCATACCTTGATCGATGGCGTAGCTGGCGGTTTCCAGATTGATCGGAAATTCGCTGATATGCACACCTAGCGCCTTGATTTCCGCTACCTTATCCGGGCAGTCGTCGTCGTGGCTGGCGACATGGACGTTTTTGGCGTGTGCATGGGCTATCAATTGTTTGACACGGATTTGCGCGGCTTCCGCCTGGGCCAGTTTGTCATCAATGATGGTTTGCGTTTCAGCGGCGGTTTTTTGATAACTTTTTTGCAAGTAATCCTGATAGGCACGTATGTCCTTGAACTGGCCTTGCCCTGGCGTGTGATCCATGATGGAGAGTAAATGCACACTGTCTTCGTTCAGCAATTCCAGCAACACAGGCAAGGCAGTGGGGTCGGTGATTTCGTAGCGAGTGTGTACACGGTTATCGACCAGACCTTTGCCGTTAAAGGCATGAATAGCGCGGACGATGTCGGCTGCCATGGCATTGTTGCGCAGCCCCAATTCGGCGTTGGCAAACGACAGAGAATGAAATACCGTGGTAATGCCTGCAGCGGCGTTGCGTTTATCGGCCTGGGCAATGGCGAATTCCAATGGAAAATGGACATTTGGGCGAGGTTCGATGTCTTTTTCCAAGGCATCGGCATGCAGATCGATCAAGCCGGGGAGCAAATAACGATTGCCTAAATCGATGCTATGCTCCGCTTCGACAGCGCTGGGATTGATGGCGGTGATTTGGCCGTCTTCGATTAGCAGGCTGGCCTGGTCCATTACCTGGTCGGCTAAAACCAGGCGCGCGTTGGTAATGTGATATTGCATTAAAACTCCTAAAATTCATTTTTTGTAGGATGTGCTGAGGTACGAAGCGCATCAGACGGCGATTTGTCGGGAAAGATGCGCCTCCTATCGTCAGCACATCCTACGGTTCTAGACATTCACAACCGGCACCATCAATTCCACCACTTCATCCGCCATGCGCTTAACCAAATCGGCATGGTGAAAAATTGCCAGCATGCCGGTGCCTTGCTCTTTTTTACGCTTAATCAAGTCCACCACGCGATCGGTGGTTTTGGCATCCAAACTGGCGGTGGGTTCGTCCAGCAGCAACAAACGCGGCGAGGCAATCAGCCCGCGCGCCAGATTGACCCGTTGTTTCTCGCCGCCGGAAAAGGTGGCGGGCGGCACTTCCCATAAGCGTTCCGGGATGTTCAGTTCCGCCAATAACTCCGCCGCTCGCGCCCGACCTTCCTGCTTGTCTACGCCTTGCCGATATAAAGGCATCGCCACCACATCCAGGGTTTTTTGCCGAGGTAAGGTGTGTAAAAACTGGGTGACAAAGCCGATTTCTTCGCGGCGCAATTCCAGAATCTGGTGCTCCAAGGCCAGCGCCAAATCCAGGGTTAAGCCCGCCGCCGTTTCATACAACAGCCGTCCGCTGCTAGGTAGATAGGTGCGGTAAATGCTTTTTAGTACCGATGATTTACCCGCGCCGGTAGGGCCGATTAATGCGGTCAGTTTGCCCGCATAGACCGTCAGATTAACCTGCGACGACGACGGAATGACTTTGTTTTGCTCATGCAGAAAAAAAGTCTTGGACAGGTTTTCGACGCTCAATAAGGGTTTTCTAGTCATTGTCTTGCTCCTTATAGCGCCGAAGCGACCAGTTGTTGAGTATAGGCGTGTTGCGGGTCTTCCAGAATCTGGTCGGTCAGCCCCCTTTCAATTACGCGTCCGTATTTCATCACCAAGGTACGCCCAGCCAAAAGCCGGATCACGCCCAAATCGTGGGTGACCACAATCATTGCGGTGTTCAGTTCCGACTGGATTTCCAGAATCAAATCCAGAATTTTTGCCTGCACCGATAAATCCAGACCGGTGGTGACTTCATCCAGAAGCAGCAACGGCGGTCGGGTTGCTAGTGCTTTGGCGATTTGCACCCGTTGCTGCATGCCGCCGGAAAAATTTTTCGGCAACTCGTCCATGCGTTCGGTCAGCACTTCGGTACGGGCCAGCAATTCACGGGCCCGTTCGCGAATCTCGCTGTAGTTCATCACCTGGCTCATCAATAAGCGCTCGGCAATATTGCCGCCCGCCGAGATGTCGAAATTAAGACCCAGATTGGGATTTTGATACACCATGCCGAACCGATGATTGCGCAGGCTGCGACGCTGTGCTGGATTCAGCTTGAATAAAGGCTTTTGTCCGCTGTCGTCAAAAAAAGTGGCGCTGCCGCCGACCGGCATTTGGTCAAAATACAGGCATTTGACCGCCGTCGATTTACCGCTGCCGGACTCGCCCATAATCCCTAAAATCTCACCTTTGTATAAATCGAAACTCAAATCGTGCAAGGCGACAATACTGCCGCAATGCGGGCAGATATTGGTTTCAAAGTCCGGACCGGTGCTGGCAAAGCACAAATCACAGCCCGGCCCGTACACTTGCGACAGGCCCTTTACTTCCAGAATCTTATCCATGCGCTAACTCCTGCTGTTGCTCGCAATAATCGCTGTCGGAACATTGGTAAACCCGCGCGCCTTGTTCATCGATAAACTCATCCAAAAAACTTGTCTTAGAACCGCACAGCTTGCAGGCTCTGCGTTCGCCGTTGCTGTCGGTAAAATCCTCGATGCGGAATGGCACATCATCGAAGGCCAAAGGCTCGGCCAAACAATGCGGCGGTACCGCGTAGATTTTTTTCTCCCGCCCCGCGCCGAACAGAATCAAGGCTTCGGAATGATTCAGTCTGGGTACGTCGTAACGGGGTATCGGCGACGGGTCGATGATGTAATGGCCGTTGATGCGGGTCGGGTAACGGTGGGAAATGGTGATTTCATCGAATTTAACGATGTCTTCGTACAGCTTCACCAACAGCCTGGAGTAATCCGCCTCGCCGTGCATGATCTTGCGCTTGTCCTCGCTGGGTTCGACAATCACCAGCGCATCCGGATACGGTACTTGCAGCACCAGAATCTGATCGGCGCGTAGCGCTTGCTCGGGAATGCGATGACGGGATTGAATCAGCGTGGCTTCCTGCAAGTGCGTGGTGGTAGCTATGCCGGGGCAAGTCATTTCAATGAATTTGCGCAAATTGACGGCATTGACCGAATCATCAGAGCCTTGGTCGATGACTTTTAAGGTGTCATCGGCGCCGATCAAAGCCAGCGTCAATTGCAGACCGCCGGTACCGAAGCCGCGTCCCATCGGCATTTCCCGTGAGGAATACGGCACCTGATAACCCGGTATACAAATGGCTTTGATCACGCTGCGACGGATTTCGCGCTTGGCGTATTCGTCCAGAAAGGCGAAATTGATGCCGTTACTCATGACCGGCCTCCTGTTTTTGTTGGGTGGTTCTGAGTCGGTCCATGTCCGACTGGAAGGTGACGTAATGCGGCATTTTGTAGTGCGAGGCAAAGCCCATCGAGTCGATGCCGTCCACATGCAGCAATACAAACTCCGGGTCTTCCGATGGGTTTTCCGCGCCGTCCTGCATGCCTTTTTGCAAGGCTCTGTCCAGAATCGCCATGGAAATCGCTTTGACCTCGTTATGGCCGAAGCAAGCGCCGTAACCTAAGGTAAAGGATGGCACTGATTTATTGTCGTCGTCCTGATACATGGCGACTACTTCGCATTCGGTCATCAATACTTCGCCTACTTCGGTTAATTCACCCGTAATCGGATGCGGCAGCATGACCGGCAAATAACCCACTCGCAGTTCCGCCACGGTCGGATGCACATCGCCGTAACCGCGCATGTTGGAATAAGCAATCGCCAATAACGAGCCGGTTTCGCCGCGTGCCATGGTGGCTAAAGCTGCCGAACGCGGCACTGGAAAAATCAGCGGTTCGCGGGTAATGTCAAACGGCTGTTCACGCGCGGCTTGATTGACCTGCGGCAACAAACCTTCAGCGCGCAGACTGTCCAGCACTTTAGGAAAGGAATCCGCCCCCGACTGTTGTGGCAAACCGGCCAACAACGTTTTAGCGATGGCTTGAAACTGCTCGGGACTTTCGTTGAGCAAGTCCATGCGCAAAAGGCGCAAGGCATAATCGGTGGTCGGCCCCAACATTTGCCCGCCGGGAATATCCTTGAACGATGCGGAAATCCGTCGAATCAGCCGCATGTTGCTGGTGTCATGCACCGGCGTTTCGAGCAAGCGCGGTTTGGTGGAACGGTAGGCGCGCAAGGCAAAACTGGCTTCCAATGTATCACCCAAACTTTGCTTGATCGCCAGTGACGCTAGTTGCGGATGGTACAAACCGCCTTCCGACAAGATACGGCTGTGCAAAAAATACAGTTGTTTTTCGATGGTGTCGGTATCTAACGGCTTAGCGGATTCGCCTTGGCGAGTGCGCAATAATTCCAATGCATCGGCGGCGCCGTCAATAGCTCGTCCACCGCCTTTAATGGCCACATAACCCATTAGTCGATCTCCTTGATGAGTGTGGTTCTGGGTAAGGCTAAAATGCCTTCCGCGCTGGTCAACAGCATATCCACCCCTAACGGGAAGGCGCTGTTCCAGTGTTTGCGACGGGTAAACCAGGATTTATTCAGACCTTGCGGGGCGATCTGTATGGCGTGTTGAATGCCGGGGCCAGTCAGTTGATAGTGGCTGTCGCCGCCGCTCAAGGCATCGAGTGTCAGCACCAAGGTGGCACCGTGTTCGGGACTGGCCAGGGTGCCTAAGTTCGGTTCAAAATCCACCGCTCGCGAGCCTTCACAAACAATAAAAGCTGCCTGCTCCGGGGCGGCAGACTTAATCTGCAAGCGCAGCCAATCGCTGTTGTCGAGCAGTTGATACGGGTCGGACAGACTACTTTCGCCATCAACCAAGGTAGCAAGCACAGCTATTGCGGTATTGTGGTTGCATTCCGGTAAGGCGTTTATTTGCCCGGGGCGTGAAAAAGCTTCAACCAAACAGCGGAAGGCTACCTGTTGAAACTCGGCTTGCCAAATCAGATCAATCATCGTCATTCTCCATGGCATTGGGTAAGGCAAAATCCACTCGAGTTTTCGCCAGCATGGCCTTGCGCAGTTGCTGTTCTTGAGTCAGTGCGGCCATGCCGATTTCTACCAATTGATACAGCGCTTTCCAGCAGGGTAATTGATGCGCCAATACCGACTCGAACACCACCAGCGCTTCAATTTTTGCCTGATCATCGTCCATCAGTTGCTCCGCGCCTTTTAAGTTCTGGTTGTCTAATGCGGCTTGTTGGAACTCAGCTTGCCTGTTCACATCAATCATCGTCCTGCTCCGTTGCGTTAAGTAAGGCAAAATCCACTCGGGTTTTCGCCAGCATGGCCTTGCGCAGTTGCTGTTCTTGAGTCAGTGCGACCATGCCGATTTCTACCAATTGATAAATCGCCAGCCAGCCGGGTAATTGATACGCCAATATCGCGTCACACACTGCCAGGGCTTCAATTTTCTCCTGATCATCGTCCATCAGCTGCGCCGCACCTTGATATTCCTTATCAGCTTCGGTACGCAGATTTATCCAGGCGCTGGCCAGCGGAATTTCGCCCAAAAAGTACGGATCATTAAAAGCGCTGTCGCGTAATTGCAGCATCCCTAAACCGGTTTGCGGCAATTGCACCGGGGTAATGGTCCAGCGGGCAGTCATCTCATTGAGTACCGCCGTGAGTTGTTTTGTGGACTGGGTGGCCAAGGCCCGGGGCCAGTCGTGTCGTTTGATTTGCATTAGTTCAAAACCTTTCTAATCCAGGAGGAGAGGTTATCAATCGCCACAATGGTGATCAGGATAATGATGATTAAAGCGGATGCCTGGTTGTACTTAAACAGGCGCAAGGCGTCATGCAATTCCAGACCGATGCCGCCCGCGCCGACCAGGCCCAGCACCGCCGCCATGCGCACGTTGCGATCGAAAATGTACAATACGTTGCCCACCGATTCTCTGAGCATCGAAGGCCAGGCGGCAAACACAATTTTTTGGGTAAAACCGGCTCCGACCGCTGACAAGGCTTCATATTTGCCAGCCGGTACCCGCTCCATGTTTTCCGCAAAAAATTTACCCAAAAAACCTGCGGTATGTACCGATAGCGCCAATACACCCGGCAACGGCCCCAATCCCATTGAACTGACGAAGATCAACGCCAGCAGCAAATCGGGCATGGCACGCATGAAGTTGAGTAACTCTCTAGCAATGCGATAGATAACCGGATTGGGTGTCAGTTGCCGTGCTGCATACGGTGCTATCGTTGCAGCCATAATAAAAGCTAACGTTGTCCCCCAAAATGCAGTCACCAAGGTTTGAAGCATAAGATGTAGATAACTAGACATGTTTGAGAAATTAGGCGCACCGTAACGACTGAGGTACTCCCCCATGTCTGCAATGCCATAGACTAAATCCTGAAAAGCAACGTCTAAATCCCAGATAATCAGCCACAACAAGGCTAGTGCCAGCGATAGCCATAACGGAAACAAATTATGCGGTCTGGACGGGAG
>Ga0208882_1000246_pt1 | contig 27520 bp, 24 predicted proteins | sample LakWasMet14_LOW5_2_FD_183862 | JGI IMG/M metagenome (GOLD analysis project Ga0208882, IMG submission 183862) | Freshwater sediment methanotrophic microbial communities from Lake Washington under simulated oxygen tension - Sediment Metagenome... | ecosystem: Environmental > Aquatic > Freshwater >...
ATCACGTTCAAACAAGGCCAGAAGATCCTTGCGCAATGCCTCTCGTGATTCCAGTGATTTACTCAATATGACAAACTGCCCGAATCCACGGTGCGGCAGCTGAATATCCAGCGGCAGATAAAAACGCGGGCCGCCGGTGCCTATATAGGCGACAAAGTTTTCTATACCTTTGTTGTCCGCACGCCACTGCTGCAGCCAACGCTCAAGCTTCTCGGCCTCGGCATTGGTTGCAGCATAAGAGGCTCCTTCAGTCATGCGTAAATCCACAATCAGTTCCAGCCGCGTTGAATCAGGGAAGAACTGCTGCTGCACCTTGCCAAAACCAGCTATGGCCAGCAGGAACAGCACCATGGTGATAGCAATGACCGTTTTGCGATAGCGTACACAGGTGGTTACCAGTGTACGGAACGCCCGATAGAATGCGGTGTTATAGATATCGTGATGGTGATGTTCGGCGGAGCGCCCATCCATTTGCTGCGCGCTGCTGCCGACGGCAAAACGCCTGTATAGCCAGGCCCTTAATTTTGACGGCTTGCTGACGGGGGCTGCCAGATAGTCTGGCAGCAGGTGATAGCCCAGATAGGGCACGAATATCACTGCGGCAAACCATGAAATCACCAGTGCGATTGCCGAAACCTGGAAAATAGAGCGCGTGTATTCACCTGTGGACGACACTGCAGTGGCAATCGGCAGAAAACCCGCCACTGTCACCAGCGTCCCGGCCAGCATGGGCATAGCGGTTGAAGTATAAGCAAACGAAGCTGCTCTTACCCGGTCCCAGCCCTGCTCCATTTTAGAGGCCATCATTTCAACTGCGATAATGGCATCATCCACCAGCAGGCCCAGCGCCAGAATCAGCGCCCCGAGGGAAATCTTATGCAGGCCTATGTCCAGCAAATGCATCATCAGGAATGTGGCAGCCAGCACAACCGGAATTGTGATCGCCACCACGATACCGCTGCGCCACCCCAGCGACAGCAAGCTCACACCGAGCACAATCACCAGCGCTTCTACCAGTGACTTTACAAAATCATTGACAGAATTCGCCACAATCCTCGGCTGCGAAGTGACCGTATGCAATTCCAGCCCAACCAGCAACTGCTGCCTGATCCGTGCGGTGACCTGATCCAGCGCATGCCCGAGCGCAATCACATCGCCGCCGTCTTTCATGCTCACCCCCAACAGCAGGGTAGGCTTTGCCTCAAAGCGGATCGTGCTACGCGGCGGGTCTTCATAACCGCGATACACGCGCGCAACATCACCCAGGCGAAAATCCTGCTGATTGGCACGCAACCGGATGTTGCGCAGATCATCCAGCGTATCGTAACGCCCCGACACCGCAATGCGGATATGCTCCGCGCTTGAATCATAACCGCCGCTTTTTACTACCGCGTTCTGCGTCTGCAATAAACTGATGAGTACGTTCGGGCTGATCCCCAGCGTAGCGAGCTTCGCATTGGATACCTCGATAAAAATGCGCTGTTTCTGCTCGCCGAAGAACTCGACTTTGGCCACATCTTTTATTTTCAGCAGCTCTGTGCGGATCAGCTCCGCCTGTTTTTTCAATGCCGCGTTATCGAAGCCATCACCGGTAAGTGCATACATGGTGCCGTACACGTCGCTGAATTCATCATTAAAAGTCAGGCTTTCAATACCCTGCGGCAGGGTATGGCGTATGTCGCCTATCTTTTTACGAACCTGATACCAGACTTCAGGAATGTCTTTTGAGAACGTGTCATCTTTCGCCACGATAAAAATCATGGATTCACCCGGGCGTGAATAGCTGCTGGAGTAGTCCAGATGCGGCACTTCCTGAATTTTCTTTTCCAGCTTATCGGTGACCTGCTGCTCAACCTCCTGTGCGCTGGCACCAGGCCAGCTGGTGCGTACCAGCATCACCTTGAATGTAAACGGCGGGTCTTCAGACTGGCCTAATTTAGTATAGGCAAGGGCACCGGCAATCACCAGCACCAGCATGCAATACAGCACCAGAGCCTGATGTTTGAGGGACCAGTTGGATAAATTAAAGCGCTCGCCACCGCCGTTTAACGGCGCCTTGCCTTCATGGTCCGGGGTTTGATGCAAGCCGCTCATGGCGCTGCCCCGGCTACCGGTTCTACTAACTGTCCTTTGACCAGCGTATGCACACCGGCAATCGCGATTTTTTCACCCGCCTGCAAGCCGCCAGTAATCAATACACCCTGTTCCGTAAAGTCGCCTGCCGTGACTTCGCGCGGCTGGGCTTTGTTCTCCGCATCGATCACCCATACCAGCTTCTTGCCATTACGCTCAGTCAGCGCGGCCAGCGGGATCAGCCACTGCGACGACGACTGTGCCTGCAGCGGTTTGAATTTCACGCCTGCCGTCATGCCAAGCTTCACCATCTCATCAGCGTCAGTCACGCTCACCCTGACGTTAAATGCACGGGTTGCGGAATCTGCTGCCGGGGCGATTTCACGCACGCGCCCGGTATAGGCTTTGTTTGGATTGGCCCACATTTTGATTGTCACCGGAGTGCCGGGCACGACCTCGACCATACGTGACTCAGGCACCGCAACCAGCACTTCGGTTTCTTTGAGATTGGCAACCTGCACCACAACCTCACCCGCCTGCACAACCTGGCCGGGTTCAGCGCGGATCATCGTAACCACGCCGTCACGGTCAGCCGTTAAATTGGCATATTGCGTCTGGTTACCGGAGACATTAGCCTGCGCTTTTACCTGTGCGAGCCTGGCAGCAGAGGTCTTCAGCTCAGCATCGCGTATATCCAGTGCCGAAGCTGAAATGAATTTCCTGGCAAACAACTGGCGCTGCCGCTCAAACTCAGCCAAGGCCAACGCATGACTGGCCTCTGCCGCGCGCACATCAGCCATTGCCGCAGCGGCATTCAAATTGACATCGGCGGTGTCCAGCCTGGCCAGCAACTGGCCTTTTTTCACACTCGCACCGACATCCACCTTGCGCTCGATGATTTTGCCGCTGATGCGAAAACCCTGGCTTGCCTCAAAGCGCGGCCGCACTTCACCTACCAGCACCATGGAACTTGATGCACCCGAGCCGCCAACCACCATTGTCAATGCAGGTCGCGGCGCGGCTGCAGGCTCGACTGGCTTATTGCAGGCCGTCAGCACAACAAAAAGTACCGCTGATAAAAGTTTGACATTCATCTTAAGCCACCCATTGATGTTTTAATTTTGCGTTAATCACGCCGCAGCAAGCCCTGCAGCATCGTACTTTGCATGAATTGCAGGCGCGACTCTATATCCGCCCACTGAATCCAGCCCTCCTGCCCCAGCGCAATCTGCAAAGAACATACACCATGTATGCCCGCCCATATCGTCTGCGCAATCAATTCAGAATCTGTCATTTCAGCGCTGAATAAACCGGCCTCGAACGCCTGATGCACCACGTGTTTCAGCTGTGCATAAGCATCCTGCTCGGTATTGCCCTGCTGGATTTTTGTGATTTCCGGATTGCATGGCGCGCGCGGCGTCATGAACATCAGCCGGTAATGATTAGGATGCTGCAATGCAAACATTGCGTAGCCTTGACCCAAAGCCTGGATACGCTCGATCAGGTCAGGCATCTGCATCACCTGATGCATGCCACCGGCCAATTTAAGGAAGTCCTCATCGCACACCGCCTGCAGCAAAGCTTCTTTATCGGCGAAGTGGTGATACAGCGTTGTGGCTGAGTAATTGATTTTCCTGGCGATTTCACGCATGGAGACTGCGTCAATACCGCGCTCTACAAATAACTCACGTGCCGCATCCAGTATGCTGGCACGCAGTTTCTCGCGGTCTTGCTCTGATTTTATTCTAGGTGGCATTGCATTTAATATAATTGGTTAACGGTGTTAAATTAACACCGTTAACCAATTAAGTAAAGTCCTGATGCAATATTCAATGGCTTAATTTTCAGAGTAGTCTTGCGGCTGCCACTGCAAACCCTGCATTGCAGTAGCTTTGGGTTTGCCTACCGGCTAACCGCGCTTTAAGTCATTTCGTACTGGCTCAGCTTGTACCAAAGTGAGCGCTCACTAATTTCAAGAATCTTGGCTGCCTTACTTTTGTTACCGTGGGTTTCCGCCAGCGCCGCCATGATCAATCGCCGCTCCAGCGCCTCAATCGCCGGCGGCAAAGCCAGGGAACTGGTTGCAGTCAGTGGCGACTCAACTGCTTCGGTCAACGTAATCTGGCTCACCATTTCAGCGGGAAGGTGCTTGGGCAGTATCGTTTGATTACCGCTGATAATCGCAGCCCGCTCCAATACATTCTCCAATTCACGCACATTGCCCGGCCAGTCGTAGCCAGCCAGGGCATTGATTGCTTCCTGCGAGATATCAACACGCCGCCTAGCCAGAAAATGCCGCGCAAGTTCAGGAATATCCGACTTGCGCGTCTTGAGTGCGGGTAAATCGATACGGAACACATTTAAACGGTAATAAAGGTCTTCACGTAGCTTGCCATCCTTGATCGCCTCGCGCGGGTCGCGGTTAGTGGCGGCAACCACACGGATATCCACTGTAATCGGGCGGTTGCCGCCCACGCGCTCTATTACGCTCTCCTGCAATGCGCGCAGCAGCTTGGCCTGCAGCGGCATCGGCATTTCGGTGACCTCATCCAGAAACAGCGTCCCGCCGTCCGCCAACTCAAACTTGCCGACACGTTCTTTGATAGCGCCGGTAAAAGCGCCTTTTTCATGGCCGAACAGTTCAGACTCAAGCATCTCGTGCGGAATCGCTGCGCAATTCACCGCAACAAACAGGCCGTCACTGCGCGGCGAGCCGGCATGGATCGCTCGCGCCACCAGCTCCTTGCCGGTACCGGTTTCGCCGGCAATCAGCACCGTGGCTTTTTCCGGCGCAACCTGACGGATGGACTCGAACAACTGCTGCATGACCGAGCTACTGCCCACCAGCCCGGCACCCGGAGCTTTGTCTTCCCGCAGGTACTGGTTTTCAACCACGAGCCGTGCAAATGACAGCGCTCGCGCAATCGCAAGCTCCAGTTCTTCAAGGTCAAACGGGCGCAGAATATAATCAGAAGCCCCGCTCTTCATTGCATCAATCGCGGTTTTCACCTCGCCCTGCGCCGTAACAATAATGACCGGCAGGTCGGGATTCGCATTCGGGCTCGGCCGGTTTTTATCCTGCCCGTCCTCCTGCTTGCCGGATCGGATCGCTTTTAGCAATTGCAGGCCACTCATATAGGGCATGTGCAAATCGGTCACTACACAATCCACATGCTCTGAATGTATGATTGCCAGCGCCTCACGGCCATCCTTGGCGGTCAGCGGCTTGTATCCGGCCTGGCGTAAACTGATCTCCAGTAAACGCAGCATATGCGGCTCATCATCCACCGCCAATACGGTTTTAATCGTTTGCGACATTGTTCTCTTTATCGTTTAGTTAATCATCATTGCCGATAGTGCCATTACCTGCAATTCATCTTGCACTAATGCACCTGCTGTTTGGGCAGCCTGACCCTGAAGTCTGCTCCGTGCGCATCTCCTGAGCGGCTGGCCAGCGTGCTTGCTTCAACGGTCAGGGAGCCGAAATGCGCAATCACAATCTGCCTCGACACAGCCAGCCCGAGACCGATACCTCCCTGGCGCTGCGTAAAGAACGGGTCAAATATCTGCTCCCTGAACGACTCGTCAACGCCTTTGCCATTATCTGCCACGCTGATAGTAACACTATCCTCATGCTCAATCAGCGAGACAACCACACTGCTGCCCGCGTCCAGTATCTGAATCGCATTCAACAGCAGGTTCAGAATGACCTGGGTGATCTGCTCGCCATCACACTCTACCAGCACATGCTGCGCATCCTCGCCTGCATGTGCCTCTTTAACCAATGCCTTGATCACGAATTCCAAATCGATGTCTTTTTTATTCGCCTGCATGCGCAGCATGGCAACTGCATTCTCCAGCAAGGCAGCCACATCATGCACCGCAAACTCGGGCTGCCGTGGCCGGGCAGAATCAACCAGCGTGGACACCAGTTTATTCAGGCGCTCTGTTTCCGAGGTGATAAAGCTGGCGACTTCCCGTCCTTCTGCACTCAGGTTTTTTTCGCGCGCGAGCACCTGTGCTGATGAGCGCAGTATGCCCAGCGGCGTCCTGATCTCGTGGCTCATCGCGGCCGCCATTTCACCCGCTACGGCCAGCTTAGCCGCGCGCGTCAGGTTTTCTTTAGAAAGATTCAAATCATCAATCATTTTGGCAAATGCATTTGTCATTCCGCGCACTTCTACCGGGCCATCGGGTGCAGGCAGCGCGCCCTGAGTCGATGACCGCATGAACCGATTTGCATAAGAAGTCAGCCTGGCCAGAGGCATGGTGATAAAACGTGATAGCGGGGCGGCGAGGGCAGTAGCCAGAAATGCAGTGACTACCAGTAAAAAGATAAACATGTACCCCATACGATGCACCGGAGCCATGACCACTGAGCGGTACTGCGAAATCTCGACTTGCCATTTAAAAATCGGGGCGATCGCCTGCCCATTACCCTTTGAACGCACAGATACATCATGTGCCGCGACAATCTGCTGCCATTCAGCAGTCTGCGCCAATGGCTCGCCCTGCTCATCCAGCAGCGCGGCGGCACTGCCCTGGCTTTGCGTACTCTTGAGGATTGCTTCAATCTCACCCCAGTCAAATACTGCCCATAAAGTACCCGCCTTGTTGCCATCCATATCAATAATATCGCTGGCGATGGGCAAACGCTGCTGGCTGATCATCGCCAGCAGCAAAGGATGGTGCTCCAGCTGAACATTCACCCAAGGCTGCACTACGGGCGCAGGCTGGCCTATCTGCGCCGGCTCACTTGAGGCAATCACGCGACCATCGGGGGTCACTACATATAATTCACGATAAACCCCGCGGTAACTTTGCTTGAGATCAGCCAGAAAATGCGACAATAACTTATCCACATCGCCGATCTGCACTTCGTACATCACATCCAGCCTGCTCCAGGAGGCCACGTTCTGCAAACGTTCGAACATCATGCGGTCAACTTCACTCAGTGCCGCAATCGCGCGCGTCTGCATGCCACTTACGATCTCATCATGCAGCGCGGTACGCGCCTGATAAAATGCAAGTAGCGTCATGATCAGCATCGGCAGCAAGGCGGTAAGAAAAAACCCTGCCAGCAGGACCTGCCTGACGGAGAACGGCCTATTTAGCATAGTCAGCAGCAGCTATCGTGTACAATTCAGCATTCTCATTTGTAGCAGTCATGAACCATGATTCAGCAAAAAATTAAGGAAATTCGCATCCGCCTACGCTGCATGTCAACATCTGCAGGCAGGCAACTCGTTTATGCGGTCAGTGTAGCCTTGCTGGCTACGGTATGCAAGATTGCCCACGCAGAGGAAGCCACAGACGAATCCTCGGGCTTTCAACTTGGCGGCTACGCAAGTGCCGGCATCACTGCACCGCGTAAAGGCAATACCGAATTCAACCTGAATGAAATCAGCCTGATGCTAAGTTGGGACAACAATGCCCGACTCAAGTTTTTCAGCGAGCTGGAGCTGGAACGCCCGCTCAGCTGGAATGAGAATAAGCACTTCAACAGCAAAAACAGCTATTTTGACCTGGAACGGCTCTATCTTGACTACAACGTTTCCGAAAAAATCAACATCCGCGGCGGACGATTCTTAACGCCGGCCGGCCGCTGGAACCTGTTGCACGCAGCTCCACTGGTCTGGACAGGCACGCGCCCGCTTGCTACCAATTACTTATTTCCCGCCGCCATCAACGGTGTCATGATGCACGGCACAACTCCGTTAAAAATAAACGGTGAAGAACAGTCTTTTGAATATGCGCTTTTTGCCGAAACCCTGAAAGACCAGGATAAAGAAGATAATGAAATCATCTATAAAAACGTAGCAGGCGCCCACTTTAAATTAAACAACCAGTTTAATCTGGGCTTAAGCCTCGCCACATTCGCCGAAGACCGTCCCGGTTCGCCGGATTACCGCATGCTCGGCCTGGATTTCATAACCCATGTCAAAGGCTGGGAAATCAGTGGCGAAGGCTTCCAGCGCTTCACAAGCAGCGGCAGTGATGGCGGCAGCGGCGCCTACCTGCAGAGTGCAGCGCCGCTAGGCAACAACTGGTACTGGCTGACGCGGCTGGAAACTTTCCAGAAGCCGGACGTCGTGTCCGGCGAGCGCTGGGTACTGGGCCTGACCAAACGTATTACGCCCACACAGCTGCTTAAAATGGAATTTGTAGGCGGCAGCGATAACTTTATTGATACCCCGCGCGGCTTCATCGGTTCATTTGCGGTGCTGTTCTGATGAGATCATTGTTTAAACACGCATTGGCGGCATTATGTGCATTTTATGCAGTTGCCGCCCCGTTTACGGCGAGCGCGGAAGAAACGCGCCCGCTGGCCGTCATTGTATCCAGCAACCCTGAAACTGCCGTGATTCAGCAACTGAGCCCTCGTGATCTGGGGGCAATCTACTGGAAGAGAAAACAATACTGGCAGGGCGGCACTCGCATACGTCCGGTAAATCTGCACGCGGAACACCCGTTACGGATTCATTTTTCAAAAGTTGTCCTCGGCAGCCTGCCGAATGAACAGGCCGATTACTGGAACGGATTGTACTTTCACGGCACTACGCCGCCTTATAGCGTGCAATCAGAAGAGGCTGTGCTGCGTTATGTGAACCTTACCAAAGGTGCCGTCGGTTACGTGGATGCCTGCAAGCTTGATGATCGGGTCAAACCGCTGCTATGGATTAACGACAGCATGATCAGCAGCAGCAAACCCGCACTAGACTGCGAGCCACGCCCTTAATCTGGCACACCTGCAGCCCGGCTTCCAGGCACGCAACCAGGTCTCTCACGAACCATCAATCAAATTCCGTTTCTTAGATGGCCAGTCAAAAACTGTGCATGCCTGCCTAAAGCATACAGTGTGGATTCAGTCATTAGTCCCTGAGCATCAGCAATGCCAATGAAGCCGATGGCTTTTTGCTGCGCGGCAACTTAACCGCAGGCCATAGCCAGTAAAGCGCCAGTAGCACCATCCAGACCACCCAGCCACTCCATAGTACATGTGATAAGAAATGTGCGCCGCGCATCATTTGCACGCCCCCCATGAGCAGGCCCATGAGCAGGCCTGTCCATAACATAAAGACAGAAAAACGCGGCTTGATGTGCCGAAATGCAAAATAAAACGCCATTAATGCAAAGCCGGCTGACGGATGCCCGGCGGGAAAGCAGTGCCCGGCCGCTGCCGTTATCGGCGGCGTTTCAAACAAATCAAACAAAGGCAAACTGCCGCCATATAAGACAATATCCCAGGGGCAGCCATGCTGGCTGTAATGCTTAAGTATGGAAACCGCTGAAGTTGAAAGCACCATGCCGACAAACACCCACAAAAGAGGCTGGCGATACGCCTTGAGACTGCTGAACCTGTAACTTAACAACAGCAGTCCCACGCAGAATAAAGCAACGGCTTCTATCAACCATTTCAAACCGGTATGCATCCAGTCGGTCAGGAACGGGTCTTTTTTAAATGTGAACTGATGCAGCTGACCATCAAAGAACAAATCGGCGATACGTGTATCCAAGTATGTATGCGGGTAAACCAGCAGCATCAGCAATGCAAAAACCAAGGCTGGCAGCAGGTGTTTTAACCAGAAGCGGCCGGGGCCGGCATATCGCTCTTGCGAGTGGTGAGGCATAAGATTTTTAATACAGTATTTGATTGAACATAAAGGTTCAATAATGCAAACAGCATGCCAAAAACTTAACCTATTGTTTTATATTGATTTTATTTATAAAAGCGGACTATTTATTATACAAAAATTGCAGGATTCAGCAGCAACTGTTGGGAAATGCATGCAGTATTTGCAGATTTCACCACCTGACTCATCATGCATCAATGGTAGCAAATATGCGTACTGCAGAGTTGCTGGCCGTAGCCGACAAGCCACGTAACTACTTGATTTATAAATAACTATAAAAGAGTAATGCAGCAATGGAAGTAATAACGGCGGCTTGATAATCGGTAATGCAGGGGTACAGGCACACTATTTGCTGAAATGTAATCATCAGTGTTAACAGCGAAATACAAAATGCAAAATCCATCTTATTTAGGTACATCATATTTAAATGCCGCACTTTTGACATTGGGCAATAGCGCTGCTTTCTTTAACGCCGAAGCTGCCTATAAGACCAGGCCGTTAGCCATCGCCAAAAGACAGCGCGCTGAAAGCATCACGGCTGTGACATCTGGCCGCGACGCGGCAGACCGTTGCGAAATCGAACAATTCATTCATGATGTGTTTGCACAAACCTACGGCGCGGACATACAGCACTTTATGCCCAAGCTGGTGAGCCTGCGCAACGAAGAGGGTGAGCTGGTAGCTGCATTTGGTTTGCGTAAGGCAGATGAATCACCGCTGTTTTTAGAGCAATACCTGGATGCCCCGATTGAAACCATATTATCAAAACGCTTCCATAGAACTATCACGCGTAGCCAGATCACTGAAATCGGCAATCTGGCTGTATCCAACCCACGTAATGCCGGCATTTTAATTGCCCATGTCATTCAGCATAGTTTAGACTTGGGTCTGGAATGGGGGGTAGCCACAGCGCACCACAGCCTGCAAAACGGCCTGGTAAAAGGTGGCCGTGATGTTTACGCACTACAAGTAGCCGACCCGGCAAAATTGGACCCGGCAGAATTTGCAAGCTGGGGCAGTTACTACAATAATCTGCCGCAGGTAGTTGCGATTCGCGGAGTTGCACAAATTTGACTGTAAAACTGACGACAAACGAACTGCTGCAGGCAATTAGCCGCAACAAACCAGAGCAGATCGCGCTGCATGGTACTGATGTATCTCTGACTTATGCAGAATTAAATGCTGCCGTGAGCCGCCAGGCAGCAATATGGGCGGCGCAAACCACAGAAACAAGGCGCCCGACAATAGCGCTAGCCGTTGAGAATCACCCGGCCTGGATTGTGCTGGATCTGGCGGCCATGGCATGCAGCATACCGCTGGTGCCGCTGCCGTTTTTTTTCTCACCCGCGCAATGGCTGCATGCGATGCAGAACGCCGGAGTCTCAATACTGGTCACGGATCAGCCGCAGCTGTTTGAGCCGCTGCTCGCAAGCAATATGTTGAATTGCAGCCAGTTTGAACTGGCAGGCAAAACATTCACGCAGTTTGCGCTACGTCATTTTGATCAAGTAAAGTTACCCGATAACACCGCTAAAATCACTTACACCTCGGGCACTACCGGCAACCCCAAAGGCGTATGCCTGAGCAACGATAACATGCTTAATGTGGCCAGAACGATTGCTGCGGCTACTGAAGTTTCCTCAGCCGACACGCACCTAAGCGTACTGCCGCTGGCAACCCTGCTGGAAAATGTAGCCGGCGTCTATGCAACGCTGCTTTCCGGTGCAAGCTGCTTTCTGCTGCCTAACCATGAAATCGGCTTAAGCGGTGCAACCGGGCTGGACATCAAGAAATTACTGGCAACACTGAAACACACTCGGGCCAGCACGGCAATTTTCACGCCTGAACTACTGCACGCCCTGGTGGTTTGCATTGAAGCGGGGGAAACCGCTCCAAATCACCTGCGTTTTCTGGCAGTAGGCGGTGCCTCCGTCTCGCCGGCACTGCTGGCGCGTGCCAATAAACTGCAGATCCCGGTGTATGAAGGTTACGGCTTGTCTGAATGTGCATCAGTCGTCACGCTGAACGTACCTTCCGGCAACAAGACAGGCAGCGCAGGCAAACCATTGCCGCATATTAAAGTGAGCTTTACTCATGAGCAGGAAATTGTCGTCAATGGCAATGCCTGCCTGGGTTATGTAGGGCAAGAGCAGCCGCAGCAGAATACTGTGCATACCGGCGACATCGGCCAACTGGACGAAGACGGTTACCTGATCATTACCGGGCGTAAGAAAAATATTTTCATCACCTCATTCGGGCGTAACGTATCACCGGAATGGGTAGAGCGCGAACTGAAAATCACGCCCTGTATTGCGCAGGCAGCATTGTTCGGAGAGGCAAAACCCTGGAACGTGGCGGTCATCGTGCCAAGGCAGGCGGTTACGGATAAAGAGGTTGAAGATGCGATACACGCACTTAACAGCAGACTGCCGGATTACGCCAGAATCAGCCGCTGGGTGCTTGCGGATGCGCCGTTCAGCAACGGAAACCAGCAGCTAACATCCAACGGCCGCAACCGCCGCGACGTGATTCTGCAGCACTACCAGAACCAGATTAACGCATTATACGAAGGAATACCCACATGACTTTTTACCAGAAGCTGCTGCAAGCCACTGAAAAAGAACGCGGCAAACTCATGAGCACAGCCCTCATCAACGAGGGTGCCAAAGGCAATATATCACTTGAAGTATATAGGGCTTTCCTCACGCAGGCTTACCATCACGTCAAACACACAACGCCGCTGCTGATGTCCTGCGGCGGACGCCTGCCAGGCCACTATGAATGGCTGCGGACTGCCATCGGCGAATATATTGAAGAGGAAATGGGCCATCAGGAATGGGTGCTGAACGATATTGCCGAATGCGGCGGCGACAAAGAAGCCGTTCGCGCGAGCAAGTCACCGGAAAACAGCGCCAGCACGGCAACCGAAGTCATGGTGGCTTATGCTTACGACATGATCAGCCGTGTTAATCCGGTTGGGTTCTTCGGCATGGTGCTGGTACTTGAAGGTACCAGTACAGCAGTAGCCACAGAGGCGGGAGAGACCCTGATGAAAAGCCTGAACCTGCCTAAAAAGGCATTCAGCTACCTGCTCTCGCACGGCTCGCTCGATATCAGCCACGTTTCATTTTACGAAAGCCTGGTTAACCAGATTAGCGATGAAAACGATCAAGCCTGCCTGATTCACAGTGCAAAAATATTTTATAAATTGTATGGCGATATTTTCCGTACAATAGAAGCTGAATACATGCACAAATAAGGTAGGTTCTCGATGGAACTCAAAAACAAACGCATCATACTCACCGGTGCTACCGGCGGCATCGGCAAGCATATTGCGCTGCTACTGGCGCGCAAGGGTTCGCATCTGGCACTGGTAGGCCGCAATGCCAATAATCTGGAAGAATTAGCCAACGAAATTAACAACAAAGGCGGCAATGCCAGTAGCATCGTTGCCGACTTTGAACTCGCAGGGGCAGCCAGACAGGTTGCTATTCAAGCGCATGAAAAACTGGGCGGCATCGACATCCTGATCAACAATGCCGCCATTATGGATTTCATCCGTTTTGAAGACCAAAGCCCGGAGCGTATCGCGCACATGATACAGACCAACGTGACGGCCACTATCCAGCTGGCGCATGCAGTATTGCCGCAGTTCAAAGCAGTCGGCCAGGGACATTTTGTCATGATAGGCTCGATTCTGGGCTCCCTGGGTTTTCCGTATTACGCCACTTATTGCGCCAGCAAATTCGCCGTGCACGGTTTTTCGCAAGCGCTGCGCCGGGAACTGATAGATACCGACATCGGCGTCACTTACATCGCGCCGCGTGGCGTGAATACTCCCCTGAATGATGCAACCACGCTCGCCATGCTTGCCAAAACCGGCGGCAATCTGGACGAACCGGAGAAAATAGCCGCTATCGTGGTCAAGGCGCTGGAACAGGAAAAACAGGAGGTATTCATCGGCCAGCCGGAATCATTCTTCGCCTGGCTTAACGGCGTTGCCCCCAAGATCGTGAATATAGGTCTGAAGAAACAAGCCCGAGTGGCGAAATCATTCGCCATCAGAAAATCGAAATAGTCGGTTCAGTACTTTACAGGTAGAGCACTACCGGAAATACCGTTACGGCCAGAACCACCAGCAGCCACTGCATACCCCATCGCTCCAGGTGACCGGTAAAATGTAAAACTAAAGCTGAAATTGCTACTACGTAATACAGCAGATAGAGAATTAATGTCATATATCCCCGCTCGAATCATTATTAATGTTTTGTTTGTTTTTGGAAGTAGTGTAACAAAAAAAATTTAACAAAACTTAATTTTAATCATTCCGTGGTAATTCTTTACAATCTCAGCAATATTTCCAACGCCCGCGGCAGGCCCATCGTTGCTGAAAACAAATTCCCGGCTTTGTTTACCGGCTCAGTATATTGCGCTTTAATTTTCGGTATCAGGTGATTTTTCGAGGCCATTTCCGACTTAAACACTTGGTTTTATAGCAGTTTTAGCGTATATTTCACGCATTGCTAGGGGTCTGTGTTTTGGAAAAACACAGTGAGACACACCCTTTGAACCTGATGCGGGTCATGCCGCCGTAGGGAATGCAGCGTTTACTGCTCCCTATGATTTATTAATTTTTCAAAAAGCGAGCAATGATAATTCCTATCAATGCAGCTTTTTCTGGAGCATACAGTGAACGCGACTGATAAAAATCTAGCCAAATTCCTTAACGAGACCGCCTCTGTTGACGAAGCGGCCACCAAACCATTTGCCAAATCCCGCAAAATTTACGTTGAAGGTTCACGCCCGGATATCCGCGTGCCATTCCGTGAAATTGCATTGAGCGACACACCTTCAGCATTCGGTGCTGAAAAAAACCCGCCGGTTGTGGTTTATGACACCAGCGGCCCTTACACTGACCCTACCATCAGCATTGATATCCGTAATGGCTTGCCTGCATTACGTACCGGCTGGATTATGGAACGTGGCGATGTAGAGCAATTAGACGGCCCTACTTCAGAATTTGGTCACCAACGCCTGGTTGACCCAGAACTTTCAGAAATGCGTTTTAACCTGCATCGCAAACCATTGCGCGCAAAAGCAGGCGCAAACGTTTCGCAAATGCACTACGCACGTAAAGGCATTATCACTCCAGAAATGGAGTTTATTGCCATCCGCGAAAATCAGCGCCGCGAAAACATGAGCGAACTGCTGCAAACGCAACATAAAGGCCATGATTTCGGTGCCAGCATTCCAAAAATGATCACGCCTGAATTCGTGCGTGATGAAGTCGCACGTGGCCGCGCCATTATCCCGATGAACATCAACCACCCGGAAATCGAGCCGATGATTATCGGCCGTAACTTCCTGGTGAAAATCAACGCCAATATCGGTAACTCGGCACTGGGTTCTTCTATCAATGAAGAAGTTGAAAAAATGGTGTGGAGTACGCGCTGGGGCGGCGATACCGTGATGGATCTATCCACCGGCAAAAACATCCACGAAACCCGTGAATGGATTATCCGCAACTCACCGGTGCCTATCGGTACAGTGCCTATCTACCAGGCGCTGGAAAAAGTTGACGGCAAAGCAGAAGACCTGACTTGGGAAATCTTCCGCGACACGCTGATTGAGCAAGCGGAGCAGGGTGTGGATTACTTCACGATCCATGCCGGTGTACGCCTGGCGTACATCCCGATGACTGCAAAACGCATGACCGGCATCGTGTCACGCGGCGGCTCCATCATGGCAAAATGGTGCCTGGCGCATCATAAAGAATCATTCCTGTACGAGCACTTTGAAGACATCTGCCAAATCATGAAGCAGTATGACGTTTCATTCAGCTTAGGCGATGGCCTGCGTCCAGGTTCAATCTACGACGCGAACGATGAAGCGCAATTCGCTGAACTGAAAACCTTGGGCGAACTGACACAGATCGCATGGAAACATGACGTGCAATGTATGATCGAAGGCCCGGGCCACGTGCCGATGCACCTGATCAAAGAAAACATGGATCTGCAGCTGGAACATTGCGGTGAAGCTCCGTTCTACACCTTAGGCCCATTAACGACTGACATCGCTCCTGGCTACGACCACATCACTTCAGGCATCGGTGCTGCCATGATCGGCTGGTATGGCTGTGCGATGCTGTGCTACGTAACGCCGAAAGAGCATTTGGGCTTGCCGGACAAAGAAGACGTGCGCGTTGGCATCATCACTTACAAGATCGCAGCACACGCGGCTGACCTGGCAAAAGGCCACCCGGGCGCACAGATCCGCGACAACGCACTATCAAAAGCACGCTTTGAATTCCGCTGGGAAGACCAATTCAATCTCGGCCTCGATCCGGAAAAAGCCAAGGAATTCCACGACGAAACCTTGCCGCAGGAAGGCGCAAAACAAGCACACTTCTGCTCAATGTGCGGCCCGCATTTCTGCTCGATGAAAATATCACAGGATGTACGTGATTACGCCGCAGAACAAGGCGTTTCAGAACAGGAAGCGCTGACCAAGGGCATGCAGGAAAAAGCCATTGAGTTCGTGAAAAAAGGCAGTGAAGTTTATCAAAAAGTTTAATTTCTGATAGATGCGCAACAAACAGAACAGCCAGCTTTATGCTGGCTGTTCTGTTTTTAAAGAATCAATGCTATAAACGATTGCTTTCAGGCGTTGTACTTGAAAAAAGCGTAAAATAGCAGCATTCAAGGAAAACCGTTTTGACTACTCTAAAATTATCCAAAAAACCTGGTGATACACCTGCCGTTGCGGCAAAAAAAACGCCTGTGCGCCGCAATAACGCACTTCCGCGTGACCGTACTACTGCACCGGTAAAGCCGCAGCGCGCCGAAGCGCCTCAGGCACCTGATCAGCGTGTACCTGCTGCATCCAGGCAAGAACCTCAGCGCCAGCGCAACCATCGCCATGATGGCGGTTTGCGTGAGCAGCCATCGGCTCCGGCAAGGCAACCAGCGCCGGATAGCCGCGCGCCGGCACACCGTGCCATGCAGGTGGATGCCCGCCGTAATGACAGCACCAGCCGCGACAAAGCAGACCGTGAAGGCGCTTATCGCAACCCGCCACGCCGTGGCGGCAAGGCACGTGATGGATTTGTCGCCAGCGAGTTTGATAAAAACCGTTCGAATAAAGAAGCATTCGCTGCTAGGGCGAACGCCAGCCAGACCGAACAGCCACGCTTGTCAAAAGTGATGGCCGAACGCGGCCTTTGTTCACGCCGCGAAGCAGATGAATGGATCACCAACGGCTGGGTAAAGGTAAACGGGGAGATTATCGAAACTTTAGGTACGCGCATCGACCCGGATGCCGAAATCATCATCAGCAGCTACGCGCAGGAACATCAGGCTGAAAACGTCACCATCATCCTGCACAAGCCTGTAGGGTATGTCAGCGGGCAAGCTGAAGACGGCTATGAGCCGGCAATCGTACTGGTGCATCCGGATAACCAGTGGCCGGAAGACCCTGAATTACACAAACACAACCCTAAACAGTTTCACCGTGGCATGCTACGTGGGCTGGCACCGGCAGGGCGCCTGGACATTGACTCCACCGGCATGCTGGTACTCACACAGGATGGCCGTGTTGCACGCCACCTGATCGGTGAAGACTCTACGGTAGAAAAAGAATACCTGGTGCGCGTGACCGGCGAACTCACCGATGCCGGCATGAAGCAGCTGAACTTTGGCCTGAGCCTGGATGGTGAAAAACTAAAGCCAGCCAAGGTCAGCTGGCAAAATGAAGACCAGCTACGTTTTGTATTGCGCGAAGGCAAAAAACGCCAGATTCGCCGCATGTGCGAAATGGTGGGCTTGCAGGTGGTCGGCCTGAAACGCATCCGTATCGGCAGTGTAACGCTAGGTAAACTCCCGGCAGGACAATGGCGTTATCTGCGTCCTGAAGAGCGTTTTTAACTTACTTTTAATTGAAGGAGCTACTATGGGATTATTTGATAGCCTTGCCGGCAACATGCTGGGTAAATTAGGCGGTGAAAAAGGTGCTATTGCGCAGGTAGCGGTAGACTTATTTAACCAAAATGGAGGTCTGCCGGGCGTGCTGGAAAAATTCAAAGCAGCCGGTTTTGGCGATCAGGCAGCCTCATGGGTAGGCACAGGTGCAAACCAGCTCATTTCAGCCGATCAGATCACACAGGTTTTAGGTAACTCAACCATTACAGCAGCCGCTGATAAATTAGGCATAAGCAGCAATGAAATCAGTGTAAAAATTGCTGAACACCTGCCACAGCTTATAGATAGAATGACGCCAAACGGCGAAGTAGGTAAGGATTCCGGCAACGTGCTTGCAACGCTGTTAGGCATGCTTAAGTAAATCCAAAGTGATTAAAAACGGGCAAATCAGCCCGTTTTTAACTCTGTTAGAACTATAAAAAACAATAAAGCATAACCATATGGATTTGATCTTACTTTTTAAAGCGTTCATTCAAGGCCTGGTAGAAGGAGCGACCGAGTTCCTGCCTATCAGCAGTACCGGCCACCTGATCATCGTCGGCGACTTGCTGAGTTTTAATGACGACAAAGCCAAAGTATTCGACATCGTCATCCAGCTAGCCGCCATTTTGGCAGTTTGCTGGGAGTACCGCCGCAAGCTGATCTCTACGGCCTTGCACATTACCACCCAAACCAAAGCGCAGAACTTCTCACTCAACCTGATGATCGCATTCTTACCGGCGGCTCTGATTGGCCTGGTTTTTCACGATAAAATCAAAGAATATCTATTTACGCCGATTACGGTCGCCATTGCGTTAATCCTGGGCGGATTAGCTATTTTACTGATTGAAAAAATGCCGCTAAAAGGTAAAACCGTTTCGATTGATGACATGACTCAGAAACAGGCCTGGCAGATAGGCTTTGCCCAGGCGGCCGCGCTTATCCCGGGGGTATCACGTTCCGGCGCGACGATTCTGGGCGGCATGCTGTTTGGCCTTAACCGCCATACCGCTACCGAATTCTCATTCTTTCTGGCTATTCCGATCATGTTTGCGGCAACCGGTTACGATTTACTTAAAAACTGGCAGCTGCTTTCGATCGATGACCTGGGCATGTTTGCTGTCGGCTTTGTCACCGCATTTACATCGGCTTTAATCGCGATTAAATTCCTGCTGCGCTTTGTTGCGAGCCATAATTTTAAAATATTTGCCTGGTACCGTATTGCACTGGGCTTGATCGTGATCTGGTATTTCAAATAGAAAAGTGGCGAATAAGTACTTTCCCGTATTGCAGAAAGTAGCAGTAGAATCTAAATTTACTTAAAAATAAAACCCTGAATCGGTAGAGTAAACCATGAATAAACTAATTAAATATGGCTTGTTTGGTCTAGGCGGCGTGATTGCCTTATTAGTGTTAGTAGTGGCAGTGATTGCGGCGACTTTTAATCCGAACGATTACAAACCGCTCATCGTCAAGATGGTCAAAGACAAAAAAGAGCGCACCCTGAATATCGAGGGTGATATCAAGCTCGCGTTCTGGCCCAAAATCGGCGCCAATCTGGGCAAGGTCTCGATTTCCGAACATCAATCCGACAAAGAGTTTGCCTCGATCCAGAGCGCGCAGGTAGCGCTGGCAGTTTTGCCGCTGTTAAAAAAACAGCTGGTGGTAGACACCGTTTACATTGATGGTGCAAAAGCCAACATCATCAAATACAAAGACGGCACCACTAACTTCGATGACTTGCTGAGCAAGGAAGAAGAGTCAGAAGAGATTAAATTTGATGTCGACGGCGTCAAAGTTACAAACTCTGCCGTGGCCTACACTGATGAAGGTAGCGGCGCACAATATGCGCTATCAAAATTCAATTTAACTTCAGGCCATATTGCCCTGGCAGAACCGATTGATTTAACTACTGACTTCAGCATTAAAGCCAACCAGCCAGTTGTTACCGCCGATGTGAAGGTGAAGGGTAGTTTTCTGGCTGACCCGGAAAACAAGCACTTTTTTGCCAAAGGGCTGGACGCCAACATCACCGGTGACTTGCTAGGTGGCAAAGCGGTATCTATTACTGCCAGCGGTGATATTGACGCAAAGCCAGAAACACGCGAGTTCCTGGTTGATAGTTTAAAAGTTGCGCTGGCAGGCCAGTTCAGCGGTGCAAAAATCACGCTGGACTTAAACGCGCCTGAATTGATCGCGAAAAAAGACGAAGTCACCGGTAAAAAAGTGACGGTTAATCTGGAACAAGACAAGGCCGGCGACACACTCAAAGCAAACCTGGTATTAGCCGACATCAAAGGCTCGCCTAAAGCGCTGCAAAGCAGCGGTATCAGCGGCGAAATTTCCGGCAAACAGGGTGCACGCACCATTAACGGCAAGTTCTCCTCTCCATTCCAGGGTAACCTTGAAAACCTGATTTTCGATCTGCCGAAACTGGCGGGTAATGTCGATATTAAAGACCCGGCCATCCCTAACGGCGCCGCAAAAGTCGGTTTCGCGCTAAGCCTGCATACCGACGCCAAACAAGAGCAAGTGAACAGTAAATTCAACCTGAATGTGGATGCCACCAAGCTCAACGGTGATGTTGCCGTTAACAGCTTTAAAAAGCCGAACGTCAAATTCAATATCAATGCTGACACGCTGGATTTAAATAAACTGCTTGGCAGTAGTAGCAAGCCCAAAAAAGCCGAGCCTGCCAGTGACAAACCTGCAGATTTGTCTGCATTAAAAAATATCCTGCTGGATGGCAAGGTCAACATCGGCAATTTAATCTATGACAAATACCGTTTATCCGGCCTGAATGTCAACATTAAAGCCGATGGCGAGAAACTGGCTTTAACTGGCCTAAATGTCAAACTGGATGACAGCAAGATTGCCGGTAATTTCGGTATCAGCCATTTTGCCAAACCGCTATACACCTTTGCTATCGACATAGACCAGATAGATGCTGACCGCTACATTGGCGCCAGTGACAGCGCAGCGCAAAGCAAAGCTGCCGGCAAAGGTGATGATAAACCGCTGGATCTGAGCGCCCTGAAAGCGCTGAATGCAGATGGCTCGCTGCGTATCGGCAGCCTGAAGTACGGCAAAACCAGAGCCTCAAACGTGCGTATCGATTTAAAAGCCGATGGCCAGAAACTGAGCCTGAACCCGCTGGCCGCAAAAGTAGATGACAGCCAGATTAATGCAAATGTCGGCATCACACGTTTTCATGACCCGATTTATAGCTTTAACCTGAACATCGATAAACTGGACGCCGATAAATACATCACCAAAAGCGACCAGCCTGCCGCCAAGAGTTCCGGCGACACACCGATTGATCTGAGTGCGCTAAAAAAGCTTAATGCCAGCGGCGAAGCCAAAATTGGCTGGCTTAAACTTGCCAACGTCAAAACCCAGAATGTGGATATCGGCCTGAAAGCTGCTGATGGCATTGCCACCGTATCGCCATTTGCCGCCAATCTGTATCAGGGCAGCATGGATGGCGTGCTCAAGGTTGATGCACGCGGCACGCCCAGCATCACTTTTAAACAGAACATGAAAAATATCGCAATAGGCCCATTGCTGGTAGATGCGATTAACAATGACATGCTGGATGGTAAAGGCACCCTGAATGTAGACGTCACGACATCCGGCAATACTGTAAGCGCGCTTAAAAAGGCACTGGCTGGCAAGTCTGCGGTGAATCTGGCTGACGGCGCGGTTAAGGGCATTGATATTGCAGGCACGGTGCGCGACATGAAGACCAAGCTCAATTTGCTCAAAGACAAAAGCAGCATCGGTGCTGACCAGACTAAAAAAACAGATTTCAGCGAGCTTAGCGCATCTTTCGATATTAAAAACGGCGTGGCGCATAATGAAGACCTGACCATGAAGGCACCTATTTTGCGCTTGGCCAAAGGCGATAGCCGCGGTGATATTGATATCGGCAATGAAACCATTAACTACTTAGCCAAGCCTACGATTGTTAAATCATTAAAAGGGCAGGGCGGTGCTGAGCTGGATTCTTTAGCCGGCTTGAGCATTCCGGTGAAAATTACCGGCACCTTCGCTGCGCCTAAATACGGCATGGACTTTGCCGCCATCGGTACGGCAATGGCTAAATCCAATCTGCTGGATAAAGTAGGCGGCGAAAAAGGTGCTGCTGTTAAAGAACTGATCGGTGACGGCGATAAAACAAAAGCGCTGGAAAACCTGCTGGGCAAGAAGAAACCGGCAGACAGCACGACTGCTCCGGCACCGGCCGATGGCGCTACATCCAATACTGCCCCTGCCCCGGCTGAAGCACCTAAATCGACGGGAGATGCTGCTAAAGAAAAGGCGGCACAAGAGTTGAAGAAACTGTTTAAGTTTTAAACAGTAATCACACAGCCAACTGCCGCGATTATCAGATCAGCGGCAGTTTTTTCGACTTGCCCCGGAGCCGCGCCACTATTACCAGGCTCGTCAGAGACATGTCCGGACGATACAATGACGCATCCACTTAAAGCCACGAATACAATAGCCATCACTAAAATATGCGTCATCTTAAATCCCTGGAATTAAATACACTGCCTTGCATGCGGCCAAAGATCATACCGAACCTATGACTGATTTTTCACGCCGCCTCATCGTCTGGCAAAAGCAACATGGCCGCCATGACCTGCCCTGGCAGAATACAACCGACCCTTACGCCATCTGGGTGTCAGAAATCATGCTGCAGCAAACGCAGGTTGCGGCGGTTATCGGCTACTACGCCAGGTTTATGCAGCGGTTTCCCACGATTGCTGCGCTGGCGGATGCTACGCAGGATGAAGTGCTGCAGCACTGGAGCGGCTTGGGCTATTACTCAAGGGCTCGCAACCTGCATAATGCTGCACAGACCATCATGGATGAGCATGGCGGCGTGTTTCCGCAGGATTTCGACACCATTCAGACATTGTCCGGCATTGGCCGCTCAACAGCAGCGGCCATCGCATCATTTGCCTTCAATCAGGTGCAGACGATACTGGACGGCAATGTCAAACGCGTGCTGGCCAGGCATTTTGCAGTTGAGGGCTGGCCTGGCACGCCAAAGATTGAAAAAGAACTATGGTCGCTGGCTGAAAACCTGCTGCCGGAAACAGACATGGTGGCCTATACTCAGGGCCTGATGGACTTGGGTGCTACGCTATGCAGCAGAAGCAAGCCGCAGTGCCTGCAATGCCCGCTGCTTGCGTCCTGCCAGGCTTATCAGCAGCAGCGCGTCAGCCTGCTGCCTACGCCCAAACCACGCAAAAAATCGCCTGAAAAACACACCACCATGCTCATACTGCTGCAAGGTGGCAGCGTCATGCTGGAGAAACGCCCTCCCAGCGGCATCTGGGGCGGCTTGTGGAGCTTTCCTGAGCTGGATCACGGCAATGACTGCACCAGCGCCGTACAACAGCGATTCGGCATGTCTGTGCGTCCGCAAAAGGCATTACCGGAATTAAGCCACGCTTTCACACATTTTAAATTACACATTACACCACAGCCGCTGCAGGTTAACGGGCAGCATTCAAAAGCCGGTGAACCCGGCCAGGTCTGGCTAAGCATTGAAGATGCCATTGGCGCCGCCATCCCTACGCCGGTGCGCAAAATACTGCAGACACTGCTCAATGCCGGCACCTGATCCGGCAGCATTGACTTACATCAACAGAATCCATCGTTGCCTTGCCCAATCAGTTTGCTAGGCGTAGCATAGTAGATAGAAAGTTAGCGCACGGCGGAATTTTAGCTTTCAAGCCATTGTCATATTGATGTTGCCATTCCATGACTAATAAAAAAGGAGCATTTCAATGAGTAATAACATACAAAGCACTACAGTAACCAAAGAACAACTGATCAGTGATTTCAAAGTCGTGATTGCAGATGCTGAAGCGCTACTGCGTGCTACCGCTAACCAGGGCGGCGAGGCTGTTACCAACCTTCGCGCAAAAGCTGAAGAGTCTCTGGCAGCCGCAAAAGTAAAACTCGCAGATGCTCAGGATGCGCTGATTGAAAAAGGTAAAATCGCCGCGCAGGCAACAGACGATTACGTACATGAGAAACCATGGCATGCAGTAGGGATCGCAGCCGGTGTTGGCCTGGTTGTTGGCTTGCTTATCGGCAGGCGCTAGACTGCGATGGCCGACACTCCAAACCAGCCGGCAGAGGGCTTGCTGAACTCCCTCAAGAACCTGACCGTTACACTCATTGCGATTATTCATACACGCCTTGAGTTGCTCAGCACCGATCTGGAAGAAGGGCGCGAGCGCTTCATTTCATTGCTGGCGATGGCCTTTGTTTCACTGTTCAGCCTGTGCTTTGGTGCAGTGCTGCTGACGATTCTGGTAGTAGTGGTGTTCTGGGATACGCACCGTTTACTGGTGCTGGGTTCGCTCACGGGGCTATTCCTGGTCACTGGCGCTATATTGGGTGCAGTCGTGGTAAGCAAATTGAAATCCATGCCACGGATGTTTGAAGCAAGTCTCGCTGAACTGATCAAAGACCATCAGGAAGTCGACACAAACCGCTAAGCAGGCAGGAGTTGGTAATGAATGAAAAATTAGCCGCACTTGCTGAACGCAGGCAAAAGTTGATTGATAAAGCAGCGTCACAGCGCATGGTACTGGCTCAGAATATGCAGCCATTACGCAAACCTCTGGTAATTGCAGGCCGTGGTCTGGAGGTAGTGCGTTACTTTAAACGCTACCCCGTACTCATGACAGGCGTAAGCACATTAACTGGGATATTGATCAGCAGATTGCACGTAGCACGCTTCTCAGCGCTGCTGCAAACAAGCTGGTCAGTATTTCAACTGGTGCGCAACATACGTGAATCTGTGCGTAAAGATTAAAAGTCTTTAAACAATAAAAAAGCGGCTAATTTCTAGCCGCTTTTTTATTGCCAATCAGGACTGGCCTGTATAGCTAAAAATCAATTTTATGGGATGCAAGCAAATGCACCCGTACACCCGTAAAGGGCGTCCCCACCAAGCTAACCTGCTAAAGCAGGAAGCTTGGCGTGAAAGGGGCGTGTCCGTAGAATATATGCGCCCATTAAATTGATTTAATAATTTAATTTTCACATTAAGACCGAGACGCGAGACCGTAAAGGTCTTCCCCGCAGAATATATGCACTGAAGTGCATTATTCATGCGTGAAATACAAGGCGCAGACAGTGCTATAGCACGGCAAACCGAAGTTAACAAAGTATCGGCTTAATGTGGGATTAAATTTACTTTTGATCCCAAGAATCTTCCCACATACAGTGCTTGATCTTATGACGGTTTGCAATCAGCTCATCAATTGATGGCTCATCGTTCAATGCACGTTTGATCGCCAGTTTAGTAGCATCGTAGTTGTTTTTGTACATATCGGCTTTGTCCAGCTTGCCTTCTTTTTCCAGCGGAATGCAACCTGGGTCAATCCATACCAGGCTGATGATGCATAAGTCATTTGCTTGCTCTTTAGGGATAATGCCTTCAATCACACAGTCCAGAATCGCGTCAGCAGTCGCAGCTTGCACTACACCGCCGAACAAGCTTACATCGGTACTGCCTTTTAAGGTCACTTTTGGCACGGTCATGCACACTGGACGTACCAGCTGGTTGATATCACGCACGGCAAACATTGCTGTGTGACCTTTACTTTGTGCCATCAAATTGGCAAATGCCTGACCTACCGGGCCATCCACTGCACCGATTAAGATTTCCGGCATCGCCGCTGTTACGTCTTTACCTTCGCTATATACGGTAGCTTCACCCGCTTTGAAAATGATCTTTGCCATGAGAGTTCCTTGAGAAATAGAAATGTAGAATTGTGAATAAAATGAATCTGATAATTAAGCTGTTACGCTTAAATCTTATTAAGACGAGATTTTATAGAATAGCCCCACTTTAAGCAATTTACACCTAAGTAGTAGTTCTGAAATCATAACCGCATGGAAAACGTACTTTTTGCCAGAAAAATCGCCCGTTTCTGCTGTCAGCGCTTATTGCAATTTCACATCAGCAACCTCACCGCCGACATTGAACCCGGCCTGGCGACGACGCGATCCTGATGTCAGCTCTGCACTGAGTTTGCCGGATACGCTATGGTTCGGCTCAATATCAATGTGACCGCGGGCACGAAGCTGCTCGGTTTTCAGCTCCAGCTGTTTGTAGTGATATTGTCCATCCTTGAATTGCAGGTTGCCAGTGAGCATTTCAAATCGCGTAAAGTCAGCCCCCTGTGACGGTATGCTGGCAGGGCCAGCCATCACGGCATGAGACAGGGCAAGGCCATTGAACTTGCCGCCCGCCACATCGAAACTGGCATTGACTTCCGCAGCGTCGACCAGATCCACCGCCTGGCCGGCGCGGCTTGCAAACGATGCAGTAGCATTAAGGCTGCCATCCGCAGAGGCTTTGCTATTAAAAGCAGTGAGCAGACGCGATAGCCTGACTTTCATCAACTCAAAATTTCCTGACGCGCTTAATTCGCCTGCCCAGTCTATAGCCGCTTGCGCTTTAATCGTTCCACCAAAAGCCTTGGCTTCAATCTGATTGAAGCTGGCCTGGCTTTGGCTAATCACGCCTTTGGCAGTAAGCTCATCGAACTCCAGTGGTGTTAATAACGGAAGCTGCCAGTTGCTGGCCGTCAGCGTAACGGCACAGCTACCGTTTTGCGGCGTAAGCAGCAGGGTAAGGTTACGGCCGGCATTGACCAGCTCGACATTGCTGAGCTCACCGGATGGAGCAAGTACCACCTTGCCATCAAATGGCTCCAGTTCGAGTGCAGAAAACTTGAACGAGATTTTCTTTAACACAATATGCTCAATCTTCAGCTTATCTGATTTTGCTACGGCATTGACCCACTGTGCCTGGCGGCCAAAATCAGCTGGTGTCAGCGTGACTGTGCTGATCTCGAGCAATTTAAGCACTTTCGCATCCTTGAACAGCATTGAAGCATCGGACACTATATTCACGGTGCCAATCCTGACATCCGCAGCGCCGCCTACCGTCACACCTGTAAGTATCAGGTGCGGCTGGGGAAATAATGAGGCATGCACTTCCTCTACTTTGACTGGTTCGCCAATACTTTCGGTTGCCAGTTTCTCGACCGGATCAATCAGCATGGTCAGATTGACCACATGCATCAACCCCACCATCAGTATCAATGCTACCGGAGCAATAACCAAGAGGGGTTTAAGGGATTTAAGGGGTTTAAGGGGTTTAAGGGGTTTAAGGGGTTTAAGGGGTTTAAGGGGTTTAAGGGGTTTAAGGGGTTTAAGGGGTTTAAGGGGTTTAAGGGGTTTAAGGGATTTAAGCGACTTGGCATTCAATTTGGCCAGCAGGCCGGGGGCACGCATTTCCCTGGCACGTGCTTTTTCTTCAGCCTTGTGCTTGGCCTTTGCCTTTTTTTCTTCTTTGGCGAGGCGCTTGGCCTCCTCACGGGCAGCTTTCCGGGCCTCAGCTTGGGCAGCTTCCTCGGCTTCACGTCGCGCTTTTTCTTCCTCGCGCGCCAGCCGCTCCGCTTCACGCAATTCCTGCTCTGCCGCTTCGGCCTGTGCTTTACGTTCGGCTGTTATACGCGCCTGCTCTTCAGCCTCAGCCCTGGCTTTAAGTTCTATCTCCGCCTGCAAACGTGCGTATTCTTCCGCCTGATCCCTAGCAATAGCTTCAGCTTTTTCACGTTCTATACGTTCTACTTCTAATCGTGCCTGTTCTTCGGCTTCCTCGCGGGCAATGCGCTCCGCTTCCAATCTTGCTGTTTCGGCCGCTTCCGCTTGTGCCTTACGTTCCGCTTCGAGACGTACCTGCTCTTCAGCCTCCGCTTTTTCACGCGCGATGGCTTCAGCTTTTTCGCGTTCGATGCGTTCTACTTCTAATCGTGC
>Ga0208882_1000251_pt1 | contig 27126 bp, 30 predicted proteins | sample LakWasMet14_LOW5_2_FD_183862 | JGI IMG/M metagenome (GOLD analysis project Ga0208882, IMG submission 183862) | Freshwater sediment methanotrophic microbial communities from Lake Washington under simulated oxygen tension - Sediment Metagenome... | ecosystem: Environmental > Aquatic > Freshwater >...
ATCTCCAGAATTAAATTTTTAAAATCCACATCCGCCAGATTACCTGATTTAAGAAGATCAACCTGTTGCTGAGTCCAAGCGTAAAAATCAAGATCATGAAGTAAAGAAGTCGCCATAACGCACTCCGTAATGAAAAAAGTTGCCATTGTATCACCCGCCTTAAAATCAACATATCCGTCAGATGATACTTGCCGGCATGTCAATGTTTTTTATTGCTTGGGTAATTTTAAACTTGCTTGCTATGGTATCAGACCCGTTGGAATACGGGACGTCAAAACGTGGGGACGATATAATGCAACTACTGCTCTTCCAGCCACGCCTGAAACATCAACACATCCCACAAATGGTATTGCCAATTGCGCTGTCCAGACAAATGCTCTCGCCATTTTTGCCGAATGGGTGTCGGGTGAAAAAAACCTTCGTTACGCAACCGCGTTTCATCCAATAACGCTTCCGCCCAATCGCGTAAATCATGACGTAACCAATCACCAATCGGCACACCAAAACCCATTTTAGGGCGTTCGATTAACGCTTTAGGCACATGACGGTATAACACTTGCCGTAACGCCCATTTGCTTTGTCGTAGGTAAACAGGTTTCAAACGTTTGGGTCGGGGTTGCAAACCCCGACCCGCTCAGGAGCAAATTAACTTAGTGCCATTAGGGTAGCATCCCCTTTATTGCAGATTAGATGTCAACTATCCAGCAAATCTTCAGGTGTTGTAGCCTGAAAAATTTGCTTAGTCCAATTTTCAATCAATTCAGGACTGGCGTTACGCACTTTTTCTTGCAACTGTTGATTAACAATCCCAAATTTAGATTCAAGAAGTAACAAAAAAAGCTTGGTAGCTTCTTCTTGCCTACCTTCTTGCCTACCTTTTTGTAGCCCTTTTTGTAGTCCTTCTTGCTTCCATTCTTGAGTCCATTGTTTAACGCGTTCTGCCAGCATGGTATTTACCTCGTTAAGATCATTTAATTCTGTAAAGTGGGCGTCGGGTGCCTTAGCGGGTAATAGTACACGGTTAAACCAAACTGTAAAAGCGCGCCTTAAACTGGTTTGTTTGGGATCTTTCAGCCAGTCGATAAGATGCACTAAAACACCTTGTATTTCTTGCTCAGTGCGACTATTTTCAAGTTGAAACAAAGCCGCGACCAGATTATTGAGGCTGCTCAAGTCATCCTGGTTAAAACGTCCCTCATCCAACAGCAAATAACTGACCTGGGGGCGATATTTTTCCAATCCAGCGGGTGCCGGATGGATCAATTGATCCAATTGTAGCGGCGCTTGCCAACGGCGTTGGCCGTTGTAAAGTACAATGGGTAATACCGGCGGTAGCAGGTCTTTATTTTTAAGGCGTTGAGAACGAATAAGATCCTGATACAGCAGCGCTAAATAACCAGAAATACGCACTGCCATAAAATGATCAACCGAGGATTGAAACTCCAACAGCAGATAAACATACAACCACTCATCGCCCCAGCGAATTCGCCAAATCAAATCATCCTCACGATCCCTAAGATCATCAACCACATAACTACCACTGACTTTTTCCAGCGTAGTAAAGTCGCATTGCTCAATCCACGCTTCTTTGACAAAACCTTTAAGCAGGTCGACGACCATTTCAGGATGAGAAAAAAGCAGTTTATAACTGTTATCGTGCGACATGAGTCAATATTTTTTGTTGTTATGGTTTTGTGATTGCGACACTGGCGCTTCACCGAATCATCAACATGATTAGCTTCGTGCCCATGTTGCTGTAACATTCGCGCCAAGCCAATCGGCAACTGTGCATCTACTAAAAAATGCATGTTAAGCAACGTTTAAAATCGGGTGATCCATTTGATGCGCAGCATATTCAAGAGAGGCTTTAATATCCTCCGCTTCAAGATAGGGATAGTCTTCTAATATTTCGGCTGTACTGGCGCCTGCTGCCAATAAATCAAGAATGTCCTTTACCCTAATGCGCATGTGGCGTATGCAAGGGCGACCACCGCATAATTGCGGATCAGTAGTAATTCTGTTCAATGTGTTCATCAATTTTTGCAAGAGACCCCATTCTTCAAGCTGGGGAGGGATAGCCTATCGGCAACAACCGAACCTGTTCTCGCATTTCCTATTGTTTAGGCTATCTGAGGTTATTTAATATGAAATGGCTTATATTAAGCCGTTAGCGGCCAACCTTGTCAAGCAATCACGCTGGAGCGTGGCAACGATAATAGTTATAAGTTTGCATCATTCCCAGACGCTCCAGCGTCGACAGCACCCAATTACTGCTCTTCCAGCCACGCCTGAAACATCAATACATCCCACAAATGGTATTGCCAATTGCGCTGTCCAGACAGATGCTCTTGCCATTTTTGCCGAATAGGTGCGGGGTGAAAAAAACCTTCATGCCGCAACCGCGTTTCATCCAACAACGCTTCCGCCCAATCGCGTAAATCATGACGTAACCAATCACCAATCGGCACACCAAAACCCATTTTTGGGCGTTCGATTAACGCTTTAGGCACATGACGGTATAACACTTGCCGTAACGCCCATTTGCTTTGTCGTAGGTAAACAGGTTTCAAACGTTTGGGTCGGGGTTGCAAACCCCGACCCGCTCAGGAAGTCTTATAGAGGAATTCCGCCGTGTCACATCAGTTTGAATCGCCCCCAAAGGTCAAAAGGTAAATTTCACCTGTCGCAGATTATGGTTGACATCATGTAACCCATGGCTTACGCTTGACGCATGATGAAACTTGAGAAAACCGACGAATACCAAGACTGGTTCACAGGCTTGTCGGACAAGTTGGTGAAGGCTCGGATTGAAGCGCGGATTCGTCGGCTGCAAGATGGGAATCCGCGCGATGTTGAACCTGTTGGCGAGGGCGTCAGCGAATTGAAACTGCACTTTGGTAGTGGCTGGCGCGTGTACTACACCGAGCGCAACGGGAAAATCATTATCCTGCTGGCAGGCGGCAACAAGAGCACTCAAAAACGCGACATCAAACTTGCGCTGACGCTAGCGCGTAACCTCTAGGAGAGTATCATGGCGAAAACTAAAACCACCCCTTACGACACGGTGGATTACCTTAAAACCGAAGAGGACAGGGCGTTGTATTTTGAAGCCTGCCTTGATGAAGCTGGCGACGACCCTACCTTTATCGCCAAAGCACTGGGCGACATTGCCCGCGCTCGTGGTATGACGCAACTGGCGCGAGATACCGGACTGGCTCGAGAGGGACTTTACAAAGCCCTGTCCGGTCAAGGAAACCCTGAATTTGCCACTATCCTGAAGGTTATCAATGCACTTGGACTGCGTCTGCACGCTGGCGTATCGAACGTAACTCATGCCTAACCTGCGCTCAAGCGGGACTGCGCAAAAGCGCGCAGGATGGTAGGGTGCGATTGCGCACCATGGTGCGTGGAACGCACCCGTTGGCTTTTAATGAGTTACACAATAAAGGGTAGCGCCCCCTTTATTCCTATCGAAATAAATTTAACCTGCCCCCATTGATTCGAAACGTTAAGGACGTGGATTTAGTGGTTGACGGCTCATCTATACAGAGGCTGGAGACCATTTTTCTTTGCTTTCCCCAATTCAGGCAATACATTTAAGATCAAATTGTATAAAATTGAACTCAACCAATAATCCATTTAGTATTTGGAGCTTACCATGACTACGCTTACTGTTCACAATCTTGATGATGCGCTGGAAAAGCAACTACAAATCAGTGCAAAACAACATAACTGTTCTACAGAAGAAGAAGTTTACCGTATTCTGAAACAAGCGCTTTTTCCAATTGAAAATCAAACAAACTTGGGTAGCCGTTTACACCGACAAATCCTGGTGTTAACCAATGGCGTAGAGTTAGAACTTCCCGCTCGCTCACTTCCTCGTGCAGCACCTGACTTCTCAGAAAACAACAAATGATATTGCTGGACACCAATATCATTTCCGAAGTAATGAAAACACATCCTAACCCTGCCGTCATTGAATGGTTGGATGAACAATTTAGCAACGAATTATATCTTCCCGCCATCGTCAAAGCCGAAATTGAAATGGGCGTCGCCATTTTAGATAACGGCAAACGCAAACAAGCTTTGTTACAAGCGGCTGAATTCATCTTTATGAGCTTTTCAAATCGCTGCTTACCGTTTGATGGTGAAACGGCCAGCCATTATGCAAAAATCATTGCCTTTGCAAAAAAAAGCAAGGTCGTCCAATGAGCGTGGAAGATGCTCAAATTGCTGCAATTGCACTACAAAATTCTGCGTTACTTGCTACGCGCAACACCACTGATTTTGATTTTTTGGACAATTTGAAATTAGTCAATCCGTGGTTGTATTCAACGAATTAAAAAAGTACCGGAGACCTTTCATTATGCGTAATCAAGTTTTATTTTGAATAAATGCACAATGCAAGACATGAACCCCAATAATAAAAGTGACGCTACCCTTTATTTTTCGCCCACAAGGTCAACCTTTCTCGGCCGACCTTGTGGGCGATACTCCAACTGGCGTCCCACCACCTTCCCCAGCCCCTGAACAAAATCCGCATTGCCACAGGGCAATCCTTTTCCTACATTTCGTCTCAATATCTTGATTTCCTCCGTTTCATCCCCTTCCGCCAGCCAAGCAGACCAGTCATCAACCACTGCAAATTTCTTGCTCCAACCAGATTCGAGGTTCAACAGACCGTCTGATCTGTTGCCACAATGTGCAGCGGCACTTGACCAACGATAATGCTCGGCACGGCGCTCCATCCCTGCTCGAACCGGATTACGTTCCATATACCGCACCCGCCGCCCACAGGTATGCTTCATCCAAGGGTGATGAAAAAAAAACGCCCTTGCCAAAGGTGCCCTTTCCAGCCTCGCGCCAGGTTGATGCGCTGGGCGTAGCGCATGTGTAGCGGTTTCAGCATCTGGTGTAACCCAACGTCTGTTGCCGGGACGGCAATCAGGTGTATGTGGTTGATCATGAGGCAATAAGCGAGCACTTCAACCTGATGTTTGTCGCTGTACTCTCTGAGCCACGACAGATACGTTTCGCGATCTTCATCTGTGAAAAAAATGTCTTCGCGCCGATTACCTCGCTGCGTAACGTGATGCGGGAGACTGGCAAATACTGTTCTGGGTAATCTTGGCATACTTGGAGGATAACATAAATAAGGGTAGCGCCCCCTTTATTCGCGCCACGAACGAAAAAACTGAAGTTATCACGACTTGAAAGCGCTGTAATTTTTACAGAAAAAGAATCATTAAAAATTAAAATATAGGGCGAATAAATTTGCCACTACATATATATTAGTACGCTCCCTAACCACATAAAGGAGTGCCATCATGGGTGCATTATCAAAATCCACATATATCTCTCCGGAAGAATACTTATTGGGGGAAAACGACAATCCCGAGAACATTAAGCACGAATACAACAACGGACAAGTTTACGCCATGGCAGGCGCAAGCCGGGGACATAACCGTGTTTCCATGCGTTTCGCCACCCTTTTGGTTAATCATCTGCAAGGCAGCCGCTGTGAAGTTTTCCAGTCCGACATGAAAGTAGGCATTCAGACCATCGCCGATACTCGCTATTACTACCCTGATGTACAAGTCAGCTGTGAAGAAGAAACCGAAACCTACTTCAACACATCCCCCTGTCTGATTATCGAAGTCCTCTCCGACAGTACTGCGCAAAAAGACCGCACCGAAAAATTGGCAGGCTATCGACTAATACCGGCCTTACAAGAATACGTATTGTGCTCACAGGACTTTCCAGCAATTGAAATGTACCGCAAGCGCACAGAGTGGCAAGTTGAACGCTATGTGAGCGGACAACGCTTTCTGCTTGAGTCCGTCAACCTTGAACTGCCTGTTGATGAACTTTACGGCTTCCTTTTGTAAAACATCTATTTAAGACGAAGCGCAAAAAAAACGGGCTTATCCTTGCAAGATCAGCACCTACAAACACTCAACCGCCTTTACATAACGATCAATAACAATTTGCTCATCAAATTGTTTCAAAACTTTCTCACGCCCGTTCAACCCCATTTGCAAGCGCTCGGATTCTGGCAGCAATAACATTTGCTCCATTTTAGCTTTAAGGTCGTCAGCATTTCGTGGCTCACATAAAAAACCATTAACACCATCATCCACCACTTCACGGCAACCCACTGCATCCGTGGTAATAATGGGCTTCGCCACACTAGCTGCCTCTAACAGAGAACGTGGTGTACCTTCGCGATAAGAAGGTAAAACCACACAATCCGCTTGCCGCAAAAAATCAACTACCGAATCGCTTACACCCAAATAATTAACGACACCCTCATCCACCCAGGCCTGCATTTCTTCAGAAGAAACCGCTGATGGATTTTTAGCATCCAAAAAACCCAGCAGTTGGCATTCGATATAAGGATATTGTGTTTTTAAACACCGCATCGCAGTAACTAATTCAATAACCCCCTTGTCTTTTAACATCCTGGCAACAAACAAAAATACAAACTTTGTTCGAGGAATGGAATTTGCTGCGGGTGTAAAACGATGCACATCAACGCCGGAACCGGGCAATAAATCCGTCAGTTCAGCTTTAACCAAGCCCTGATCAATAAAAAGCGCTAAATCATCTTTATTTTGAAAAAAGACTTTAGCGGATTTTCTTAACGAGACAATGTAAAGCCATTTAACAATTCTAGTGACCAGATTTTCCCTAATAAAAGCCGTTCCCAGGCCAGACACATTATTGATAATAGGCCTACCTAAAAAACCAGCGGCTAATGCGCCATAAATATTGCATTTTGGCGTATAGGACAATATACAACTTGGTTTTACTTGCAGAAAAAGCCGCACAAACCGAAAAATTAACCAACTATCTTTGAGCGGATTAGTGCCTTTGTTATCCATCGGCAACGCAGTAAATTTAATACCATATGGCGCAAAACGACTAGAATAATTATCTAGTGGTGCAACCGCAATAACCTCATAACCCAAGCCTTGCAGATGTAACATTAGCTTTAATCTAAAGTTAAATAAGTACCACGAGGTATTAGCGACGACGATGATGATTTTTTTATTCATAATTTTTGAGCAATACTGACTATCATGAGTGTTGGCTTTTGTTACTATAAATTTCAAGGGCGAAACACTTGCAGCGGGATCAATCAGCACCTATTCCCACAACGTAGCCCCCCCCCCGCTAAACAACAAATTTGTTCCCACGCTCATAATCCCGAGTTGCCGATAACAAGACACTTCAACGATAAAGATAGGTGATTGTTTCATAATTTTGTGGTTACGGTCTTCCTGATCACACGTCACCATAACATCGGGATAAAAAACCATGCTTTATCTTTAACGCTGATCTTAACCCGCATATCTGCCATGTATGTACTGCATCCTGTACCACGAAAGAGAGTCTTGAGGGAGACGGCAACATTAAGACTAACTTTCACATGGGAATCTGTTACTCCCACCATACTGGCTGTTCCGATGCCGTGCAAGAGATAAACAAAACCATTGATATATTAGTGTTTTTCATCGGCTACCGTTTACCCAGCCAAATACTATTCTTCAGTGATAAAAGCAGCGTCTGCAAGATGATGCCGCATAGTAGTTTGTCTCCGATTAAAAATAATTTTTAGCGTAGCATGACATATTCATGAATGGATATTCTCCCCTTCCTTTTCACTACCTCCCTTTAGAGCCTCATCCTCTGCCATCTATATGAATCTCAACTTATTCCGTTCCCCTTCACTAATACCATAGAGAAGGTTTCTGCCGCTTGATGACCCGCAATAGATTTGAATAAAATAATCCATATTCGCCAAACTAAGTAAATCGGAAACAAAAAACTAAAATAACTACTAATGTAGTAATAGCGTGACTCTGCCACTGCCAAACCATTATCCTTGGCCATTGCGATAAAATCACCTGGGGTGCATCTATGGTAAAAGCTCGGAAAACCTTGTGCAACACGCGAATTAGGGTACACGCTATACAAAACTTTTCGCTTAACACCTTCCGGCAACAAAATATTCAGGCGTGCAAAAACGGCATTTCGACTCGGCACAAAAATTAGAGCCTTACCTCCTGGCTTTAGTAATGAAGCAATGGACCTCATCGCACCTTCCGTATTCTGAACGTGCTCCAAAACCGCTTGGCATATCACCACGTCGCCATCTGCAAGACCTTGGATATTTGCAATATCGGCACACACCACTTCGTCATATGCGCCTACAGGAGCACGATCCAACTCTGACTGGCTAATATCAATTCCCACCACACGCAAGCCAAGAACCGTCTTTTTTTCAACATCCACAAAAGGCTGCTTCCCTCCCCCGACATCGTAAATTTTCATACCCTGACATAAATACGACGAAGCCATGTCATAAATAAAATCTTTATTCCCATCTACAGCAAAAGAAGATGGCAAGAACCAGCTATCAAAACATTTACTAAGTCTTATATTTGCGTTGATAAACGACCTCAACAAATTCATTTTAAATTCTCCTTTTCCAACCACATCTGAAACATCAATACATTCCACAACTGAGCCATCCAATTACGCCTCATGCTCAAATGCTCCGCCCACATTTGCCGGATCGGAGCCGGATGAAAATAACCCTCGCGCTGCAAGCGCGACTCATCAAGCAATTCTTCCGCCCACTCACGCAACGGCCCTCGTAGCCAATCATGTAACGGCACACCGAAACCCATTTTGGGGCGCTCAATTAACTCACGCGGCACATAGCGGTAAAGCACCTGCCGCAATGGCCATTTGGTTTGACCTTTGTTCAATTTGTAGGACAGCGGTAAACTCCAAGCAAATTCGACTACCCGATGATCTAGAAACGGCACCCGTCCTTCCAGCGATACACCCATTCCCGCACGATCCACCTTGACCAAAATATCATCCATCAAATAACTGATCGTATCTAATATCATCATTCGTTCAACGTCACCTAGTCCTTTAAGCTCGGGACGCATCCCCGCTAGCAATGTAGACGGCTCATACCCATCAATCACCCATTCTGACGGATTGTTAATATGCGACACCATTCCCCTATACAAGTCATCCACCGTGCGGTTAGACAACAAACTCGCACCTTTGTGTAACTTATCGCCTATATAACTATAATTCTTGGCTACCGGCATTAAGCCTGCCAAATTATCCCATGTAGAGGGTGACAGAGCTTTGATGCTCTTGACTGCCAATGCGCGGAGAGGCACAGGGACAATAGAAATCTTTCTCCACAAGCTGGATGTCAACTGATAACGGTTATAGCCGCAAAACAACTCATCCCCTGCATCGCCTGAAAGCGACACCGTCACATGCTGCTTGGCTAGCTGACTCACCAAGAAGGTGGGTATCTGTGATGAATCCGCAAACGGTTCACAATACAAATCGGGTAAACGCGGAATTACCTCCATCGCCTGCTCTGGCGTAACATATAGCTCGGTATGCTCCGTACCCAAATGCCGCGCCACGGCCTTCGCATGAACTGCCTCGTTGTAACCCTGCTCGTTGAAACCGATCGTGAACGTTTTTACCGGGCGAGAAGACTGCGCCTGCATCAACGCCACCACCGTACTGGAATCAATGCCGCCGGACAGAAACGCGCCCAATGGCACATCTGCCATCATTTGCTGGCGAACTGCGTCTTTGGCCAATACTTCCAGTGCATCCACCGCCTGCTCCGGCGTACCCGAAAATGGCTGAGCCACGCCAGCATGCGCCACTTCAACTGCATCCCAATACTTCCAAATTTTGGGTTCAGGCTGAGCCAATGAAACAGACAACAAACTCCCCGGCTCCAGCTTGGCGATACCCTGGTAAATGGAATACGGTGCGGGAATATAGTTATGCCGCAGCAGCAAGCACAATGCGCCACGGTCAATGTCTGCCGCAAAAGCTGGGTGCGCCTTAAGCGCCTTAAGCTCCGAGCCAAACAAAAATACCCGCTCGTTACCCTCACCCTGCCAACCGTAATACAGCGGCTTCTCGCCCATCCGGTCACGCGCAAAAGTCAGCGTGCGTGTTTGCGTGTCCCACAAGGCAATCGCAAACATACCGATTGATTTCTTGAGCGTAGCCTCCAACCCCCAAGCCTCAATCCCCGCCAGCAACGTCTCCGTATCCGAATGTCCGCACCACTCCACTTGCCTCCCCCTTGATAAAGAGGGGCTGGAGGGAATTTGCTCCTTGCCACTTGCACCTTGAAGCTTGATCCTTAAGTCTAGATGGTTATAAATCTCCCCATTGAACGCAATCACATACCTACCACTCGCTGACACCATCGGCTGATGACCGGCAGGTGACAAATCCACAATCGCCAAGCGACGATGCCCAAAACCGACACGCTGCTCGTTGTCACACCAAACCCCGCCATCATCCGGCCCGCGATGAAAAAGCGTATCCGCCATGCCCCGCAGCAAAGCCTGTCCTGAGGCCTCATCGCCATCCGCGCCAACAACTCCACCGAGAAATCCAACCAAACCACACATCAGAAACCTGCCTTCGCAAAACCCACCGCACACCAGAAAGGATTTTCTTCGCTAAACCTGATGTTCTTCAACCCAGCAGATTCCATCATCTCTTGGATTTCCACCTTGGTAAATCGCTGTTCTAAGCGTGTTCCAAACCGATCCAAAGCATCTGTGCGCATCACATAAAAGCCACAATTTCGATATGATGCAAGTGGGAAGTTCTTAACATTGGCACCAAGATTTTCGACCAACTTGGCTGATCGCGCCAATGGCCAATAAACCAGAGCAGCTATCACTTGGCTCATCGCATATCGCAAACCATGGGGCAAGCACGATATCACCTTACGAACCCAGTCGCTTACTTGCCAGAGCATTCGAAACCACACTGGCCGATTATCGAACGCATAGTACAAGTACAAAAGAAATGGTGCACCCGGCTTGAGCTTGGTCACACAAGAAGCGAGTGCAGCGCGGGTATCCGGTATGTGGTGCAGAACACCCAAACTATAACCAAAATCCATAGATTGATCGCTGACAGGAATGTCATCTACTCCCGCTTGATGAAACTCGCAATTAGTTAAAGCATGCAGATTCTTTCGCGCCACTTCTATCGCAACGCTTGGATCGATACAATGAAGATTGCCTACACGCGGAGCAACCAACTTTGCCCAACGGCCACTCCCGCAACCAAGATCGAAACCCACTGCATTCTTTGGCAAATTACTCCAAGGGAAAACTGAAAAATATCCCTCAAAAAGTCGCTTTGTATCCTCATCTGACATGCCGGTCTGATCAAACCGCGACCATTCATCCCCAAATCCTTCCACAGTTTTAGCGTCCAGATTTTTAAATTGGGTTCTATTCATTTTCTTGAGACCTCATCGTAAACCGCTTCATATTTTCGCCTAATTTCTTCAATCCCATATTTTTCTCTCACCTTTTTTGCATTGCTTTCACCAAGCAATCTGCGATCAACTGGATCAAGGTCACACATTCGCAACAACGCGTCGGCAAGCAAAACAGAATCTTTCACAGGAACAACAAAGTTGTCATCGCCAAGAATATCGGCAGCGTCCCCGGCCTGAGTGACAACACACGGCAACCCAATCGCCATAGCCTCAACCACTACGTTAGGAAATGCCTCGTTAACTGACGAAAGACAAAAAATGTCCATTGCAGAAAGAAAATAAGCGACATCTACTTGCTCGCCTACCAAATAAAAACGCTTCACCAAACCCGCTTTTTCTATCCAGCCCCGAAGTGTAGCGTTTGACCATTCATTCCCACGTCCAACCATCAAGAATTTAACATCGCTACGTTTTGCAGCCACGCAGGATGCGGCAGTCACAAAATTATGAAAATCTTTCAGCGGATCAAACCGACCAACTGCGCCAATGACAATATCGCCATCATCAAACCCCAGTTCAAAACGAACCTTGCCCCTTAAACTAGAGTCAAGTTCAAAAGCAGAAAAATTATAGCCATTAGGAATGACAGTCATTTTGTTCGCAGCGTATCGCAACTTGATATGCGCCGTTTTGGCAGAATTGGCACAGCAGATAATTCGATCTGGAATGAAATAGGAGCCAATCGCACACAGGCGAATTAGCCAAAACGTAACACTCAAAGCCCCCTGAGGAATAGTTGTAGAGCGTACATTCCATATAACAGAACAAGAACCCGCCAAACGCGCTGCCAAGCCACCCAACAAATCAGCGTGATACAACCAACTCTGCACGATGTCGGGCTTAACCCTGCGAATCAATGAAACCAACTGAAAAAAATGTGCAACTGGTGAATGTTTAAAGTCAAAGACAGTTAACTCAACGCCTGCTTCTTCAAAACGTTTTCGCATTTCTCCTACAGGATCTAGCGAAACAACAAGATGCTCATATCTTCCACTGCGCGCGCTGACTATGAGCCGATGCAACATCATTTCGGCACCGCCAACTTTCAGCCCGCTGATAATATGCAATACTTTTGGCATCAGCGAACACCATGCCGCAAACGCGCCCACATATACTGCCACAGCGTCGGATGATGCCAAATTGCCGAGAGCAGGTCGTCTCTTCGATGTGTCTGTAAGTTTCCAGAAATTACGTCTGCAATTGCGCGCCGCATGAGCGGGATACCCGCAATGTACTGCTTGACCGGATAGGTCAGAAAATTATCCTGCTCGTCGGTTTTGATCGTTTTCTGAAAAACGATACTGCCTGTATCTATACCCGCATCAACGATATGAACTGTCACACCTACATTATCTATATCCCCACGGATAAGCGCCCAGTAACCACCATGCACACCACGGTAAGCTGGCGTTATACCGCAGTGCGTATTCAGAAATATTGCATTACATGAATCAATCAGTGCTAACGACACGATGCGAGTACCATTGAGAACAACCACTGACGGAAGCTCATTTTGAAGCCATTCGATGCATGCTTGTGAATTGACCGAATCAAACCGTGTAATCGACACTCCTGCTGGCGCTTTCGTAGATAATCCAGCTGATGCAACGAGTAACTGAATGCGTTTTACACTCAAGCGCCTCAGCACAGGAAGGTAGAGCATGAAAAGTATCTGACCTATGGCTTTGATAACGCCTATATGAGCCATGCGTCTTTTCAGCAACACAAGCCGTGAAATTGGATTTTCGATGACGACATGTAGATCGGGATAATCCTCCCTCAAGGTATTCACCATCATCCAAGTGGATGAACTATCTGTTGCCAGCACTACCAATTTCACGACAGAGCTCCCGTTACAAAATCTCCCATTTGCGCGGACCTCATGCCGTATTTGTCGCGCAGCTTCAGGTAATGCTGAAGCAGCGATTCCAGCACAGCCATATTTTCTTCGATGTTCACCCCAAAATTATGCGGGTGCCACCAAAGATGAAAAACACCATCCGTCTCAGCAGCTGCGGTCATTGCACGCTTAAGTCTCATTAATCGAATTGGTTCAAACGTTTTCAAACGATGAGACCAAGGCCGCAGGAGGAGACTCGCGGGAAGATCAACTAGGCCGTGAACCGAAGGTGCCTTGGCAATGTGGTTACCCGAAATGGACAAATAGGCGTCGGCTAGACGAATACCACGCCCCGCTCGACCACCCGCAACAAAGTGTCCATCACGATACAACCAATGATCAGGATTTCCCCGAAACACCCGATACCCCGCTTTATCAAGTTCCGCTAGGCAAGCGTCCTGCACCTGATTACGCGGAAACACAAAGCTGCGATACTCAACGCCCAGTTCAGCACCAATCTCTCGCGCACAAACCAGATCAGCGGCAAATTGTTCAGGGGTTGCCCCCGCTTCACCGCAATAAAAATGGCTATACGAATGCGATGCAACCTCCTGCCCCGGCGTTTCCAAAATCTGTTCCACCAGTGTCCGCGCAAAAAACAGCTTTGGATTTTCACGCACAACCGAATCCAGTGAGTATGTTGAACATTGTGGACGATCATATCTAGGCATAATTGATGGCCTAATTTCGCACCAATGCAAATAGTCACGGCACATCAACATGCCAACTGTTGCCCAAGACGCTCTGATTCCATAACGCTGAAAAAGAGCCAGCATCCTAGGAATGGCCTCCCATTCACCTTCAATATTGCCTCGATACCCTGCAATAGTGCGTGACTCAGCAACGCCCCAGAACATTTCAAAATCCAAGCTAATACTAAAATAAGACAGCGCTCGTTTTTCACACAAATTTGTCATGGTAACGTTGCACAGTTATGGCAAGTAACTATGCGTATACATAGCCTTAATTGCTGCAACCAGCGGTCTAACCGCAAATGCCAACAATAACACGATAAAAACAAGTTTTAATGTACCAATACTTGCGTACCAATCGTTTCTGTGAACATAGAACACAATATATGGAACCATGAAAAAATAAACAATTGATGCTATGTGTGCACGTGGCTTCCAAATACAAAACAGAACGGTGAAAAACAAATACGCTATTATTGCGAACCATTGCCCAAGGATCCAAAGTGAACCAAAAGCACTGCTTGCCAACCCCCATTCACACTCTGGGAATAAGTTGTTTTGAATCATTGAATTGGTTGAATACTTAGGAATACCCAATACCGACTCAGAGAATGGAAAAAATTGAAATACCTCACCAAAACCGTCGGTTGGAGAAATGGATATTTCGCTCTTGATGATCTCATTGATAATACCAATTTGAGCAGAGCTTTCACTCTCAGCAAATATGTTCATTATTTCAGAACGCTGCATGTATTCAACCATATAATCAAAACCGCCAAATTGAAGCGCGTAATATATGGGTTTATAAATAAACGCCGCAATAAGCACAAAAAAACCCATTGCAAGAAGTTTGATTCTATTGCTCAAAGATATTGAATTCGCTGTCTGAGCAAAATAGCATAAAGTAACCGAGATAATGCCAAGAAAGAAGTTATTTCTAAAACCCATAGCTAAATCCAGCATTAAAAAAATGATTGGAACAATCGCGATTTTTCCAAATGACTTCCTCCATGCACAGTCAATCAGGATAAGAACCGCACTTATCGACAACACGTAATACATCACATCAAAATTAACCTCTTGTTTCTCAGCAATTTCGATGCTAAACGGATAAGCGGATATTCGTACGAGGTCGCTAAATTTCAATACATAAAAAAAACTTATTACATGAATCAACAGCAATGCACCACTAATGTTGACTGTACGTTTTTTTATTATTTTCCTCTTTAACTTTCCTTCCAGCAGCAACGCGATCAAACAGAACACTTGCCCCAAGATAAATATCCCATACACGCTTGGCATTGGCACACCGGTGTATATTTGGTTATGCAGATAGCTAGTTCTAAATTCAATTTCACCGGTATAAAGCGGAAATGAGTAAGCGATTAACCCCAAACCAAATATTGCTGAAACAGATACGGCATTCCTAGTTGTGGCAATCACAATCAGCAGTATGATGCTGGTTAACCAATAAATAGTGATCCACCCATCAATCATGGATACAGTAACTCCTCTGTTCTATCAATCATAGTATTGATGCTAAAACGTTCTTCGATGCTTGATCTTGCCTCTTTGCCTGAATTGCTCTCACGCTCAATCATATTCAAGAGTCCAGCATAAAGGGATTCTGGATTCCCCTTGCCCACTACGATACCACTATCACCCACAATCCAGGCCGAGTCACCCACATCAGTCACCACACATGGAACACCGCATGACATCGCTTCGGCAATAGTGTTAGAAAATCCCTCAGTGATTGAGGAGGAAACAGCGATGTCAAATGCACAATAAACGCTTGGCATATCATGGCGTAAACCCGCCCATATCAAACACCCCTCCAAGCCCAGTTCTCTTGCCAATTGGTTTAGACTACTCGCTGAGGGTGCAGAGTCATCTCCTACACATACAAAGCGCACGTCCACTCTTTTTTTAGCCAGTAACGCCGCCGCCCTCAAAAATGTTGCATGATCTTTCATCGGATCAATGCGCGCCGCAAGCCCGATGAGAATTTCAGATTCTGCGATACCCCACTCTTGGCGCACTTTTTTTCTCGCTTCGGCATCCGGCTTGAATCGCACCGTATCAATCCCATTTGGAATAATTATTAACCTCTCTCCAGGAAAGCCGTTTTTCGCGGCAAAGTCCAAACCAGCATTTGAATTGCAGATAATCAGATTTGCAAACCTCGAGAGCCAGCACTCGATGCGATAACTCAAAATATGCAACAAGCCATACTGGCCGAAATCCACATTAGAGGCACGTTCCCCCATCACCATTCTGACTTTCGGAAAAAACGGTTTCAAACAGATTGTCAAAATATTGGCTGTGTTAAGAAATCCATATACGGTCTCGAACCTGTCAACACGAATCACCTTGACCAACAGCCTAAAGAACGACAACACGCCCCAGCGTCCAGTCTTGTGCAAATCGATAACCCTGATGCCATCTCGGTGAAGTTCTCGCTCCAAGGCTCCACCGGCATAGAAGACTGCAACAGATACTTCATGCCCCTTCTGCTGAAGCCCCTTGGCAAGGATTACCAATTGACGTTCCGCGCCACCAATATTAAGCGAGCGAATCAGTAATAATATTTTCAAAAAGCACCTTAATTTGGTAGAGAAAAAACAAACTCATTGCAGCCCAGCCCTCCACCACAGGTCCTCATTCGTTCCAACTGAAACCCCTTTGCGTGGTAGAAGTCAAAAATCTCCTCCGGAGTGGCCACCTCAAAAGGATAGCCGCCCAGCCAATCGGCCCAATCATGGACAACTGACATCCCTCTGGTCTTCTTGTATTCACCATAACTGGCAAGTGGATTGCGCCGCTTCAACACATCATTCACAGCACGTCCCAGTGCAAAGTAGGGGTAGAACAGCAATTTCACCATAAATCGTCCCAGCCAGCCGGAACAGTAAATCTTCTTTACCATAGTCCATAGGCAACTTGTTCTTCCCTGATCATTATAAATTGCAATAAACAACTTCCCTCCTTTTGCTACTAGAGGCGAGGCATTCTCCAAGGCTTCCCACATTTGGCCGGTATGGTGCAACACGCCCCAGCTATAAACAATATCGAACTGTCCCAGACTATTCAGATAGTCTTTATTCAGAGCCGAACCTTCCTCCACCACCCAATTTTCATCATCTGGAAAGTATCTGCGTCGCAATTCTTTTGTGCAGGCAACTGACTTCGGGTCGTAATCAAAAGAGCGAACCTTCGCCCCCTGCGTTCTTGCGGCAAGCGAAAATAAGCCGCTACCAGAGCCTATATCAACAAACGTCTTACCGCTCAGATCCTCCGTATCCAACATTTTTTCCAGAGAAATCCTAGCTTGGGCTATACGATCATCATCCAATACCGACAAAAATCGAGTCCAATTGGCTCCGAACTCAAAACGCTTTCCCTGCTTTACTTCAATTGCGTGTTCGCTCATGTCCATCCTCTCTTACATTGTTACAAACTTTAGTTTTTTTCATCCGCTTATTCCTCAATTTGCCGTGCTACGAAATACGTTCTTCAAAAAACAAGGATCAACATGAAGTTTGCAGAAGATAAGACCTACCCATATTAAAAATCCGACGAATCCCATTTGCAATGTATGGATAACTACTCCATTCACTATGTTCAACATAGTTCGGAGTAATACCGATATCCACGAAATTTAAGTTTTTTATTTCAGGCTCAGAAGTATTTTCTCCCTCCCATGATGCCCCTCCGTATGTTGAATATAGTTTTAATTTACCTTGCGTAAGACTCTCAGTATTCGTAACTCTTCCAGAGAGAACAAATCTACTAAGCTCATAACCACGGTGCCTAGCATCAGGCAAACCATCACAATCATACTTTCGGATAATAAAAACACTGGCGCTCGTATCAGAACTTACAACAGCGACATTAAATACTACCGTTATATCGCGGATTTCCGCTGATGCACTCTCGGCACTCGCTTGTTGGAAATCGACTGCAACTATGGCCTCTTCCGGGCTTTGCGCCCCAGCGCCATTGTACCTTCCGTCAGATTGATAAATAAGTTTAATATTCTCTAATTTTGAATATTTATTTGGGTCAGCATAAACCTTAAGCAGAACGTCAGAGAACTTTCCTCCTTGTCTGGAACTCATTGAGACATCGTGATTTCTTACGTTCCACGGAAAATATGAACGACCACAATTCACGGTTACTATGTCGCGCGCAAAATAATTATCCCCATTTCCTTGAAAATTCTGCGGATAATACACGCCTGTAAATTTTAGTTTACGGGCACTTATATTCTCGACACGATCCACATCACTCCACCCCGTTACTCCAATTCCAATATGTCCGTTTTCTATCTCAATATTTTCAAAAGCAACATTCTTTGCGCCAGCGCTAATCACAAACCAATCTTGCCCTGCTGAGGGGTCGAGAGTGCCATACTGATTGCGCAACTTGAGATTTTTTAAACTTACCCCAGTACATCCTGCCAGCTTGAATAAAACGGTACTATTTCTGGTTCTACCAGTCAAAATTGTGCTTCCTGCACCCTCAATGGTCATTTGTGATGTTCCGGTTAAATCTATAATTGAAGAAGCCGATGGAAGCACGTCAGTATTTATATAATACGTCTTCATTGGGGCAAGCATCAAAACACCCCGCTTTTTTTGCTTCAAGTTTGCAATCGCTTTTTGTATCGCAACAAAATCATTTGTACTCCCATCGCCTATCGCTCCAAAATCCTCAGGTCTAACTAATCCATCCAATTCGAGCTTTCTCTTGTTGGTGAACGATTGCGAGTCCGAGTGTAACCTTTGATTTGTTAATACACCAACCTCCGATGCATGTGATGAGAAGGAGCAAATTAAAACTGTTAGTAATTGTGAAAACCACATGAAAGCTCCCACAATAACTACCTTTCTTCTGCATTGGATACTCCTCTTTATCATTTGCCAATCTCCTCAAAAAAGGTTTCCCACACGGCGGCAATCCGCATCATGGAAAACCGCTCACGAACCTCCACGGCGCGCATGGCAAAACATTGGCGCAAAGCGGCATCGCCCATCAACTGCTCCAGAGCTTCGGTCAAACCAACCACATTCTCTGGCGGCACTAATAGTCCATTCACCCCATGGATGATTATGTCGCGCGGGCCAGTGTCACAATCAAAACTCACCACAGGCAACCCATACGCCATTGCCTCAACAAGCGCGTTGGGAAAACCTTCAAAACGCGGACTCATCACATAAAGATCAGCGCGCGCATACCATTCGCCCACATTCCCCACTCTACCTGGAAGAAACACTCGACTCCCCAAACTCGCGTCTCGCACCTGAGCTTCCAAGGCTGACCGCAAATGACCTTCGCCGAGAATAATCAAGTCCCAATCAGTATGTTTTACTGCAAGAGATCTAAAACATTCAATCAGCAAATCGAATTGTTTTTCATCGGATAGGCGCCCCACCGCCAGCAACAATTTTCGCCCCCTGCTAGTCACTTTCTCGACATCAAGATGCGGGAGCTGATTTGACATTGGCCAGTTGACCGGGTTGAAAATCACCTCCACTCGCTTTGAGGCAGTATGCATTTCGAGCCATTCGGCCCCGTCATTTGTTTGAGCTACCACCATATCCAATCGCCCATAACACTTACTTCGCAACCACTCCCACATTATACCTAAAGGGCATTGTGGCGGATAAGTGCGTTCTGAACCTACAGTTCGAATTTGTGTCACTCCCCACGATGCAAGCGCCAGCAAAATATTAGCTGCAGTCATCATCCCCAAAGCAATATCGGGTTGGGTCTGGCGCAACACCTGCCGAACTGCAAATATACGGCGCAGATTCTGTATCAGCCCAATTAATGCATTGCTGCTTTTACCATCTAACTCCAACGCGATGCGTTTGACAGCAGGACTCAATTCGTAAAAGTCATCGTTCAGCGGTGCCAGAGTGACAATAGTAATCTCCCAACCCTTCTCTGCCCAGTAATTAGCGAGGTTCGCAGTGACACGTTCAGCACCGCCACCAGCAAGGGATGAGATAAAGATCAGCAACTGCATTTAGGGCATATCCAGTTGCTTCGTAAATCCATTCACGAACCTATAAAGCAGAACAAATGAACCCACATACATGATGGCTGTGGCTGTAATAATGCCGTTGATGCCCATCAATGGAATGAGGAAAAAGTTTGCGACAACCTTGACGAACAGGTTGACTCCGGCACTGATAGCAATAAGCTTATATTTTCGCTGGCTTGCCAACAGAGAGACTAGCACTAGACCGGCAAAATAAAACGGTAGTTGCACCAGCCCATAGCGCAAAACTTCGGTTACGGCTGCGGTATCCCGAGCTATGAATGCTCCGTGTTCAAAGAGCAGTTTCACCGCCCAAGGTGCCAGCCACCAGCCTACAAACATGGTGGTCACGCCAAACACGAACAAGATGCGTAACCAATGAGTGGCAACACGGTGCAGATGCAGGACCCCGCCCTCCCGTTCCTGAGCTTGAGCTTGAGAGAAAACCGGTAGCGTGGCCCGAGTAACCGCCGTGGCTCCCAGACCAAGAATTAACGCCAAAATTCGATTAGCGTAACTAAGCGTAGCTATAGCCCCCGTCCCCAAGCGGGCTGCATAAAATTGGTCGATAATACCGATGAAACTCATCAGCGCCTGACCTACCAACATTATGCCGAATCCCTGCCAGAACGCAGGCCATTGGGGTGATTGGCGGGTAAAGCTCGGCGCCTCGATCTCGCCACGCCGCGCCAGAGGGATGGCAAGGCTAATTAGATGGAAAGCGAAGCCCGCCACGGTGCCCCACACCAGCGGTTCCGCACCTCCACTGGGAAATGCAATAATAGCCACCAGCAGCACTAAGGCAGGTACGCTTTCCAAAAAAGTGTTGGCTTGCCGACCAACAGACAGCATCCAGGCAGAAAAGAGACTGACAAGCACACCCAAAGGTACCAACAGGGCGAGACCCGACACCATATTGGTAGCGATGATCACAGAGGTCGACGGCAGCCCTGTCCATGGGGAACGCAATAGCATCGGCAAACCCAGGCACGCGAGAAACATCAGTCCCATCCCGAGCAGGAGGGTAAGGCCGAGAAGCTCAGATCGAAAGCGTGGAAGATCCACCATTGTGTTGTGCCGGATGCGAGCAGCCAGCGGCACCAGCACAACGGTGAGGACACTAAACCAGACGCCAACCGGCCAACTCACCAGATTTAAAACAAAAAGATAAGCATCCACATCTTCGCTGATGCCATAGCGGTAGGCAATCGCCATTTCTTTGGCTGCCCCAGCAAGCTTTCCAAGAAACACGAACAGAATAACCCAAGCCATGCCTATCGCAATGGCGTGATGATCGGGATGCGCATTGTAAAAACGTGCGCGAATTGCACTGAACACATTCATTGATGAACGGAGTGCACGCGGGTTAATTTGGATGGGGTGAGGTTCATGCTTTGCCTTGTTGCGTTAGGTGTTGCACATACCACTGCATTGCGACTTCCAACCCATCACCTATACGATGAGTTGGCTGGTAACCCAATCGAGTGACTGCTTTGCTGATGTCGGCCAACGAGTGGCGCACGTCGCCTCCACGGAAGTCGCGATAAATGGGCTTTACGCCTTGCAGATGTGGGTAACTAGGCAGCAAGTTGAGACTTAACTGCTCATACAGCTGATTGAGTGTGGTGCGGTCACCAACGGCGACGTTGTAGATCTGATTCACCGCTTCTGGATTTTCTGAGGTGGCAGCCAGCAAATTCATCTGCCGCACGTTTTCGATAAAACAAAAGTCGCGGCTAGTTTCACCATCACCGTTGATATACACCGGCTCACCTTTGATCATGCCGGCGATCCATTTTGGGATGACAGCAGCGTAGGCACCATTGGGATCCTGGCGCGGACCAAAGACGTTGAAGTAGCGCAGGCCGATGGTATTAAAGCCGTAAGTGCGGGCGAATACGTCAGCATAAAGTTCATTAACGTATTTTGTAACGGCGTAAGGTGACAGCGGCTTGCCGATTTTGTCTTCTACTTTTGGCAGGTCAGGATGGTCGCCATAGGTAGAACTAGACGCGGCATAGACGAAGCGCTTCACTTTGGCATCCCGTGCGGCAACCAGCATGTTCAAAAAACCGGTTATGTTGTTTTCGTTAGTTTTAATCGGGTCGGCGATGGAGCGAGGCACAGAGCCCAGCGCTGCTTCATGCAGAACATAGGTAATTGAGCCGCAGGCATTTGCGCAGGTATTTACATCCCGAATGTCGCCTTCTATAAAGGTGAAGTTATTCCATTGCTCGGCGTTTACGCAAGCCTTTACCTGATCAAGATTATGTGGATGGCCGGTTGAGAAATTATCAAGCCCTACTACTTTTTGGTTATTTTTTAATAAGGTTTCTAACAGGTTGGAGCCTATAAAGCCAGCAACACCGGTTATTAACCACTTTTCTGGTTTTTTGTTTAGTTGGGCCAAAACTTCTTGGTATTTAGTCATGTTGTTTTTTGTTTTGGTATTAAATTTCGTTACTGCAACGCTGGAGCGTTCATCGTTATACACAAGTGGCCTGCGCAACTCGTGGAGGTCTAGCTCTGTCTGACTGTCAGGCAAAGCCTGACCTCCATTGTAGGCGCATTCCCAATCCCGGCTTCATTGGAGATGTAATAAATAAATCAGCCTCGAATGAAGATTACTCACGCCTGTATCTCAATATTTATTGTAGAAAAAGCCTGTAATACTTTAAAATCGGTATCGAAAGTGATGATTTTCTCACAGTGCTTTTCTGCAAACTTGAGATGTATGACATCGTTTATATTTTTTCCTTGCTTGTGTTGAGCGCACAATTGATAAGCTGACAATACTAAGTCACCCTCTATCTGTCCTTTAACAAACTGCTGAAAAAAAGACACCGTTCTCTCTTGCCCTACAAGTTGGTTGAGCTTGGACAGCACAAAAATAAATTCCATCATTACCAGTGGTGATATAACGAGTGTTTTATTTTCAATCGCTTGCTGGATACTTGCCTGTGCTAGGCTTTGCTTTCTTGTGTCTTGGTTAATTGCAAAATATACCAAGACATTGGTATCAAAAAATATCACTGTTAATCTCATTGCATAGCGCGTTAATATCAATTTCTTTATCAACTTTCGGTAAATTAACACGCTGGTTAATAATTTCATTAAACAGTTGCAATTGCTTCATGACTTTTGTAACAGGCTTTTCTGATTGATTGTCTTCATCGACCAGTATAATTACCTTGGCGTGTTTATTAAGCAGCTGTTCATAATCTTTTAGTTCTATGTATTTTCCAGTAATATCGGTTTCAAACTCTATTGCATACATGATATTTCTCCTAATGCGTGCATTTGTTTTCTCGGTTTAAACATTCGTAATTATTCAGTCCCCCTCTTTGAAAAAGAGGGGTTAGGGGCGATTTTATTAGATAAATCCCCCTCAGCCCCCCTTTTTCAAAGGGGGAGGTGAATAATTACAATCACTCTCTTCAGTCCAGTCAAAAATGACATCTGTCAATTTTTCGAATTTTCCAACCGGCAATGTTTGTCATTGCGCCAGTAATCATGGCTTCCATCGAGATTTTTTATTCGCGACGTGGGCGTCGCTCCTACTTTAGTTTAAAGTCTGCCATCGACTTTATCGGCAGGCAGGATGTATTTAATGTCGTAAAGTACGTGGTTTTCTTTACCTAAGGCTCTTATTTGTTGTTCGCCCATCTGCACAAACTGGTCATGTTTTACCGCTAATATGATGCCATCATAGGTACTGGGTTGCGGCTTATCGATAGGTGTAATGCCATATTCATGCCGGGTTTCTTTGGGATCAACCCAGGGGTCGTAAATGTCTACTTTAGCGCCGTAGCTGTTAAGTTCTTTAATGATGTCGATAACACGGGTATTGCGGATATCAGGGCAGTTTTCTTTAAATGTTAAACCCATGATTAATATCTTTGCTTCATTAATATGAAGACGCTTTTTAAGCATGAGTTTAATAATCTGGGTAACAATATAATTTCCCATGTTGTCATTTAAGCGTCTGCCCGCCAAAATAATTTCAGGGTTATAACCGACAGCCTGGGCTTTGTGAGTTAAATAGTAAGGGTCTACACTAATACAATGTCCGCCGACCAGGCCCGGTCTAAATGGCAAAAAGTTCCATTTTGTTCCGGCGGCAAGTAGTACTTCTTCGGTGTCGATATCCAGTTTATTAAACAGTAAAGCCAGTTCATTAATTAAAGCGATATTGACATCGCGCTGGGTGTTTTCAATCACTTTGGCCGCTTCTGCCACTTTTATACTGTTGGCTTTATGTGTTCCGGCGGTAATGATGCTTTTATATAATGCATCTACTTTATCCGCTGTCGCTTTAGTTGAGCCTGAGGTTATTTTTAAAATATTAGTAACGCGATGCTCTTTATCGCCTGGATTAATTCTTTCCGGGCTGTAGCCAACAAAAAAATGGGTGTTAAAAATTAGTCCAGAAATACGCTCTAATATGGGTACGCAAATTTCTTCGGTGGCACCGGGATAAACCGTTGATTCATAAATGACGATGTCATTGTGTTTAATGACTTTACCCAGTAATGCACTGGCTTTTTCCAGCGGGGTAAGATCCGGTTGCTTAAATTCATTAATGGGTGTCGGTACCGTAACAATGTAAATATTACATTGCACAAGTTCATCAGCAGAGGTGGTATAGGTGAGTTGCGTTGCTTCAGTTAACTCATCATTGCTGGTTTCTAAAGTACGATCTACACCGGTTTGTAATTCTGCAATCCGCTGTTGGTTGATATCAAAACCAATGGTTGGGTATTTTTTACCAAACTCTACCGCGAGCGGCAAGCCAACATAACCCAGACCAATAACACCAATTTTCAAATTATTCATCTTTTCCGGTTTTCATTTTTTTAAAAATAAATTTAATGATGGAAGCAATACCTAGGAGGCTGTCGGATTATGACCCACTAAAAACAGTAAGCCATTGAAATAATTGAAAAAATATTTTCATGGTATTTTTCTCCAGTAAAATAATATCATTATAAATCAATGTGTTATATTTTTATAACTTCTAAATCCGACAGCCTCCTAGCAGAAACAACAGCCTGTTCTTATTCATCTAAGGGTCCTATTTTTCAAAATTTGGTAATGATCAAACTGATGTGCCTACACTAAGCCGGGTAAATTTCTTATGTCGTCCTAAAAGGTAGGGTGCTTTTTGAGTTTATGACCTACACATTTACGATGGTTTTTTACCGTATTAAAGCGATTAGCAAACGTCTCAATCGGGACTGAGGCGCTATCCTAGCAATTTAACTGTCAAGTTGGGTTGACAGGTCCATAGCTTTTCTATATTTTTGCCTCCATGCCTGCCTACGAATTTTCTGAATACGTCAAACAACGCGCCATTACGCTTGGCCTGAGTCTGTCCGAACTGGCTAGGCAGACGGGTATTTCCCGGCAAGGGTTATATGGTTTGCTGGATGGGACGACAGAACAGGCGAAAATTTCAACGCTGATTGCTTTGGCAAAGGCGCTGCAAGTGCATCCGATAGTGTTGTTTCGGGAATTGCTGCACCAGCTGGAGTTGCCTAAACTTTCTACGACTTCGGCGAAGTATCGATTTGATGCCAGCGGCTTTGTTCAGGATGTGACGATTCCCGATAATACAACGGTGTTTACCGGTCAGGTGTTTACCAAGGTTTGGGAGATTCAGAATATCGGGCATGTTAATTGGGTGGGACGGAAATTGGTCTGTATGGATCGGAAGGCGGATATTCTTCTTGTTCCCGACCTCATTGCCGCGCCTGAAGCCCGGCGCGGACTGATACCGACCCGGCGTATTATCGATATTCCAGAAACGCTGCCGGGCGATTCGGTGATTTTAAGCGTGGAATTTACTGCGCCTTCTTACCCTTGCTCGTTGATTTCCTATTGGAAAATGACCGATGAACATGAAGAAATTTGTTTTCCAGAAACCGAGGGTTTGTCGTGTATGGTGCGGGTGGTTAGTTTGTAAGGAATGGACACGAAATTCGCCCTACACAGCAGTATTGGGTTGGGGGCTGCGCCTTTTACCCCATACGCATCAATTTACACGATTTACCGTATAACAGGAGTGCAAGCTTTGCTTGCCCTCAGGCAATACATTGCATAACTTGCAGGCAAAGCCTGCACTCCATCCTTAAGTTGATGAGTATAGCTCCCTGCGGCCTTTACCCCTTACAACTGCGGATACTTGAGGCAGGTAATTAATCAGATAGATATGCAGTGTATTTAGTGCTAAATTAAGCATTAAATATCGCATCAATATTTCCATTGGAGAGCTTTCATGGACACCATCTACACTAACAAGACCGTAAGCGTCACCGAATTAAAACGAAACTTTGCCGACGTCATCAAGCAGGCTGACGAATGTCCTGTTGCCATTCTCAATCATAACAGACCGGAGGCTTATCTATTGCCTGCTGCGCATTACGAACGTCTGATGGCCTATGTGGAAGATTTGGAAGATGCGAAACTGGTTCAGGAGCGTGCCAACGGCCCGTTCGTCGAGGTGAATCTGGATGAGTTATAAGCTACGCTTTCACGAGCTGGCATTGGAAGAGTGGCGTAAGCTGGACAACAGCATCCGTGAACCACTTAAAAATAAATTGGCAGAACGGCTAAATAATCCACGGGTTCCGGCAGCCGCCCTTGCTGGGGTGCGCGACTGTTACAAGATCAAGTTGTTACGTGTTGGATATCGGCTGGTGTATCGGGTTGAGGACGAAACCGTTTTTGTTACTGTGATCGCAGTTGGCAAACGCGACAAACTGAAGGTTTACGATACAGCAAAGTCAAGGCTTTGATTGCAAACTCTGGTAGATGGAGTCCAAAGCTGGCTTTGAACATCAAAGCCAGACGGGGCATGCTGCCCCGTTCGAAATGTTTGGCGCCTGTTACGTGTTACCGCATAGTTTAGATATTGAAAAAACGTTAGGGACGGGGTTGCAAACCCCGTCCCGCTTGGAGGTCCAAAGCTGGCTTTGGCTGTTCAAAGCCAGCTTTGAACTCCGACCATTGCAATGCCAACAGAAACTAACAAATAATAATCGGCAATGATTTCCCTATGATCCAACTTTTATTTTTTCTATGCGCTTTGTGGAGCGGTTCGGTTTATGCG
>Ga0208882_1000252_pt1 | contig 26929 bp, 23 predicted proteins | sample LakWasMet14_LOW5_2_FD_183862 | JGI IMG/M metagenome (GOLD analysis project Ga0208882, IMG submission 183862) | Freshwater sediment methanotrophic microbial communities from Lake Washington under simulated oxygen tension - Sediment Metagenome... | ecosystem: Environmental > Aquatic > Freshwater >...
GATCTTGGGTTCCTGGTAGATGCCGAAGATCGCCACCATGAGGGCGCCAAAGGCCGGCGCCGGCATGTAGCGGATGAAATCGACCAGAGGCTCGGTCACGCGCGACAAGGTGGCGAAGGATCCGCACAGGATGCCGAGAGGCACCCCGATCGCCGAGGACACGACAAAGCCCCAGAAGATGGTTTGGATGCTCAGCCAGAGGCTCTCATGCAACCAGAGTTCGCCGCGCAGCACCGGCTTCGTCGTGAAGGCCGTGTAGAGCGCCCGCGCGACCTCATGCGGGGCCGGGAGAAAAATCGGATTGGCCCGCTCGCCCCGGGGAGCCCGGCCACCTGTGGCGACCACCTTGGCCGCCTCGCTGGCAAACTCATGCCGGTCAATCATCATGCCGGTCGTGAACCAGCTCACCTCCCCCGGATCCGTCACGCGCATGACCGGATGCCAGAGGAACGGCACATAGCTGACCGCGCTCCACACCAGCACCGGCAGGGTGAAAGACAGCACCCATAGCCAGAGCCGCCGCCGGCCGACCAGCGGGCGCAAGACATCAAACCAGGGTTCCCGCGACATCAAGGAAAGGGGGCGGCGGTACCGGAGCGTGACCGCTCCGGCAGCCAGGACAGAAGATTATTTCGTGGCCTCTACCATGAGGGAGGCATCGATGTAGGCCGCCACATCCTGCGACTCCTTGTAGACCTCATTCTTTACGTTGAAGTCATTCGCGATCGCCGCGGAACCGGCCACGCTGTCAAATCCGCTGGTCTTGGCGGTCATCACCTGGGTGCCGGCCTTGAGAGGCAGGAGATGGGTGCCGCTCATGAAGGCGGCATAATCCTCGGGCGAAACTCCCGCCCGCGCCGCCATGATCTTGATGCCGTCCGCGCGCGTCGCGGGATCGGCGAGATAGGCGACAATCTTGTCCCAGACCTTGACGAATTTCACCCAGTCGGCGCGACGTTGGGCCAGGCTTTGGGGTGTCACGGTCACCATGTCGTAGATCAGACCGGGCTCATCCGCGCTCGTGTAGACAGCCTTCGAGCCCGGCAGGGCCTTGAGCGCCTCGCCAGAATTGGGCTGCCAGGCGGCCACGGCGTCAACCTGACCGGAGGCCAGCACCTGCGGGGCCTGGTTGGTCGGCGTGGGCACGATCGTGACATCACTCTCGCTCAGGCCGGCCTTCTTGAGTCCGTTGAGCAACAGCAGGTGGTCAACAAACCCGACTTCCACGCCGATCTTCTTTCCCTTGAGATCTTTCATCGACTTGATGCCGGGCTTGGCCACGACCATGTCATTGCCGTTGGAGTAGTCGGTCACGAGAATCATGATGTTCTTCCCGCCGGTTGCCCCGGTCACCAGGGCGTCGCCATTGGTTACCATGACGGCGTCCACCTTGCCCGCCGTAAAGGCCTCCATCGAGGGGCCGTATTCGAACCAGAGCAACTCGACGTCCACACCAGCCTCCTTGAACCAGCCCTTCTCGGCCCCGATGGCGAACGCCGTCCAGCCCGGCCAGTCACTGTAAGCGACCTTGAGAGGAGCGGCCGACAGGGAGCCGAAAGTGACACTGATCACAGCGCACAGTGCGAGGGCGCGACGCAGGAAACGGGGACGGGATTGATTCATGTTGGGATTGGAGTGTTATGATTTTACACTTTCGTGCTACGCAAAGAGAGCACGCCCCATGCCATGGGACCGCTGCGATTGCCTCATCCCGCCCGACTAGGCCGGGAACGAATCCCGCCCGCGATCAGAATAAGAAATACCGCTGGGCCATCGGCAGGACCTTGGCCGGCTCGCAGGTGAGGTGCACGCCGTCTGCTTTGACCGTGTAGGTCTCGGGATCGACCTCAATCCTGGGCATGGCGTCGTTGAGCACCATGTCCCGCTTGCCTATCTTCCGGCAGGATTTCACCGGCTCAAGCCGGCGCGCGAGCCCGAGGTGCTTGGGTCCGGTCTTGCTGCGGAGCGAGGCGGCGCTGACGAAGGTAAGGCTGGTCGAGGTCAGGGCCTTGCCGAAGGCCCCGAACTGCGGACGATAAAACGTGGGCTGCGGCGTGGGGATGGAGGCGTTCGGGTCGCCCATGTTGGCCCAGGCGATGAAACCGCCCTTGAGCACCGTCTCGGGTTTCACGCCAAACATCGACGGCTTGAAGATCACCAGATCCGCCAGTTTACCGACATCGATCGAGCCAACGATATGCGAGATGCCATGGGCAATGGCGGGGTTGATCGTGTATTTCGCCAGATAACGGAGGGCGCGGAAGTTGTCGGCCGCCAGATGCGCCTTGCCGCTCAGTCCACCGAACTGCTGCTTCATCTTGTGGGCGGTCTGCCAGGTACGGATGATGACCTCGCCGATGCGGCCCATGGCCTGCGAATCAGACGACATCATCGAGATCGCGCCCAGGTCGTGCAGCCGGTCCTCGGCGGCAATGGTCTCGGGGCGGATGCGCGACTCGGCGAACGCCACGTCCTCAGGGATCTTGGCGTCGAGGTGGTGGCAGACCATGAGCATGTCGAGATGCTCATCGATGGTGTTGACCGTGTAGGGCCGCGTCGGGTTGGTCGAGGACGGGAGGACATTCGCCTCGCTGCAGACGCGGATGATGTCCGGCGCATGGCCGCCGCCCGCGCCCTCGGAGTGGAAGGTGTGGATCGTCCGGCCCTTGAAGGCCTTGATCGTGTCGTCCACGTAACCCGATTCGTTGAGGGTGTCGGTGTGGATCGCGACCTGGACGTCGTATTCGTCGGCCACCCCCAGACAGGTGTCGATCGCGCCGGGCGTCGTGCCCCAGTCTTCGTGCAGCTTGAGCCCGATCGCCCCGGCCAGCACCTGCTCACGGAGGGGAGCGGCGGTGCCACAGTTGCCTTTGCCCAGAAAGCCGAGATTCATCGGGTAGGCCTCCGCCGCCTCCAGCATGCGATGGATGTTCCAGATGCCGGGCGTGCAGGTTGTGGCAAAGGTGCCGTGGGCCGGACCGGTGCCGCCGCCGAGCATCGTCGTGATGCCGGAGCTGATGGCCTCGTCAATCTGCTGCGGGCAGATAAAATGAATGTGGGAATCAATGCCGCCGGCGGTGATGATATGCCCCTCGCCCGCGATCACCTCGGTGGCGGCGCCGACGATCATCGGATTCTTCTTCTTGGTGCGCGGATCGACAAAGACCGAGCCGAGGCCGCGCTGGATCCCGGGATTGCCTGCGTGACCGATGCCGACAATCAGGCCGTGCTTGATGCCGATGTCCGCCTTGATGACGCCCAGGATGGGATCGAGGATCGTGGCGTTGGTGATGACCAGGTCGAGCGACTCGGCGTCCAGCGCCGTGGGCGACTGGCCCATGCCGTCGCGGATGACCTTGCCGCCGCCAAACTTGATCTCGTTGCCATAGCCGCCACCCTCGGCAATGAGGTCACGCTCCACCTGCACGAAGAGGTCGGTGTCAGCGAGACGCACGCGGTCCCCCACGGTGGGACCGAACATCTCGGCGTATTGGCGGCGTGATAGCTTGAGCGACATTTTCGAATTACGATTAATGATTTACGATTTACGACCTTTCCTGACGGCAGCCTTTCGCACTGCGGATTTTTTGCCATCCAGCTTGCCGTTGATCTTGGCTTGGAGGCCGTAGACTTCGCGCGTGCCGGACAAGGCCACCAGCTCGACGCGTTTGGTGTCGCCCGCCTCGAAGCGGACGGCGGTCCCGGCTGGAATGTTCAGGCGAAAGCCCCGCGCCGCCTTGCGGTCGAAGGTCAACGCCTCGTTCGTCTCGAAGAAATGGTAGTGCGACCCCACCTGGATCGGACGATCACCGGTGTTGGTGATGTCGAGCGAGACCGTCGCGAGGCCGAGATTGGCCTCCAAGGCCGCCACGTCGGCAGCAGGAATAATTTCACCGGGAATCATGGGGTGCATTGATGATTAATGATTCACGATTAATGACTAGAAAGGCACCCAAGCATAGTCGGTCCGGGGAAATCATAATTCATCAATCGTTAATCGTAAATTATCTGATCGGATCATGCACGGTCACCAGCTTGGTGCCGTCCGGAAAGGTCGCTTCGACCTGGACCTCGTGGATCATCTCCGGGACACCCTCCATGACGTCGGACCGTTTCAGGATGGTGGTGCCGTAGCTCATGAGATCGGCCACGGTGCGTCCGTCGCGGGCGCCTTCGATGATCTCGTAGGTGATGATGGCGATAGCCTCCGGGTAATTAAGCTTCAGGCCGCGCGCCTGCCGGCGGCGGGAAAGATCGGCAGCCGTGACGATCATCAGTTTTTCGCGTTCGCGGGGAGTCAGGTGCATGGGCGGGGGAAGCGGTGAGCGCAGAGCAAAGAGTTTGGAGCAAGACAAGTGGAGCCAAGTCCGAGGCCGGTCGGCCTGGTTCCTTGCTCCCCTCTTATTGCTCCTGGCTCCATCATACCTGCAAGTGTTCCTTAACCACCTCGTCGGTCAAGCTGGCGATGGGGCCGGAAGAAACGACCACGCCGCGATCCATGGCATAATAGCGGTCCGCCACCTCCCGGCAGAAATCGACGTACTGCTCGACCAACAGGATGGCGAGGGCGTGGCTCTGCTTGAGCTTGGAGACGGCCCGGGTGATTTCGGCGACGTCGCGCTGAGCCTGGTCAATCGCAGCCACGGGGGCGGCCGGGGCCTTGAGCTTCTTGAGGGTGTCGCCAATCTGGTCGATGATGGAGGGCTGGATGCCCTCGGTCGGTTCGTCGAGGATCAGGAGCTTGGGATTGGTGAGCAGGGCTCGGCCGATGGCGAGCTGCTGCTGCTGTCCGCCGGAAAGCACCCCGCCCTTGCGCTTCAGCATGTCCTTCAAGACAGGAAAGAGATCGTAGACCCGCTCAAGGGCGGCCTTGGCATCGGCACCCTTGCGATTGTGGACCACGAGGCCGACCTGCAGGTTCTCCTCCACGGTCAGGTGGGGAAAGATGTCGCGTCCCTGCGGCACGTAACCGATGCCGGCCCGCGCCCGCACGTCGATGGCAAGTTTCTCGATCGGCTTGCCGTCAAAAGTGATCGTGCCGGCGCGCACGGGCAGCACCCCGGTGATGGATTTCAACGTGGTCGTCTTCCCCACGCCGTTGCGCCCCATCAGGGCCACAACCTCTCCCGGCGAGACCTCCAGATCGACCCCGCGGAGGATGTGGGATCCACCGATGTAGGTTTCGATTCCGGTCAGTTGGAGAAGGGCGGACATGGTGAGGGCAACGAAAGTGTTAATGCGATCGCGAGCGCGAGCCGCTCCGGACGGGAGTAGTTGGTAGTTGGTAGTTAGTGATTAGGATTCGAGCCGAGGAAATGCCCACCGCTGACTGATCACTAACTACCAAATACCAATTACTAACTACTCGGCAGACCACACGGCCGGCGGAAAAGTGACTGAAGGTCGGAAGATTCATTGTCGGTATTTGGATTTCACTGGTTACCGCGTCCCATGTTTGCCGCGGCCCAGGTAGACCTCGCGGACCTTTTGGTTGGACTGGACCTCGTCGAACTTGCCCTCGCAGAGCACGGTGCCCTGGTGGAGCACGGTGACATTTCCGTCCCGGGCGATCTGTTTCACGAAGGTCATGTCGTGTTCGACCACCACGATGCTGTGCTTGCCGGACAAGCTGATCAGCAGTTCGCCGGTGCGGTGGGTTTCCTCGTCGGTCATGCCGGCGGCCGGTTCGTCGACCAGAAGGAGTTTCGGTTCCTGCGCGAGCAGCATCCCGATCTCCAGCCACTGTTTTTCGCCATGGGCCAGCAGACCGGCCTTCCAGCCGCGCTTGGCATCGAGGCGGATGAGTTTCAGCAGTTCGTCGAGGCGATCGCGCTCGGTCGAGGTCATTCGCTTGAAGAGCGAGGCGAAGACACCGCGCGGGCCCTTGAGCGAGAGCACAAGGTTGTCCCAGACGGTGTGCTCGGTGTACACGCTCGGCGTCTGGAATTTGCGGCTCACGCCCAGCCGGTTGATCTCGTATTCGTTGAGCGAGGTCAGGTCATGGCTATCGGCCGGATCGGCGCCGAACTCGATCTTCCCTTTGTCGGGCTGAGCGCGTCCGGTGATCAGGTCAAAGAAGGTCGATTTGCCCGCGCCATTGGGACCGATGACGGTGCGCAGCTCGCCGGCGTAGAGGTAGAAATTGAGGTTCGAGATGGCCTTGAAGCCATCATAGGTCTTGGAGACATCCTCAACGGTGAGCAGGGCGTGCGGCATCGGTAATGGTCGGTTTTCGGTTGAGGACTAGGGTTTCACCGCGGGAACGGGATCGTCGTTGGCGGCGGCAGGTTTCCGGCCGGTGAGCTTCTGCCAGTAGGGCGCCAGGCGCTTGGGCAGACTCACCAAGCCACCGGGCAGGAACAGCACCACCAAAATGAACAGACTGCCCAGAATCAGGAGCCAGTAATCCGGAAACTCCTTGGTCGCCCAGCTTTTCAGCGCGTTGATGCTGATCGCGCCGACGATCGGACCCACGAGGGTGCCGCGTCCGCCGACCGCCACCCAGACCACCGCCTCGAGGGATTTGTCGGGAGTCATCACGCTGGGATTGATGCCGCCCACCTGAGGCACGTAGAGCGCCCCGCCCACGCTGGCGATGGCCGCGCTCAGCACGAAGATGAACAGCTTGAAGTGCGCCGAGGCGTAGCCGCTGAACAGCACGCGGTTCTCGCCATCGCGGATCGCCTGCTGCACGAGGCCGAACTTGGTCCGGCTCAGGACGCGGCAGCCGACATAGACCACGAGCAGGATCACCGCCGTCGCCACGAAAAGCCCGCGTTGCGTCCCCGCCTCGCGGAGATCGGCGCCAAGAAGCACCTTGAAGTCGGTGAAGCCGTTGTTGCCACCCATGAGCAGATTGTTCCGGAAGAACAGCAGGGCCGCGCCGTAGGTCAGGGCCTGCGTGAGGATGGAGAAGTAAACGCCCTTGATCCGCGAGCGGAACGCCAGGAAACCAAACACCAGGGCCAGCAGTCCGGGCATCACCACCACCATGAGGGCCGAGAACGCGAAGGAATAGAACGGCTGCCAGAACGCCGGCAGGTACGTGTGGCCGAGGAAGACCATGAAGTCCGGCAGCAAATGCGGATTCTTGCCGGCCTGGGCATAGACACCCTGCTCCCCGATCAGGAGCATGAGGTGCATGCCCAGCATGTAGCCGCCCAACGCAAAGAACATCGACTGGCCAAGGCTGAGGAGACCGGTGTAACCCCACAGCAGATCAACCGAGATCGCGAGCAGGGCGAAGCAAAGGTATTTGCCCCACAGATTGATCGTGAAATCGCTGACGATGCCGTGCGCGTTGAGCAGCGGAAACACCACGATCAGAAAGAGCGAGATCGTGGCGACGGCCAAGACCTCCGGGCGGCGGTGGGGAGGAATGCTCATGGGGTCAGTCCTCCAGGTTGCGGGTGCGCGTCACGAAGAGACCGGCCGGACGCCATTGCAGGAACAGGATGATGGCCACGAGCACGAGGATCTTGCCGAGCACGGGGTTGAGCAAAATCTGCTGCAGTGACTGATCGGCGAGACCGATGCCAAAGGCGCTGATGACCGTGCCCGGGAGGTTCCCCACCCCGCCGACGACCACGGTCATGAAACAATCCACGATGTAACTCTGCCCGAGCGAAGGCCCGACGTTGCCAATCTGGCTGAGGAAGGCGCCGGCGAGCCCGGCCAGACCGCTGCCGAGACCGAAGGTGAGCATGTTCACCCGGCTGGTGCGGACACCCATGCAGGAGGCCATGCCACGGTTCTGCATGACCGCGCGGATCAGCAAGCCGAGGGAAGTCCGCGTGAGCACGAGCCAGACGCCCAGCACGATCATGAGGGCGAAGCCGATCACGAAGACCCGGTTCCAGCCGAGAATGATGTCGTTCACCGTCCAGTTGCCGCTGAGGTAGACCGGACTGGAAACCTGCACGTTGTTCGAGCCGAACATGAGCTTGAAGATCTGCTGCAGCACGACCGACACGCCCCAGGTGGCGAGCAGGCTCTCCAGCGGCCGGCGGTACAGCCATTGGATGATGCTGCGCTCGAGGCCGATGCCGACCAGCGCCGCAGTGAGGAAACTGAGCGGAATCGCGGCCAGGAAGTAGCACTGGTAGAGCCAGCCGGAGAGATTCATGCCCGGGATGCCGAGACTCAGTCCGAAGAACGGTATCACGATCCCGCTGCCGAAAATATTCTGGACCAAGTACGTCGTGTAGGCGCCGACGGCGATCATCTCGCCGTGGGCCATGTTGATCACGCCCATCAGTCCGAAGGTGATGGCCAGTCCCAAGGCCAGCACCAGCAAGATGCTGCCAAGGCTGATGCCGCGGAAGATCGTGCCGAACAGATCGACAAAAGAGCGATGCGACTCGACGGCGTGCATGGCGGCCTTCGTGGCGGCAATCACCGGGGCGGCCTTGCGGTCCTCCGCCTCCTGCAGGGCGTTGCGGAGAAAATCGGCGCTGGAAAGCGTGTGCAGTTCCTTCAACTCGGCGAGGGCAGCCAGCTTGACCGCATCGTTCGTATCCTTGAGCCGGACCAAGGCGATCGCCTCCCGCAAGGAACGCATAACCGTGGCATCGGTCTCGACCGGCAGACGCTCGAGCAGCAGCGGCAGCTTGGAGTCGTCCTGCTTCTGCCCGATGGTCTGCACGCCCAGCAGGCGGCGCTTGGGATTGGCGGAGACGAGATCAACAAGGTCGAGCACGGCCTTCATGGACCGGCGCAGCGCGCTGGTGTGATCGGCCGACTTCATGTCACCGGCCACGAGCCGCATCGGCGTGCCGGTAGCGTCCGTGAGCGGGGCACCGGTGTCCACGCGGATGGCAGCCTGGGCGCCGGCGGAATCTTTTTCGCCCGTAAGCAGCACCGGCACGGTGCCGGACGGGGCAACGTGGAGGAAAAGGGCGTCACTTCGCCAGGCGGCGAGGAGCTCGGGAATGGCTTCATCATCCTGTCCAGCCAGGGACGCAATCAACTCACGTTTGGCGGCCCCGTCCTCCGTAAGCACCGCGCGGGCGATCACGACGCGGGCCGGCTCGGCGGCCGGTGCGACTACCGTCAGCATGAAGGTCGTGGCGAGGAGGAAGAATGCGCGGTGAAACAAATTCATGCGTGGGTCCTTTTTGCTTATGCTGGATTCATGCCAAAAAAAGCGGGGCGGGCTTTTAAGACCCGCCCCGCGTCCAATACCTACAAACAAAGTCTAGCCTGAGGCTTATTTGAACTTACCCTTCAGCCAGGGCTCGCCGTAGACGTTGGCGAACGACTTCAGGATCTTGAACTGGCCGTTGGCCTTGGTCTCACCGATGTAGACATTCTTCGTGAGGTGCATGTTCGGCTGGGTCGTGACCTTGCCGCCGGGACCATCGAAGGAGAGACCGGACTTCAGGGCCGTGCGGACCGCATCGACATCGAAGGTGCCGGCCTTTTCGACGGCGGCCTTCCAGAGGTACATGCCGTCATAGCTCAACACCATCGGGGAGCAGGTGACGCGGCCTTCCTTGACGAGACCGGGGACCGTGCTCTTGGCGAGCCAGGCCTTGAAGTCGGCGACGAACTTCTTGTTGGCGGGCGTATCGATCGACTCGAAGTAGGTCCAGCAACCGAGCTGGCCGACGAGCTTGTCGGCGGGCAGGCCGCGGAATTCATCCTCGGAGATCGAGAAGGAGACGACCGGGCAGGTCTCGGCGGTGAGGCCGGAAGCGGCGTATTCCTTGAAGAAGGGGACGTTGGTGTCACCGTTCAGCGTGCTGATCACGCAGGCGTCACCGGAGGCGGCGAACTGCTTGATCTCGGCGACGATCTGCTGGTAGTCGGTGTGGCCGAAGCCGGTGTATTTGCCGGCGTTGGTGATCTTGCCCGAGCTGTCCTTCACGAAGCCGCCGCCGATGTTTTCCAGCGGCACACCCTTGCTGAGGAGGTATTCCAGCAGCACGAGGTTGGTGGTCTGCGGGTAGACGTAGTCGGTGCCGAGCAGGTAGAACTTCTTCTTGCCCTCGGCGAGATAGAAGTCGACCGCCGGCGTGGCCTGCTGGTTGACGGCCTCGGCGGTGTAGAACACGTTCTGGGACTCTTCTTCACCCTCGTATTGCACAGGGTAGAACAGCAGCGCGTTGTTCTTCTCGAGGACGGGCAGGCAGTATTTGCGGCTGACGGAGGTCCAGCAGCCGAAGGTCACGGCGACCTTGTCCTGTTCGGTGAGCTGCTTGCACTTCTCGGCGAAGGTCGGCCAGTCGGAGGCGCCGTCGACGATGACGAGCTCGATCTTCTTGCCGAGCACGCCGCCCTTGGCGTTGATCTCGTCGGCGGTGAACATGAGGATGTCGCGCAGCGAGGTCTCGCTGATCGCCATCGTGCCGGAAAGGGAGTGGAGCACGCCCACCTTGACGGTGTCGGCGGCATGGAGGGCGGAGGTGAAAGCGGAGGCGAGAAGCGCGCCCGCGGCTACAAGGTAACGGGATGTTTTGAACATGATGATGACAGGGGAGAGATTTCGTGGAGGCCGACGGCCTCCGCGGAAGCGGAGCGCCGGTCGGCGGGAATCAACAGGCGCGCGCTCCCGCGAGAACGGGGAGCGCCGCCGCTAGCGGGCTGCGATCAGAACTTGAAGAGAGCCTGCACGCCGAAGAACGACTTGCTGCCCGAGTTCTTGTAATCGTAGTAGGAATACTCACCGCGGATCGAAAGGTTGTCGGTGAGCTTGTAGGTCGGGCTGACCGTGTACTGCAGGTACTTGTCGGCGCCCACCGCGGCCTTCGGGGAGTCACCGCTCAGGCGGAAAATCCAGGAAACCGGACCGGCCGGCGTGTAGCCGAGCAGCGCGAGCCAGGAAGTGCTCTTGATGCCCATGCCGGCGTTGGAGTTGGCAACTTCACCGGCGATGTAGACCTCGCTGGAGACGTTGTACTGGGCCCAGAGGTCGAGCATCAGCACCGAGTGGGACTGGAAGCCGCCCTTGCTGTCATAGGCCACACCGGCGAAGATCGTGAGATCCTTCGTGCCGGTGTACTTGTAGTAGCCTTCAAAGCCGGCGTTGTCCTTCAGTTCGCCGTCGCCCTTGAAGATGCTGTAGGGGCTGTAGACGGAATCGACCAGGGCCAGACCGTAGCTATGGGCCGAGTCCGAGTAATCCAGACGGATGCCGGAGTGATAGGCCGGGATCGAGAACATCGAGCCGGCCGTCGGAGCCGCATAGGTGATCTGCGTCATGTTGACGGGATCAAACGCCTCGTAGCCGTGGTAGCTGAGGAATTTGCCACCGGTGATCGAGTAGCCTTCACCCGCGTCGTAGGTCGCATAGGCATCGAGAACGGTGACTTCATCGCCGGCCACGCCGGGATAGAAGAGGCTCACGACACCCGTCACCGGCTTGAAGGAAGCGGTGAAGGCGGTCTTGATCGCATCGGTGTCAAAGCGATCGGTCGCAGGCGAACCGTCGGTTTTGGTGTACTGGTAGGAGCCGACGGCATAGCCGCCGACGGAGAAGTTTTCGTTCAACTTCACATCGGCCAGGGCCGTGCTGGCCAGAGACAGCAGGGCGGAGGCCCAACCTGCGAGACGGATTGTTTGCTTGGTCATGAGTGCAGTAGGATTGATTGCTTGTTAGTGATGATGAGTTCGGTCCGTACTGACACTGGACGTGTCGCGTGGAACCGAATGCACTTGAGCAACTCCCCTGCCAGCGTGGGTCCGACCTGATGTCATACGCAGCGCATACAATTCATCTCAAACAGCCCAATGGATGAAACTCATTCATGTCTTCCCTTTTTCAGAGGGAAAAAGCGTCTGGCTCGGCAAGACCATCGGACGATTTCGGTCAAACTTAACGACAACATTCCCTCTCCACCCTGCCTGCAGCCCTGTGCCAGGATTCGGCGGAGTGAGCTTTGCTCGCGACTCTGGACATGGAATGTCGCGAGCAAGCTCGCTCCCACATCATTTTCGCGGCTCACGAAGCCTATTCCTCCTATCAGTGAAAGGCCTCAACTCCCGGCCGACAGATCGGCGATCCGCTCCTCAAGGGTGTCACGTGCTGACGCCCTGCCCGTCCGCAGAATGATATACCCGCAACTGTCTGGATGCGGTTAGGACTTTGCTCTGGCCGTATCAGCCGTGCTGCCGGCCGACTGCAGCGCCAAAAAATTTCCTTCCTCGCTACTTTGGACAAAGCCCTCGGTCACCGACTTCAGGTCTTCCCAGCGCCGACGGATGGCTTTGGCCTCGTCCTTGGTGATCGTGTTGTCGGAAGCGGCCACGGCAATGACCCCGAGCATGTCGGCAAACTCCTGCACGATGTTGTTCGTGAACGGAATCAGCTGGTAGGGATGCGGCTTGGTCTTGGGGTTGGTGATGAAAAAGCCCCCGGCCCGCTCGCAGACCCACTGGGCGATGCGCGGATCGTTGGTGATGCGCAGCAACTGCTCGATGCGGTCAAGCGGGTTGTTGGCGCCGCTGCCGGTCTCGTCCTGGGGTGGCTCGGCCCATTTGTAGATCAGGGATAGCGACAGCCCCATGTCACTAGAGATCTGTTTGGCACTGGTCTTTTTCAACACCTCCTTGAGCAGCTCGTGCGATTGCATGACCGGCCATCGTGCAGGGGGGCGTCGGAAAGGCAATCCCGCCTTGAGAAGGCGGCCGCCAACCCCGGCAGCATCTTTTTTGTGTCAATTGCCCGGGGTTTATGGCTAAAACATGACCTTTCTTTCCATGAACATTCACGAGTACCAAGCCAAGGCCCTGTTCGAAAAATACGGCGTCGCCGTCCCCAAGGGCGTCGCCGCCCGCAGCGTAGCGGAATTCGAACCCGCCCTCGCCCAGCTCCCCGACGCCCCCGTCGTAGTAAAATCCCAGATCCACGCCGGCGGCCGCGGCAAAGGCACCTTCACCGACGGCTTCAAGGGCGGCGTCAAATTCGCCAAGACCAAGGCCGACGCCCTCGCCTACGCCAAGGCGATGTTCGGCAACACGCTCATCACCGCCCAAACCGGCCCCGCCGGCCGCAAGGTGCAGACCGTCTACTTCACCCAGGCCAGCGACATCACCAAGGAATACTACCTGGCCATCCTGCTGGACCGCGTCAGCTCCCGCCCGGTCATCGTCGCTTCCACCGAGGGTGGCGTGGAGATCGAGAAGGTTGCCCACGAGACGCCCGACAAGATCTTCAAGATTATCGTGGACCCCGCCGTCGGGCTCCAGGGCTACCAGGCCCGCGAGCTGGCCTTCCGCCTCGGCCTCACCGGCGATTATTTCAAAAACGCCGTCAAGCTGATCGCCTCCCTCTATAAGATGTTCTGGGAAACCGACGCCGCCATGGTCGAGGTCAACCCCCTCATCACCACGCCCGACGGCAAGGTCCTCGCCCTCGACGCCAAGGTCTCCTTCGACGACAACGCCCTCTTCCGCCACCCCGACATCGTCGCCCTGCGCGATCTCAATGAGGAAGACCCCAAGGAGATCGAGGCCGCCAAGTTCGCCCTCTCCTACATCGCCCTCGACGGCAACATCGCCTGCCTCGTCAACGGTGCCGGCCTCGCCATGAGCACGATGGACATCATCAAGCACTTTGGCGGCAGCCCGGCCAACTTCCTCGACGTCGGCGGCGGCGCCTCCAAGGACCAGGTCCAGGCCGCCTTCAAGATCATCCTTACCGACCCGAACGTGAAGGGCATTCTGGTCAACATCTTCGGCGGCATCATGGACTGCAACACCATCGCCACCGGCGTGGTCGCCGCCACCCGCGAGCTCGGCCTCAAGATCCCGCTCGTCGTCCGCCTCGAGGGCAACAACGTCGCCGCCGGCAAAAAGACCCTTTCCGAATCCGGCCTCAAGATCGACTCCGCCGACACCATGGCCGATGCCGCCCAAAAGATCGTGAAGCTGGTGGCCTGACAGCCACCGCTAGGAGTTCTTGGTACTGCGTTGAGCGTCATCAAACCACCGGACCTAACTCCTCACCATTAACTCATAACCTCTCACTTTTCCTCCCTTCCCCCATGTCCATTCTCATCACTCCTGACACCAAGGTCCTCGTCCAAGGCATCACCGGCGAGTTCGGCGGACGCCACACCAAGCTCTCCCTCGACTACGGCACGAAGATCGTCGCCGGTGTCACGCCGGGCAAGGGCGGGCAGTTCTTCGAGCACGGCGCCCACCGCGTGCCGATCTTCAACACCGTGCGCGATGCCGTCGCCGCCACCGGCGCGACCGTCTCCGCCGTGTTTGTCCCCCCGCCCTTCGCCGCTGACGCCATCCTCGAGTGCGTCGACGCCGATCTCGACCTCTGCGTCGCCATCACCGAGGGCATTCCGATCAAGGACATGATCGCCGCCAAGCGCGCCATGCAGGGCAAGAAGACCCGCCTCATCGGACCCAACTGCCCCGGCCTCGTCACCCCTGGCACCGGCAAGGATTCCAGCGGCGGCTGCCGCATCGGCATCGCCCCTGGCTACATTCACAAGAAAGGCCACGTCGGCGTCGTCTCCCGCTCGGGCACGCTCACCTACGAAGCCGTGTTCCAGCTGACGTCCAACGGCCTCGGCCAGACCACCTCCGTCGGCATCGGCGGCGATCCGGTCAACGGCACCTCGCACCTCGACGTCATCAAGATGTTCAATGACGACCCGGAGACTTGGGGCATCATCATGATCGGCGAAATCGGCGGCAACGCCGAGGTTGAAGCCGCCCGCTGGATCAAGGCCAACTGCAAGAAGCCCGTCGCGGGCTTCATCGCCGGCGCCACGGCCCCGGCCGGACGCCGCATGGGCCACGCCGGTGCCGTCGTCGGCGGAGCCGAGGACACTGCCGCGGCCAAGATCGCCGTCTTCAAGGAATGCGGCATCGAGTGCGCTGTCACCCCGAGCGACATGGCCGCCGCCCTCATCCGTGCCGCCCAAGCCCGCGGCGTGAAGCTCGCCTGAGCAATCCGGAGTTTTCAGATTTCAAGCGAGCTCGCGTTTTGAACGCAGCTCGCTTTCCTTTTTCCCCATATGAAACGGATGTCTCTGGCGACGATCCTTCTCGCTAGTATCATCACCCTGCGCGGCAACCCGGTGGCCATGCCATCCGTCGTGATGACAGCGGAAAATGTCCTCATAAGCGTAACGCCCGAGACCATACTGGTTGCTGGACGCTACCGCTTTCGCGCCACCGAGGACCGCGTGCCGAATTCAAATCCCGAATATTTGCCGTTCAACGCCTACTTCGCGCTACCGATTCCTGTGCCTGAAGCAACCAAGGTGAACGAGTTTTTGGCAATCGAATTGATTCCTGAACTCACCTTCGGACAGGAGGTCATCCAAGGATCCATATCGGGAGTCTTCTCGGAATTGCCCATTGTTTCCGGAATCAAATTTGCGGCTGCACACTTCTACTTAAAGCCCTCGACCGTGGAATTTGAGGTGATCATTCGATACCAGCAGCCAGTGATCCACAGAGACGGACGATTGTTCGCATATTACGTCCCGCTCCTTCCAAATTTCGAAAGCAACAAACTGCGCTATAACCTGAAGGAGGGAGCCTACGCCGTTTCTTTCGAAGCGCTGCGAGGCTCGACTCTGAAACTGCAGACACCACGCGCGAAAGTGCTCCAGTATTCACCCAAACTGGTATCGGTCCAAGCTCTGCACAGAGAAGTTCTCGAAGTAGAGATATTCTCTCCGTAGAAATAGCCTGAAGGCCTGAAACGGGTCACGATACGGTCTGCTTGAATTGGGTCGGAGGAAACTGGTGTTCACCCTAGTAAATCCGCCATCCAGCAGGCCAACCCGGGATTGACCATCCGCATCGCCTGCGTAACTTTCCCCCATGACCCTCGCCAATTTTCCCGAGCTGACCAAGCTGCCCAAGCGCCAGCGGATGAAGCTGGCGGAAGAACTCTGGTTCTCCGGGGTGGACGACACTCTGCCGGTCAACCCGACCCACAAAAAGATCCTCAATGAACGCTGGACCGCCTACAAAGCCGGCTCAGTGAAACGGATCACCTTGTCCGAGTTGGAGCGTCGTCTCGCCCGGTCGTGAAAAGTCAGCCGGTTGAATTCCTCGAGCTGGTTGAGCATGATATCGACCACGCCCGTGAATTCTACGACTCGTGGCTGACCGACGGAGCGGAAATATTCCTAAGTCGCTTCAAGGAAGCGGTGACTTGGATCGAGTGGAATCCCGAACAATTCCCCAAGAAACATCGTTTCTTCCGTCGAGCCATCATCCGCCGGACTTACTTTGGCATCTACTTCGCGATCGAACCGGCGGTCACCACCGTCGTTGCTGTCCTGGATATGAGACAGGATCCCCGCGTGATCAGGGCAATGCTGAAACTGCGCCTTCCAAAACCTTAAGGGGCCACGGCTTTTTCATGAACGTCCAAGGCAAACACTGGCGCACGATCTGGCCCGGGGCGGATGGCGTGTCCGTCGGGATCATCGACCAGACGCGCCTGCCGCATGAGTTTGCCACGGCGCGGCTGACCACCCTCGACGAGGCCGCCCACGCCATCCGCGCCATGCTCGTGCGGGGCGCACCGCTCATTGGCGCCACCGCTGCCTACGGAATGTGGCTCGGCCTCCGTCACGATTCCTCCGACGCCGGCCTGCAACACGCCCACGCCACGCTTCTCGCAACGCGGCCGACGGCGGTCAATCTCCGCTGGGCACTGGACCGGACGCTTCAGCACCTGTTGCCCCTGCCCGCTACTTCCCGCTCCTCCGCCGCGCGAGACTTCGCCGCCATGATCTGCGACGAGGATGTCGCCCTCAACGACGCCATTGGCCGGGCCGGCCTGCCGCTCCTCCGCGATCTCGCCGCCCGCAAGCCCGCCGGCCAACCGCTGAACATTTTGACCCACTGCAACGCCGGCTGGCTCGCCACCGTCGACTGGGGCACCGCCACCGCGCCGATCTATCAGGCTCACGACGCCGGCCTGCCGGTGCATGTCTGGGTCGATGAAACGCGTCCCCGCAACCAAGGCGCCAGTCTCACTGCCTGGGAGCTGCTCAACCACGGCGTCCCTCACACCGTCATCGTGGACAACGCCGGCGGCCACCTCATGCAACACGGTCAGGTCGACGTCGTCATTGTCGGCACCGACCGCACGACCGCCCGCGGCGATGTCTGCAACAAAATCGGCACGTACCTGAAGGCCTTGGCGGCGCACGACAATGGCGTCCCCTTTTATGTCGCCCTGCCCTCGCCCTCTATCGACTGGACCATCGACGACGGGCACCGCGACATCCCGATCGAGGAGCGCACGACCGATGAGGTCACGCGGCTCACCGGCCGGCTCGACAATGGCGACATCGCCACGATCACCGTCACGCCCGATGGCAGCCCGGCGGCCAACCCGGCTTTCGACGTCACCCCCGCCCAGTTGATCACGGGACTCATCACCGAGCGCGGCGTCACCCCGGCCACCGCGGCCGGTTTACGCCGGCTCTTTCCGGAAAAAACCGCGTCCTCCTGAGAAGTCTGCCGTCGGGTCGAACCTCGCATTGGCTGGTCCGGCGCTCCCGCTCTCAACCGGTCTCAGTGGTGCCTTTAGCCACTCTGCGGAATCACCAGGGGGATAACCTGGTTTCGCAACCGCCGATAGCGCCGAAAATCGTCGTCTACCGTGATCAATCTGGCCCGCGGAAACCGCTCGGACAATACCACGAGCGTGGCGTCGCCCGCATTCATTTGCGGATACTTTGCCAGAAGCTCTCCCACTCGTCGCGGGTGAGACGACAATACCGGCAACGCTTGCAGCCGGCCGTCCGACAACATGGTTGTAACTTCTAGCAGAGCGCGCCGATAGCGGCCCACCAGATGACAAACCTCAGCCAAAGCGGTCTCAGTCGTTAGCAACGGCTCATCCAAGACCGCCAACGTCTGTTTGCTCCACTGATGCCATTGGTCGCTCTCGCTGAGCAAACCCACGAGCGGTCCTGCATCGACCAAGTAATTACTCCCCGAAACCTTCACGGGTGGAAAGGTCAGACGGAGCGCCCTTTATCATCCCGGCGACACGTCTTGCCCATTTTCCAAACGAAGGCCCTTTGTTCACGGCCCGCCCCTTGGCCTGCGCGCGCGGTTTGCGCGAGGACCGTTTTGAGGTGCGGATTGCGGCCGTGGACATGCCCGTAACGTCGCGCAGACCCGATCCCGCGTCAAGTGAGTCCTGAGCGTGGGCCCACGCGAGACACGTCGACAGTCCGGGGCGGAAAAATGTCCGTCTCGACAGGATCGGCTCCAGGACCAAGCCTGTGCGCATGAGCACCCTCCCCGACTGCTTCTATTGCCGCAAGGACCAGCGTCTGCATGACCTCATGATCGAAGTCGCGCCGCTGGTGGTCTCGACCCTTTACCTGTTCAAGGAGCAGACCTACCGCGGTCGCTGCGTCGTCGCCTACCACGGCCACGTGAACGAGCTCTACGAGCTGCCGGCCGACGAGCTGGCCAAATTCACGCAGGACGTCGCCCGCGTCGCCAAAGCCATGCGCACCGCCCTCGGCGCGGCCAAGATCAATTACGGCGCCTACTCCGACAAGCTGCCGCACCTGCATTTCCATCTCGTGCCCAAGTACGTCGACGGTCCGAACTGGGGCTCGACCTTCACGATGATGCCCGACCCGAAGGTCCTGCTGTCCGCCGAAGACTACGCTGCACTCGGCACCAGGATCCGCAGCGCTTTGGACTGACCGGCTGCCGCTCGGGAAAAGCCGTCCGGGTCATTCCCGGTCGATTGACGGGCCGCTTTCCGCCAATGCGGGCTGGATCGTATTTCCATGATTAATCAAGGCCGCCGGCATGAGGTGCGGCGTATCTTGCCATAAGGGCCGATTATTCCCCCGCTCGGCCGGAAACCGTGGCATTGACCGGGCCGTCCTCCAGACAGACCAACGCGCTTCCACGCGTCGCGAAGGTTCCGGATGCCTATGCCTCTTCCCGGTACCCTCCCACTCAACTTCACCCCACCAAGCCACCCACCCCGGTGGCGACACCGGCTGGCTGGCGCGCTCCTCTCACTCACACTCTGTGCAGTCCCTCTCGGCGCCGCTGCAAGCAATCCCTACGAGCTCCCGACCAGCAGCCAGCCTCAGGGGCGAATTGATGAGCTGGTTTTTGCCCGGCTCGCCAGCCTCGGCCTGCAGCCGGCGCCACCCTGCAGCGATGCGGTGTTTGTCCGACGCGTGTTCCTCGATGTCATCGGCACACTGCCCACCGCCGCGGAAACCCGCGCCTTTCTGGCCGACCGCGATCCCGCCAAACGAAGCGTCCTGATCGAGCAACTCCTGGTTCGCTACGAGTTCGATGACTACTGGGCCATGAAGTGGAGCGACTTGCTGCGGATCAAGGCCGAGTTCCCGATCAACCTCTGGCCGAATGCGGCCCAATGCTATTACCGCTGGGTGCACGATGCCATCCACCACCGGATGCCGTATGATGAGTTTGTCCGCGAATTGCTCACGGCCAACGGCAGCAATTTCCGCGTGGGTCCGGCCAATTTCTTTCGCGCGTCCCAGAACCGTGCGCCGGCCGGTCTGGCCCGCGTGGTGGCCCTCACCTTCATGGGGACGCGCACGGAATCCTGGCCGGCGGGCCGGCTCGAAGCCGTCGCCCCGTTCTTCGCCCAACTCGGCCACAAGGGTACGCGCGAGTGGAAAGAGGAGATTGTCTATTTCGATCCCAATCTGCCGCGTCCCGCCACACCGTGGTTGTTTCCCGATGGAACGACGGCCGAGGTTCCCCCGGGCACCGACCCGCGCGTCGCGTTCGCCAACTGGCTGATCACGCCGGCCAATCCCTGGTTCACGCGTGCCATCGCCAACCGCACCTGGGCCTGGCTTTTCGGTCGCGGCATCGTCGAGCCAGCGGACGACATCCGGCCGGACAACCCGCCCAGCAACCCCGAGCTGCTGGCCCATCTCGAGCAAAGCCTGATCGCGGCGCATTACGACCTACGCGCGTTGTTTCGCGAGATCCTCAACTCGGCGACCTACCAGGGCTCATCCATCGCCACCAGCGACGCGCCAGAAGCCGAGGCCAATTTTGCCCGCTACGTCCCCCGCCGCCTCGACGCCGAGGTGTTGATCGACGCCATCAACCAGATCACGGGTATGACCGAGCAGTACTCCAGCGCCATTCCCGAGCCGTTCACCTTCATTCCCGCCGGCCAGCGCTCCATCACCCTGCCCGACGGCAGCATCACGAGTTCGTTCCTGGAATCCTTCGGGCGGCCGAGTCGCGACACTGGTGAGGAAGCGGAGCGCAACAACCGCATGACGGCCGAGCAGCGCCTGCACCTGCTCAACTCCACGAATATTCAGCGCAAACTGGAACAAGGCCCTCTGCTCCAGGCCCTGCTCCGAAAACCCAAACCACTGGACGAACTCTATCTCACCATCCTTTCCCGACCGCCGACCGCAGAGGAGCGTCAGGCTATCGCCCTATACATCCACAACCAGCCCAACGGCCGGCGCACCGGCCAGGACCTCGCCTGGGCCCTGATCAACAGCACCGAATTTCTCTACCGGCACTGAGTCCAACACCCATCCTCCATGTCGCTCCATCACAGTGAAGATCCCCGTCTGTGGAACTTTGAGCATGAACTGCATGCCCTCGGACTCGCCGGCGGACCGATGAGCCGCCGCGACGCCATCCGGCTCGGCCTGCTGGGCAGCGCCGGCCTGTTGCTCGGCAGCCGCTATGCCTCGGCAGCTCAAAGCGCGCCCGTCGCGCCGCGGGCGCGCTCGGTCATCCAGATCTGGCTCTGGGGCGGACCCTGTCATCTCGACACCTTCGATCCCAAGCCCGATGCCGGCAGCGATTACACCGGACCTCTCAACAAACCGCTCGCGACGAATGTCGCCGGCATCCGCATCGGCGAACTGCTGCCCCAGCTCGCCCGACAGGCCGACAAGTACTCCCTCATCCGGAGCATGAGTCACAACGTGAATTCTCACGAGACCGCGTCCTACCTCGTGCAGACCGGCCAGGCCGCCGGGGGTCGCGATGTCTTCCCCGGCGTCGGCTCGGTCGTCTCATTGTTCAAGGGCTATGACTCCGGCTACCAGGGACTGCTGCCGCCGTACATCGTGCTGACCGAGCTGCAGGGCCGGTTCTCCGAGGCCGGATTCCTCGGTTCGCGCTACAAGCCCTTCGCCACCGGTGGGGATCCCGGGGCCGCCCGTTTCGTGGTCGAAGGGGTCGTCGCCCCCGGGATCAATGATGCACAGCAGCGCGCCCGCCGTGATCTCCTGCATCGGTTGAATACCTTTGAGCGGGCGCAGCGCAGCGGTGATCCGCGTCTCGCCGCCCTGGCGCAATGCGAGAGCGAGGCCTACGAGATGATCCTCGGCGACGCCGGCAAGGTCTTTGATCTTTCCACCGAAAACGACGCGGTGCGTGAACGCTATGGTCGCAATACCTTCGGCCAATCCTGCCTGATGGCCCGCCGGCTTGTTGAAAAAGGCGTGCCCTACGTCACCATCAATTACAAGGGCTGGGACACCCATAAGCAGCATTTCCAGATCATGCGCCGGCAGTTGCCTGAACTGGATCGGGGCCTCGCAACCCTGCTCGAAGACCTCTCCCAACGCGGCTTGCTCGACAGCACCGTGGTCTGGGCCGGGGGCGAATTTGGCCGGACGCCCAAAGTGCTCTGGGAGGCACCTTGGAACGGCGGCCGCGGCCACTATGGCAAGGTCTTCTCGACCCTGATCGCCGGCGGCGGATTTCGCGGTGGCTCGGTGGTCGGGGGCTCTGACGCCCGCGGCGAGGAAGTCGACGGCCAGCCGGTTCACCCCGCCGACCTCATCGCCTCGATCTACGGCCAGCTCGGGATTTCCACCGAGGCCCACCTGCCTCATCCGGAGGGTCTCAAGATTCGCGCCGTTCCCGTCGGCGCCGGTGGTCCGCTTCGCGCCATCCTCTGACCCCGCCAACCATGAAAGCGTTCATCGGGGCGGCTCTGACGGTGGGTTTGATCTTGCTGCCACCGGCCTTGGGCCAGGGAAACAGCCAAGGCCAGCGGCCGGCCCCGCGCCTTGCCTACGTCTACCCGGCCGGCGCCCAACAAGGCAGCGAGGTCGCATTGTCTATCGGTGGCCAAAACCTGACCGACAGCCAGCTCGTCCGATTCTCCAACGCCGGCATCACCGCCCGGATCACCGGTTACGAGCGGCCGCTCAACCAAAAGGAGTTGGTCGCACTGCGCGAAGAAATCCAGCAACTACAAAACAAACGTAAGGCTGATGCCGTGAATTACAGCGCGGCCAACAGCGAGAAACTGAAGGACCTGATGACCAAAATGGCGCGCGGCAACAACCGTCAGTCCAGCCCCGCCCTGGCCGAAACGGTCACGGTGACCGTGACCGTCGCGCCGGACGCACCGGTCGGCGCCCATGAATTGCGGCTCCAATCTCCGAACGGGCTCTCCAATCCCCTGGTGTTTCAAGTCGGCGTCCTGCCGGAGTTCACCGCCCCGGTGGTTACGCCGACGAGTCCCGGCGTCACGCGCGGCAAACGTGCCGCTGTCCAGCAACCCTCCGCCGCACCTCCGACCCAGATCGCGGTCGTCCTGCCTGCCGTGGTGAACGGGCAGATCCTCGCCGGTGAAGTTGACCGCATCCAATTCTCGGCGCGCCAAGGGCAGTCGCTCGTGGTGGCCGCCAGTGCCCGGGCATTGATCCCCTATCTGGCGGACGCGGTCCCCGGGTGGTTTCAGGCGACCCTGACCTTGCGGGACGCCCAAGGACGGGAACTGGCCTACGACGACGATTTCCACTTTCGTCCGGATCCCGTGCTGGTGTGCAAAATCCCCGCCGACGGTGACTACGTCGTGGAGATCAAGGACGCGATCTACCGCGGTCGCGAGGACTTTGTCTACCGGGTGACGATCGGTGAAGTGCCGTTCATCCAAAGCGTGTTTCCGCTGGGGACCAAAAAGGATCAGCCCGCCACCGTGCAGCTGACGGGGTGGAATCTGCCCGCCACCGAATTGCCGGTTGATCCCCGCGGAAGTCCGTCGGGGATGTTTCATCTGTCAGTGCGACAGAAGGGCATCCCCTCAAACACTGTCCGTTTTGCGATCGATGATTGTCCGGAAGTCATCGAAACCGCATTTGAGGCTTCGGGTGCGTCCGCTCCACTCACGCCTCCGCTGGTCATCAACGGACGTGTCGACCGGCCCGACGATCGTGATGTTTTTCCCGTCAGAGGCCACGCCGGTGAGCAGATTGTCGCGGAGGTTTTTGCCCGGCGTCTGGACTCACCCTTGGACTCTGCCCTGGCCCTGCTTGGTCCCGATGGGCAATCAATCGCATTCAACGACGACTTTGAAGATCCGTCCGAAGGCTTGCTGACCCACCAGGCGGACTCCCGCCTCACGGCCACCCTTCCGCAGGATGGCATCTATCAACTGGTCGTGACCGACACCCAACACCATGGCGGACCTGAATACGGCTATCGACTGGTGGTGCGGCCCTTGCGTCCGGAGTTTTCACTCCGCGTCACCCCTTCCGCCGTCAACGTGCCCTCGGGCGCCAGCGTCCCGATCAAGGTCTTTGCGCTGCGCCAGGATGGTTTCACCGGAGAAATCCAACTCGCCCTGCGGGACAACCCGCGCGGGTATCGCCTGAGCGGAGCGGTGATTCCCGCCGGCCAAGACGCCGCCACGCTGACGTTAACGGCCCCGACTGGCGCCGGCGGTCCAGGGGGGCAACTCCACCTGGTGGGCATGGGCACCATCCAGGGGAAACCCGTGCTGCGCGAGGCCATGGCCGCCGATGACACCATGCAGGCGTTTCTCTATAAGCACCTGGTTCCAGCCAAGGCATGGGAAGTCATGGTGAGTGGACGCGGTCTCCCTTTGCGCCTCACGAGCAATGCCCGGGTACAACTCACGCCGGGACAACCCACCACGATTTGCCTCGCCCTGCCGGGCCCGCCGCGCGGCGTGGAAGACCTCAAGGTCGAGCTCAGCGATCCACCCGCCGGAATCAGCGTCGGGGAGTGCCACGCGCGCAATGGTCAGCTCACTTTCACCGTGCTATGCGAGGCCACCGGGACCCCGGCGGTTAACCCGGGAAACTTGATTGCGAGTGTATATGGCCAGCGACCCGGCAAGAAGGCAAACGCCGCCAAGGCCGCCACCTTGCTGGGAGTTGCCCCGGCGATTCCCTTCGAGATCAAAGCTCCGCTCCCTCCAATCAATCCGAAACAGTGACGGGGGTTTCTGATGGGCTGGCGCCGCTTCGGTTCCCGGGAGGGCTCGCGCCTCTGCCCATCGGCCCGCAGAGACGCGGGCCCTCCTGAGGCAGCAGCACTCATCGGTTGTGTCCGCCGGCGTCCACCCGGTCGGGAGCCATCGGACATTGCCCAGCTTCCCCGCGGATGCCTGCTTGAGTAATTCCGGCGCTAGACTAGCAAGACCGCATGCCCTACCCCATGGTTCGAGTGCTGCTTGCACTCTTGTTGGCCGCGTTGCCCGTGATCGCGTTCTGTCACTCCCCGCAGGAAGCCGCGTCCGAGATGGCAGCTGCTGCCAACCGCTGGTTGGACTCGCTTTCGGAGCAGCAATGCGAAGCCGCGCAATTCGCCGTGAACAATCCGGAGCGCGAAAACTGGCACTACATACCCAAGGCCCGCGAGGGTCTGCCCCTGGCAAAAATGACCGAGACCCAGCGCAAGCTGGCCCACGCACTGCTCGCGTCCGGTCTGAGTGAGCAAGGCTTGCTGCAGGCCGATGCGGTCATCGCGCTGGAACAGGTCTTGCGGCAGATGGAAGGTGCCGCCCACCGGGATGACACCCTGTACTACTTCACCGTTTTCGGCCGGCCATCGCCCACCGCAACCTGGGGTTGGCGGGTTGAGGGGCACCACCTCTCCGTCAATTTCACGATCGCCAACGGGACCTCGATTTCCGCCACGCCCAATTTTGTTGGCGCCAATCCGGCGGAGGTTCGGATCGCGCATGAGCAGCAAGGTCGACGCGCGCTCGCCGCCGAAGAGGATCTCGGACGCGCCTTGGTGCTTTCTCTCAACGAGGAACAGAGAAGCCAGGCGATCATCGCACCCCAGGCACCCGGCGACATCCTCACGCGCAACGATGCGCAGGCCAAATCTCCCGAAGCGGCTGGCTTGGGCTACGCCGCGATGAGCCTGGAACAACAGGAACACTTCCGCACCTTGGTCGCACTCTACGCCAATCGGCTGCGCCCCGATGTGGCGGATGCCGAACTCAACAAAATCGCCGCGACCGGCTGGAATCGACTCCGTTTCGCCTGGGCCGGCAGCACCACCCCGAAGGAGGGCCATTACTACCGCATCCAGAGTCCTGACTTCGTGATCGAGTACGACAACACGCAGAACCACGCGAATCACATCCATACAGTCTGGCGTGACTACCAAGGCGACTTCGGCCGGGACTTGCTCAAAGAGCACTATTCAGAATCGCATAAGTGACCGGCTGTCATGACTTGGGGAGCCCATCGATCCAGCCGGGGGACAGTCCGCTTGGACGGCAACTGAACCCGATGAGCCCGCTTTGAAGGGCAGGAATCGAAATTTTCAGAAAAAAGTTCTGGACTCAAGAGCTAGGGTTAGCACTTTCGCAGATGCATCAGGAAAGGATCGGTCGAAAGCGGCCGGTTCTGCCAACCGAGCCTAGGAGTGGTTACGGTGGTTTCGAGTGACGCAAGTCACCCGGATGTGAGAGGGGTCAAACCCTCTAACAAAAAACTCCTCCTAAAAAAGCGAAAAGCCGCCTGATGTCCTCAGGCGGCTTTCGTTTTTTCCGGAAAAACCCTGATGCGCGAACGATTAACCCACAACCGCTAACCGCTCACGCATCATGTCCAACCTACTCACCCTCGCCTCCCTTCGCATCAGCGAAGCGAACCCGAACCACCATCTCTGGAACAACAACGGAACGTGGTTCCTTCATTACACGGTCTATCCGACCCCCTTCACCAAGGAGCGCATCCGACGCTCCCTCGGCACGAAGGACGTCAAGATCGCCCGTGAACGCCGCGACAACTTCTTCAGCCTGCTGGCCAAGCAAAACCCCGCCGGGGTTCCCGTCGCCGAGCAGACCACGGCCTTCGCCTGACCCTCAAGCCAGACCGTCCTATTCAAGGCACGCCCACCGGCGTGCCTTTTTGCTGGTCCGACGCGCCGGCCCGGGGAACCGAGGTCATTGGGTGCAGATTTCTCCCGCTCTGAAACAGCTCAAAGGTCCGAGTTGTAGGAGTGGTCCCGTGTAGAAGACCGCCAGCGGCGACAAGTGCCACCCCACAACTTCCTCGTGTTGTCCCATTTCTTCCCTACCCGCTGCGGCTGCTCAGAGGACCTGCCTCTGCTGAAAAGACAGATGGGATTCTGAGCCCCCCACCCGGCAACCGAACGATAGAATCCCTCGGATTACGGAATCCTGAGCTGCATGCCGATCCGCAGGGTGTTGCTGCCCTGCAGAAGTTCACGATTTGCCTGATAAATGTCCTGCCAGCGATTGGCCGTGCCATAGTACCGGAGACTGATGCGGGAAAGGGAATCGCCTTCCACCACCGTGTGGACGCGAATTTCAGCCGATGAAGGCGTCTCCGCACGGGGCTGGACCACTCCGCCCGACGCAATCGTCGAGGCCGGCGTGCCCAGCCGGGCGGCGGCCGCGATTTGATCCAGCGTGCCTTGCGCCTGGCTGAGCCGGGAGGACAGCGCGCTGTTTTCCGCCCGTAGCTGGGCGATCGTCGCCGCCCGGTCACGCTCCTGCAAAGCGTAGGTTTCACCGAGCCGGCTCTGATTGGCCCGGGCCGCATCGAGTTCACGCCGCAATTGCAGCATCTGGGCGGTCAGCGCATCGACATTCTGCTGACTGCTCCGCTCGGCCTCGACTTTCTGCTGCTCCACGGTCTTGGCCGTCTGGCTCAGCCGCGCGATTTCGCCGCGATAGGATTCGCTGAGCCGG
>Ga0208882_1000255_pt1 | contig 26573 bp, 33 predicted proteins | sample LakWasMet14_LOW5_2_FD_183862 | JGI IMG/M metagenome (GOLD analysis project Ga0208882, IMG submission 183862) | Freshwater sediment methanotrophic microbial communities from Lake Washington under simulated oxygen tension - Sediment Metagenome... | ecosystem: Environmental > Aquatic > Freshwater >...
TCTACCTGGTTGTAGTCCTTTGCTATCCAGTCGTCTGGCGGTATGGGCTGGTTGACGATGTTGCAAAGTCGGCGCAGTTGGTCTTGTAGAATCCGCCGTACGTAAGCATTTTTCGTATTTACGATTTGTAAGGATATGCTGACGATCTGTTTTGATATGCTTATCTGTTCCTTGATGTCGACCGCGCCGAAGAAACCGGTTCTGCGGATCTCGGGCAGCACGGTTTCGCAAACCCAGTTAGCGAACTCTTTGGCCTTGGGTTTATTAGAGCGAAAGATGAGGTGATAAAGGCCGGCTTCGTTGATGAAATAGGCCTCTCTTTCGCCTTGAATGGTGATAAGTTTCATCACCATTAACCAGTTGTAAGGCATGTTTTCAAGCGTCGCACTTGACCAAGAAATGTCGAGTGCCGCACAAACATCTTTGGCACAGAACCAGACTTCGCTATTTTCATCAGTGGCGGTGCGGATGTCCAGATCGGCAAACTGGAACGGGTTGGCCAGGGTTTTAAGTTGATGCTCCATGTCACACCTCCCGGAACAGGGCAGGTTGCGACATAACCGCGCGCGTAACACGGACAGCGCGTTGATAACGGATTTGAAACAGGCGGATTTGGATTTTATGGCGTGCCGGCGCTACGGACAGCAGCCAGGTTAATAGCTTGTTCATGGGTTACTCCTCTGTGATTAAAGAGACCGCCACTTGCTTGGAAAGATTGGGTGGCGGACTGACTCAGGTTTCCAGTACCGCCACAGAGAGCGGCCCGCCCGAAGGCGGCCCAAGCCAGCCCACCATAATGCAAATGTTACCGAAACGGATTTCGGGCACATGAAAAACGATAGGCAAAAAAATAGCGCATTCGATGCGCTGGCATCTCTGTATTAAGCGGGCTGGAAATCCCGACTCTCGTTTTTTGCGAGAGTGGGGTTAGATTAGAAGTAAATTTTTTATTTGTCAAATGAAGGTAATTATGAGCGTCCCATTCGCATGTTATGTTTTTGTTTTGATAGCTATTGCGAGCGTCATCGTTTTTTTTGCTAAAAAATCAGGCAACCTTAGCCAGAAAATTGAGTTGATTACTCCTACAAAATTAGCTGAATATTTTCTTTGGATGGCCCTTGTCATTTTTCTGATCATGGCAGGTGTATTGGGACGCTATTTAACGCACTTTAATGGTGGGCTTAGTGGAGGGGGAAAGGGTGATTGGGGGACATTTGGTGACTATCTTGGCGGGACTTTAAATCCAATCTTGAGCTTTTTAAGTCTTATAGCCTTGTTAACTACCATAGTTTTACAGAGCAAAGAGCTGGAGTTGACACGAAACGAGCTTCAATTAACGCGAGATGAACTTGAACGTAGCGCGTCTGCCCAGGTAGAAACAAAAGAAGTTCTTGATAAACAATCAGCAACTTTAGCAAGGCAACAGTTCGAAAGCACTTTTTTCTCGCTGCTTGATCAGCACAATAAAGCGCTTGACCAAATTACAGATAATAATATTCTCGGACAGATAAACAGTGCAGACGAGGAGAGTGTGCTTCATGATGCAAAATATCCTCCTAACGCTCCAATAGCAGCCATTAAGTTTATTTATCTTTATGTATTAGGAGACCACAGATATCGTTCGAAGAGTTTAGTGTCCGCAAAACGGATACTTGAATCGTACAATTCACATTGTGGCCATTACTTCAGAGTTCTTTACCAACTGTTAAAGTTCATAGCCATAAACGTCCCTGGAGGCACAATCGGCCCAGATTTTACGGCGAAAAAAATTCAAAATGAAAAACTGTCCGACGATGAAAAAATGTATACCAATATTGTTCGTTCATTTCTTGGTTATGAAATTACTCAATTATTGTCGATCAATTGTTATTGTACGGACGAGAATGATACGTATTGGAAATATAGGCTCTTAATCGAAAGATATGCATTTCTTGAGCATATGCCTTTGGAGGTAAATGGTTTTGGAACTCACAAAGTTCTTGAGGAAGTAGCTGAACGTTATAAAGGATCGGCATTTGGCAATAGTAACTTCACAAAAAAACAAGTAGGATTGGTCTGAGATACAAAGTCCAACCTATGCTAAATATTCTGGAAAAAAAGGTGTACGACTTGTGTATTTGGCTTTTCCATTTGGTTTAAGGATAATTTGTTCAATTATGAGTTTTTGAAGTGTTTCGTTTATAAAACGAAAAATAATGTTGATTTAAATCTTGTTGTACGAGAGCAAAAATGTGTCAAATGTGATAATGATCAATGCCAATAAAGTAGATATTGGCTTAAAGAATAGGGCGACCCGTAAAGGTCCAGAGCTTGAAATGGTGTATCAGTTTATTGATATAACTACACAAGCGTTTAAACGGAAAAAAAACAAATTGGCTGTTTTTATTGAGCCAATGGTTGATACAGCTTACCCAGATATTGTTTTTGCCGAATATGACCCTAGTTGTCTAGATAATTGGAATGATTTACGGAATCATATTGAAATTACGGATATGAAAATATTTGAAAATATAAGAGCTATGAAAGGCGAGAACGCATTATCAATAAGTGAAAGAACCCACTTTAGTTATAAAACGATTTTACAGTCTATAGAGCGACTGTGCGATGCAGGCCTGATTGAACGTAAAAATGGCAAATGGATATCTAAGCCTTTGAGAGAAATCTATAGCATTAAACGTCTCATATCTGTCGAAGCCAAAATAGGGCAGTGGAATACCTTATTAAATCAGGCCGATGCAAATAAATGGTTCGCATCTGAATCATACGCTTTATCACCTGTCAAAAAGCCGAAGGAGGTTACGATACAGCGCTTTAAAGATTTTGGTATAGGGCTATATAGTTTCAATGATGGCGAAGTAGTTGAGGTTAATAAGGCAGAAAAGCAAAAACTACCCACTAGTTATATGTCGTGGATGTTCAATGAGTGGGTTGGACGTTATGAAACTCAATATTAAGGAGGCTGTTTGAATTTAGCATGTTTTGAACAATTAGGTCTAAGTGATCTAGTTGAATTAAAATCCACAGGTCAAAAAACTGTTTACACTGGAATTTCTTCTGAATATGACAAAGTAGTACTTAAGATTGTAAAACCTGGACAAAATATTGAGCGTATAAAACGCGAAATTGAAATTGTTAAAGAATGCCGAGGCTTTAATACTTCTATTATTCACGACAATAATGTCATTAGTCAGGATGGGCAAGAATATTTTTATATTATTGAGTCATTTATTGATGGAGTCACCCTAAAAGAGCATATGACTCAACATGGAAAACTGGATTATGATGAAGTATGTAAGTTTCTAAATGCAATGTTAAATATTCTTCAAATCTTAGAACAGCGACGTTTAGTACATAGAGATATAAAACCCGATAATATTATAAGAACTACAAATGGTGAATATTTTCTTATTGATTTTGGTATTGCCAGAGATTTAACAAAAGAATCATTGACGGACACCAATAACCGTTTTGGTCCACATACAGTTGGGTATGCTCCAATTGAGCAAATAAACAATGAAAAAAAACATATTGATAGCCGAGTCGACATTTACTCAGTAGGTCTTATAGCTTATGAGATGCTTATGGGGTTCAATCCCTTTTTAGAGGGATGTGAACATATCGCTCAAGTGTTTAGGAAAGTTGAAAAGGGTTCTTATCCTCTTTTAGAAAATAACAAGAATTATGAAGAGGTTAATACATTTATATATGCTTGCATGAATAAGTTTAGAAGTAGAAGACCAGCAACAGCGCAAGAAGCATATAAATGGTTTGAAGAAATTTACAAGCAACTGATTTAAGGGGTTAATCATGGACTTATATTTACAATTTGGGCATGGAATGATGGAGCATTGTCGCCATCTTATTTCTAAATGGGGAGAGGGTACCGTTATATTAAGTCCCCGTGATTTAAAAAGTGAACAACTTGCATCATTTTCCAAAGAATTATTAAAGATAAATGGAAAAACTCTTTTTGATCCTCAGTATTACAATCCAAGAGCTGATCATAAGAAGCTAACTGAGCATGAACATTGGTTTGATTCATTTGATACAACTGTGCTATCTGATATTAATCTGATTGTGAATAAATTCGAAGCTATTAAAGATGCAAACAATCATTCAAATACATATGCTTACATTATTCCCTCAATCATGTGTGATGTCGTCGATAAAATATGGATTGATATCCAAGAGGTTTTCTTGGAGGCCGCAGCTAGGGTATTTAACGATAAAGAAAAATATTTAACTATCGCTCTAACAAAAGAGTTTCTGTTAGATGATGTTAGTGTTGAAAAACTGGTCGAGGTTACTGCTGAGTGGGAGATTGATGGCTTTTATATTGTACCCGAGGGCGGGTATCTAATTGAAGAGGCAGATTGGTTAGCTAATTTAGCACTATTGGTTGCAGGTCTTAAGTTTCAAAATAGAAAGGTGATTGTTGGATACAGCAATCATCAGATGCTGTTTTTGGCTTGTGCAAAAGCCGATGCAATCGCTTCTGGTTCATTTTTAAATGTCCGTTGTTTTAATGCTGGAAAATTCAATAATGCTGCTGAAGACTCGATAAGTAGAAGATCAATTTGGTATTACTGCCCTCAGGCTCTCTCAGAATACAGACTTCGAGCTCTTGATGCTGCTAAGAAAGAAGGGGTATTAGATGATTTGAAACCATATGGACAGACAAATGAATATATAAAAGCGCTGTTTTCTACAGTAAAACCTTCGGTATCTGGTTTCAATGAAAGTCTGGCATTTCGACATTATCTAAGTGAGTTAAAACATCAATGTAACATATCAACGAAAAGCACTTTTCAAGATACAATCAATTTCCATCGAGAGCTTATAGACAATGGCCTTGAGTTTATCCGAATAATGAAAAATAACGGAGTGCGTGAGTCAGGACGTAGTTTTGAAAGTATTGCTGATTATAACTATGATGCCTTGAGAACACTTGAGCGTGAGATTGGTGGCCTACTAAGAAGGAACTGGTAATTACATATATCTGACAGCTAGAGCAGTTAAATCGTCGTTAGAGCCATTAATTATCGCCTTATTAATTAAAGCGTTAACGTTTTTCTCAATGTTGTCAGACTTCCTTAATATTATTTCCATTTCTTCTTTTTTTAGATAATCGTGAATGCCGTCAGAAGTTAAAATTAATTTTTCACCAGGCTCAAATACATTTCTGTATGTATCAATATGAATCTCATTTTTGCCACCTAGTGACTGCGTAATAATGTGCTTTTTTGGATGGCTGTATCTCATCGATTCTCCAATTGCGCCTGAATCAATAAGATTTTGGACATAAGTATGGTCATTTGTAAGTTGCACAAAATTTCGTTTGGTTAGCTTATAGGCTCTGGTGTCACCTAAGTGATAGATTGTGATGAACTCATCATTTGACATTACAATTGTGAATACAGTTAAAGCCTTGAACTCAAATTCTTTGCCTAAGTATGCATGTGCATTATTAATTATATTTAGTATAAGTGCATGTGTTAGCTGATTTTTATGTTTTGAAATTTGTTCTAATAGATATCTAGCTGCTAAGTCGCCGCTGGTAGCGCTTCCAAGACCATCTGCAACACCAATCACAAAAAACTTTTTATTAGACTGTGCCTTATATGAACCATTTTGAACTGTAAAGCCGTTTATTAGAAAGCAGTCATCGTTTTTTTGATTTTTTGTACCTTTTTTTGTTTGAGCATAAAAGTGATACATAGAGATGGTCCCCAAAATTGAACTGTGGTCTCATACGTCGATAACTCAGCTATTGTAATCTTATTCGAAAACAATATTGCTTTAAACTTATATCTGCTTAGATTTTTTTAACTCGTATGTCTGGCTAAGCCGTAGTGCGTAGGTTGGGCTGAGGTTCGAAGCCCAACACTACAGATAATTTTGACATCACAACGTTAATTTTAAATTTTGTATCAGAGACAACACCATGGATCTAGCTTTTCAGGTAAAGAATACGACGGAAGCAGTTCAGAATCTGCCTTCCTTGCTAAGAGCCATTTACGAGCTCGTTACCACCCCAGGCGGAGCGGTATTACTTGTTCTACTCTTCCTAGGGCTTCTGGCTAATAGAGGATTCTTTTCGCGAGTGTTTGATATGTTTGAACATAAGGAAAGGCGAAGGCTGGAACAAATCAATGAATACGTATTGTCACATGACGCCGCTGATCCGGAGACGATTAAAGTTGTTAAAGACTTGCGGGATGCCCACTATTTTAAGGTGGCCACGGGTATTTATGCCGAGAATCGTACTCGTAGTGCATTTATCAAGCTGCATCAAACCTCTTCCCACTGCATTGCCTGGAAGCATATTGAGAGGGCTCGACCTTATATGGAAATTGCTGAAGACCAAACTATTACAATTCGTGACTTTAATTTCATTGAAAAGCTTGGTTATTGGTACAACCTATGTGTTGCCATCCTAAGCTTACTTTTTGCCGTGCTCTTAATAGTCGCGTTTTTATTATCAGACACTAAAAACATAACATCGCTGGAAAGTAGTTTTGGAAGCTCTCTTTTTCTTCTGGTATTAGCAGTTGTTATGTTCATTGAAAATCTGCCAGTTCATGCAGCTAAGCGAATTGCCAACGAGTTGCAACGCTTGCGTGATTGTAGTTCAGCCAAGTAGGTACGCATCACCTACCATTTTTCTAGCAGGAATCCTATGGAATATATACCAATATTCTTAGCCTTTGCGTCGAGTATTATCGCGATCAGAGGAGACACTTGGGATAAAACACAAATTGGCATACGAAAGCTTACGGGACCAGGACGGAATACCCTCGCCCTAGTTGTTTGTGTATTGATCTATTCAATTTTTTCGACTTATGAACAACGTGACCAAAAGCAAGCTGAAGAACTTGAGAAGAAGAACCTTGGAAAGATTATTGCCGTTGAAGTTGATCGAAGCCTTAAAAGCCTATTGTCCCCCTTTAAGCTTCTTTATATGGAAAACAAGGGGGGTGACTATATCCCCGAAGAAAAGATTACTTTCGACATGATGCTTGATGACAACATGCTTAAAGCGGCGCAAAGCACATGCCTTCAGTTGCCCCCAAAATCTTTCATTTCATATTCAGAAAAAGGGGCGACTTGGGGATATTTTTTCCATAAAGACATTACGGCAGGTCTAGCTCGTCTTGACCAATTGATTGATCGGTATGCCATTAAAATGAATGCAGATATTCTCGACGCAATTCATGATCTTCAGGCGAATGGCTATTTCAGCAGTTATGCAAAATCTTATGTGCCATGGGATCCCACCAAAAAAAAGAGCACTTTGAACCCCTGTATGTTTGGCCAAGTTATCGGCTCGCATAAGGAGTATCTCACTATGCTGAAAAGAATCGAGTCTCTTAATCAGCCAGAGAAGCTTATTCGCTAGTTGGTTAGGTTTGGATGAGGTACGAAGCCCAACACTTTGCGGCACCGATGCTACACATTGATTGATAGGATGCTACCGGAATCAATACCTAGGAAGCCAAAATGAAAAGGCAAATATCAGCCCCGGTAGCGTTTTAAATAATAGCAGAATATAGAAGATGTTAGTAATTACTCAAGGCAAGCCAGCGCCTGCCTTGTTTCAAAACCATCATCCCGTATGACGTTCGCGGAATACGGGATAATCCGAGTCCTAAAATCCTGGATTCCGTAAGCTCCATCCAGGCTACCGGCTACCCTACGGAAATGTTCAAGCAAATCGCCCGGATGAAGATTGCTTTTTGTATTTGCTTGGATACAATGACGCTATGAACTACATCGTTGAACAAACCGAAGCTTTCGCCAAGTGGCATTCTGCCTTACGTGATTTACGTGCCAAAACCGCGATAGCACGGCGCATCGACCGCGCTGAGCACGGCAATCTGGGCGATGTTAAGCCGGTAGGCGGCGATGTATCCGAAATGCGCGTTGATGTCGGAGCGGGGTATCGGGTTTACTTTACATTGCGCGGCGGCGTGGTCGTGGTGTTGCTCGCCGGTGGCGACAAATCCACACAACAAGCCGACATTAAACGTGCTGTTGAACTTGCTAAGGAGATTTAAATCATGAGCGTAAAACTATTACCGTTTGATATGGCCAGTCTGCTCGATAGCGACGAGGCTATCAGTGAATACCTGTCCCAAGTACTTGATGACGGCGACAGCGACGAACTGCTCCGCGCTTTGGGTTACATCGCTAAAGCTAAAGGCATGGCGATGATTGCCAATGAGTCCGGCCTTGGGCGCGAAAGCCTGTACAAGGCGCTTTCCCCTGGTTCCAAACCGCGCTTTGACACGATTTTAAAGGTGATCAAGGCGCTTGGAGTTAAGCTGCATGTCGAGCCGGTTTAGGCCAATAGGCGGGCATACCCTATCAGCACGCCCGCCTATCGCTTATTTCTTCAGCCGCTCCACCGCTCCCTCAAATTCATCCACCCCCATCTCACACCCCGCAAACCTTCGCCCCTGCTCCTTGCAGGCGATCGCCGTCGAGCCGCTGCCAACAAAGGTATCCAGCACTACATCGCCAGGCTTTGAGCTGGCTTCGATGATATGCCGCATCAGATCCAGTGGTTTTTCGCAGGGATGCTTGCCCGGGTACCATTGCACCGGCTTAAAGTCCCAGACGTTGGTATAGGGCACGTGTTTGGTCACGGCAAAGTGCCGGCGCTGCTCTTTGATGGCTTTGTATTCCGCTTTCAGTTCTTCATAGGGTTTTAGCGTGCCGCCGAACACGCTATCCATCGTTTGGTAATGCGCCTGGCTGGGAAAGCTCCATTGCGATCGGTCGAACCAGTGCCCGGACATTTGGCAGCCGCAGGCCTGGTCGATGCGCTTGCGGGAAATGCCGGCAGCGGTTCTGGCATCGTCCAGGTAACTGCGGATCGGTTCAAAGGCGAACGGTAGCTTTTTGCGGCTTTCGGCAAATAGGATGTGTTCGGTTTGCGGAAAGTAGCGGCGTAGCGATTCCTTGTTGCAGCCGTTATGTCGGCCGCTGGGCTTGCGCCAGATGACGTGGTTCAGCAGATCAAAACGCCTGCAGACCGTAATCTCCACTTGCGTGGCCAGGTGGGGCCCTGCAAACAGATACAAGGAGCCGGCCGGTTTTAGAACCCGGTGATATTCGATCAGGATTTCATCCAGCCAGGCGAAAAAATCGGCTTTGCTTTGCCATTGGTTGTCCCACGCTTCGCCTTTGACTTTGTAATAGGGCGGATCGGTGGCGATCAGGTCTATGCTGTTGTCCGGCAGTTGCGCCAGCAGGGTTAAACAGTCGGTGTTATGTACGGTAATGCCGTTGTTTTGGTAGGTTCTCACGAGTTTCACTCTTGCAATGACACTCGTGGTGTTCTGGTTTGGGGCTCTCGGCCCTCAAAAAGTTCAGTGTGCGGCAGCGCGGGCATTTAATCTGCAAAGTTTGATAAATGCCGTCGCCCAGCTTTTTGCCGCAGGCTCCGCAGCGGATCTCGTCCATTGTTATTAATCCGGCGGCGTGGTTTCGGTAATGCCATCCAGCCGCGTTTTAACCGCTCCGGTATCGGTCCCGATCTGGGCAACCTGGGCGCTTTGGCTACAGGCCCCTACCGATGGGTGCGTGTGGTTTTGCAAAATGTTGCACAGATTAATCATCAACTGCATCAGCTCGGATAATTGCTTCAGTACGTTTTCATTGCTCGATCCGACCCAGCTAAGCGGAGCGATCGACCGGAACTTGGTTTTGCTGGCGATATTCAGATCGCCCAGCGCCGACAGGTCGAAGCGTTGGCCGCTGGTCAGCTGCATGCCCATGTTGGCGATGATCTTTTTAATGCCGCCGATGGTTTCGGTGTCGCCAGCGTCCACGGTCTTGTCGCTCTTGCCGTAATTGGCGCTGCGCTCGGTCGCGGTGCTGGTCTTTTTCAGGCTGCTGTCGGTCATGTTGCCGTCAGTAACCCGGGCATGGTTGCCGTTTTTGTCGATAGTCTGGTAGCTTTCCGCCGACTGTTGCAGGCGCATTTCGCCGCGCTCGACCGGAAACTGGCTGCGGCCGTGGGGCAGGATGCAGCGGATAAACGGCTTGTTCGGGCTGCCGTAGGCAAAGCCGATCTCCACCCAAGCACCGTTCTCAGGGAAAGCCGCCATGCCCATTTCATGGCCGGATACCGGCATCGGCAAAGCCAGATCCTTCAGCACCGGAAAAGCCGAATCCGGCTCGCCGTACTCGTCCAGAATCTGCACATCGACCGCATAAACGGGCCGGAACTCGTCGCACACTTCGCCGCCTTTGGGCGTTTCGCGCGCGGTGACCACCTCGGCAAAGCGGGGCAGGTGATAGCCGCCGGCCAGCTCAGGGTATGACGATTGAATCATGCGTTTTATGGCTTTTTCCACGTTACCCCCATTTGGTTGCCGCTAAAATCCACTTTGGTGACGATGTTGCCGTTTAGCTTTACGCCAGGGCGCAGTGCCGGTACCGCCACCAGTTTGGCGCTGTTGTTGGCCAGATGCTCGGTGAACATTTCGCCGCCCAGCTCGATAGGTTTGTCCGCCCAGCGCGAATCTTGCCAGCTGCCTGCATAAATAACGCCGTGGCCTTGTTGCTGCCAGATATAGTCCTGAATGCCGAACACCCGGGCCATTGACTGCATGGCCTGATAGCCGTTGCCCAGGTTATAAAAGTTCGCCACCTTAAGGCTGCTGTAAGCGCCTTCGCCGACGCTAAAGGTCAGACCGGTTTTGCTGTGGATATCGCCGATCACTTCCTGCATGGTTACATGGCGCAAATCCAGCCGCAGCGGAGCGTACAGCACCGCCGACAGTTCCCGGCAAAACAGTTTTTGCCGCCGGTCCATCGTGTTGACGGATTCGATAAAGCCCAAAAACACCCGCTGCATGGTGTCGTGCGCGGCGTAACCCAAGGTAAACGAAACCAACTGTTTGGCCTGCACCGGCTTGTCTCCGGCATCGATTAAAAACTGCGCCCGGCCCGGCGAATCCAGATCTAGCAGCACCCGGTCTTCAATGACGGGGTACGCGGTGTTATTGATGTTGAGTTGGCGGTCTAGTTTCATCAGCCACCCAAAAACGCATCCAAGCCTTTCAGCTTTTGTTCAAAAGGCGTCAGTTCTACCGCCTGTTCCGTTACCGTAGCAGGGGCCGCTGCCCCAGCCGCCTGGCTATTTACCGGCGTGCCTTTCGGGGCTTGTTCGGCGACTTTCTTTTCCGCTTTTCTGGACTCTTTTTTTTCCGGTACCGAGTGATGCTCGGATAGCGTAAAACTGATGCTCCAGTCCTCGGTCGAGTCGTTTTCCTTAACCGACAGCGTCTCGTCAAAAAAGCCCTGGCGCATATTCATGGCGTTGGCGGTGGGGTTGACGATGTGGTAAATCACCTGCTCACCGGCCGCGTTTTTGGCTTCGGCCAGATTGACCAGCAGGCTTAAATCGTCGGCGTCGATGAAGCGGATCGTGGTTTGCACCTTGAGGGTTTTGCCCTTGTCGCCCTTTTGCGCTTTGGCGGTCGAAGAGCTGTTGCCGGACATGTCCTCGCTGGCAAACTTCAAGTCGATCGACACTTTCTGGTTATGACCGGGAATCTTGGTGCCGTTTAAATGAATGCTCACGCGATAATCTCCTTTAATAGCGCCAGATCAGCCACGGAACCGGTAAACAGCATGATCGCGGTCAGCGTGTAACGGTGATCCGGCGTGTTTTGCAGCAGGGCGTTGGCGATATCGGCGTCGGCATAAAACCGCCAGCCGGCGCCGCCTGAAAAATTAGCCTTGGCAGCTGCAAGCGCTGCGGAAATGGCCGCATCGGCAGCGGTCTTTTGTGCTTGGTAAAGATCAAGGTTGGCAAGCGGGCCGTTTGCAGCAAACGCCGTGGCTTCGGCTTGCGCCTGCTCCATCAGTGCCGCTTTCCGTAGATCGGCAATAGCGCCAAGTCCTGACAGGTCCATCGTTTGCGCGGCGATCGCACCGGCGGCTTGAGGAAGGTTGAATTTGGTCGTTTCCAGATTAACCAGCGCCGCAGCCTTTCGGCCCAGCGCTGCAAACTCGCGTACCGGAAACACCGCATTTAATGTGGCGATATCGCCTGCAAAATCGGTCAGGTTGGACGCCGCGATCGCAATGCCCAGCGCCGCCGGTTCATTGCTCAGGGTTTTGGCAAGGGCGCTGGCCGCATTGGGGAAGCTCAGATAACGGTAATGGCCGGAACCCTCGCCGACGCCATGCAGCCACGGATGCACCAGGCGTTTGGTAATGCTGCCGCCGGATTGGCCGTCCAGCGAGGCGGCATTGCCTAAAGGCGCGGTTATGGATAAGGGCGTCCAGGTCATTACGCTTCTGTGTAATCGGCAGGCCAGCCGGTGCTGAAATCATAATTGGCAGGGTCTGCACTTAATTCCAGCGCCGCTTTATGGGCATCGGCGGCGGCATAGATCGCCGCTTGCTGCTCCATGGCGGCCGGCAGCAGTTGCAGCGCCAAGGTGCCAGTCATAGGAACCCGAACTTCAGGTAGGCCTGGCTTGGTCAAGGTTCTCCATGGGTCCGCCAACAGTGGAGCTGAAAGATCGCCGCCAGCCGCCTGCACCATCATTGCTGCCAGCACCATGCCTTGCTGTTGGGTCAGGCTGAAGCCGTCGGAATGGAACCATAGAGCGCCGACGGGATAGCCGCCGGCCTTGGTACGACGGTCACGTTCAGATTCGATGAGCTGCCATTTTTCATCTTTTGCCTTGTGCATCTGAATTGACGTTTTTGACGGATCAATCACCCATTCAGATCCAGTCCATGTATGAGATGAGCTAGGCATTGCTTGATCTGTTGCCAATATATCAGCAGGAGAAATACCAATTTCTTCAATGTTGACGACACTGCCATCAGCGGTGCTAAATAGTGGCACGCCTCGCCAGTCGGATCTTACTTGCCACTGGCCATAACCCTCGTTAGCAGGGGCGTTACCATCAGCATCGAGATAAACGGCGACCTCATGGATGGCGGTCACCGGCGGTTTGGTAAGTGTGGCAAACGCAGGAACAAGAACAACGTCTGGCTCCAGCGGAGATACGTCTGCTTGAGCCGCACTGATGACCTCTCCAGTTTGCTGATGATAGTTATAGATTGTATTACTCATAGTGCCCTCGATTAGTATTTGATGCAGGCCAAAAGTGCGATGTTTCGCGGCCTAGTCTCGGTTCCGTAGTTAGCAGGGTTAGATCCCGAGTTAGAAATACCAGTCGTATTTTGCGCGGCTCCGGCCGAGCTAACGACATACTGTTGATTACCGCCAGCCATAGCACTCTGGGTCAGAATACCATGCGCGTGGTTGTGGTCTTGTAGCTGGTGACCTTGGCTAGTGCCCAATGCACGGCCGGTATCGACGCCGCGGGAGTCGTCCCAACCTCTCAGAAATTCCCCGCGAAGATCAGGCAGATTAAACGTTGTTGATCCATTTCCAGCGCCGAACGTGGTTCCGATTGCGGCGAATAGCGCAGCGTATGTCGTGCGCGAAACGGCTGCACCGTTGGCCTTTAACCAACCTGATGGAGACGAAGCCATTGCAAAATGCGCAATAGCTCCTGAAGGCACGGGGATAACTCCAGTAGCCGGATTTAGTAGCACCCATGCATTAAAAGTCGAGTTCCATTCAAACTGACACGGATACCCTGCACCAGAAATATCACCATCGACCAGCGCCTGGTTGGCCCCTTTGACGATCGTTTTTGCACCTGTGGCCGTGCTGCCAAGCGTAAGGTTTAAGGTTGGCGCCGATGTTAAATTTTTTCCTGCTGAAATACCTGTAAACTGCATTTTGTCAGCAAGCGCTGTAAGCGTACTGGGTATTGTCCCGGTCAACGCATCAACAGTACCGCCAGCCGTGAACGCTGTATAAGACTGGCTTTGTACTCCAACCTTTGTTGCATACTGCGGGTGCGGATCGGCATCAGCCGATACCCTAACATCCGTCACGCTGCCATCGGCGGCAATATCGGCAATCTTAGTTACGTAATGCTTAAACCCATTGGCATCGGTGTAATCGGCATGCGCGACTGCATCAACAACAAAATCAGCCACTGCCGACACGTCGGAAATGTCGCCCTGCAGAGACACGTCCAGCCAGACCGACTTAGGCGGCCCGGACACGGTCACTTGTTGGGTAATGGCGCTGGCAATGCGCACGCCGCCGACATAGCCGACGCCAGCCGCAACGTCGTAAGTCGTTGTCGCTCCCTGGCGAGTCACTTTCCAGCCATCGCCAAAAAAGCCTTCATGTCCGTAAATATCGTAATTGCTCAGGCGTTCGCGCTCGTCAATGCCCCATAGCCTGGCATTAAAATCGATCTGCCAGGTCTCTGCCGGCACGGCAATGGCCGTGGTCGCCAGAATGCCGGAAAAGGCGATCAGGAAGTTGCGCGTCAGGTTGTTGCCCGGTATTGCTCCCGTGGTTTTGCGTTTCTGGATCAGCGGCGTATAGGTGCAGGCAATCAGCACGCCGTCGGCGTCTTTCAGGCCGACCCAGTTAAAGTCGTAGTCTCCCAGCGATGAATCCATGACCAGGCTGTACACCACCTGGTTGCCGTTGACGTATCCGGATGAGGTGACCGGCAAGGTCGCCATGATGTTTCCAGCCGCCGGCATTGCTTCAATGCGGTTGACCGGTTCTGCACCCAGCCCGGCAATATTCGCCAGCACAAAATGGGTGATATCCAGAATTTGCGAAGCGCCTTGCTTGGCCGCTATCTGGTCTTCACCCTCAATGGTAATAAATGCCATGTTTGCTCCTTGTTATAGTTTAGCGACAGCCAGATCCCAGCTGTTGCCGGTTGCCTTGTTGTCAATGGTTGCATCCGCCAGCCACGGCGATTCTGCTTGCAGGGCAGCATCAAACCACCAGGTATGGCCGGTTTCCCGCGCATCGATAGTGACGATGATCGGCGTAATTACCTGCAGCTGGTAACGCCGGCAAGTGCGCCCGTATTTTTCGATAATCTTTTGCAGCAGCTCCATGTTCTCGGCCAGCTGCGAATCACTTAGCCGAAGCAGCACCACATCCCAGTCCACCGGATCAACCCGTTCGTCGATTTCCAGATAGCCGATGCCAAGCCGTTCAAATATCCGGATAAAGCCGATCTTGCTGCCGGCGTCTTGGGCATTCACATAGGCAAATGCCACGCGCTTTCTGTACAGATCCAGCGGCTCGTCTTTAAAGCGCTGGATGTCGCGCTGATAGGACAGTAGGTTCAGCACGCCTTCGCTGCAGGTCAGTGCGTCGAACTGCGTCAACGGCCATTTCAGCCACGTTTCAATTTGTGCCCAGTAAGCCGTCGCCGCATCGCGCAGCTTGACCAGCTCGGTCCCTTCCAGCCAAAACGGCAGCTTGATCGGCTCCATTTAAAGTCTCCTCACCCAAACTCTCGGCAACTGCTCCTGTGTTGCTCTACCTCCTGCATCCATGCAGTCGTCCATCAGAGAGGGCTTTTTTTGCTGCGTCATTCAGTCACCGCTATGTTGATGGTCAGCGATGACAAAGTCGGCACGTTCAGCGCCGAAACGATGTCGGCCAAGTTAAAGTCCACGCTGTGAATGTCCGGAAACTGTTTGTGCAGTTCCTGACCCAACTTGGAAAAACTGAACCGGCTGTGCGGGTAGGTCAGGGTAGGGCTGTAGGCTTTGTTCTCGCGGAATGCCGCCCTGATGAACGTATCGACATCCGTTTGCAATTGGGTGATCTGCGCGGCGGTTAAAAACGGCTCATGCCACACGCTGACGATCAGCGCATGGTCGGTTTCCGGCATGGCGTACACCTGCAAATCATCGCCGTGGCCGTGATGGCCTTGGTCGGTAATGTAGGCATTGATGTTGGCCAGGTATTGAGCGGCCGGCGCATTAAAATCGAACAGCACAGAGGCATTGGCGGTGCCGGGGCCGCGCGGTGCATTATGCTCAAACCAGATCGCATCGATCGCCACGCCGGGGAATTCACTGATTAATGCGCGGTACACGCTGTCGGTGTGAAAGTCGGATGCAGTGCCGAACTGGTTGCGGACACGGTCGCGCAGGTCATTATCGATTTCGGTTTCCGTGCCAGGCGTCAGCAGCCAGCCGTCGCTATTGGTGACGCTGGTGATGCCGGCAATCGGCGCTTTTAAAATACTGTAATAGCCGACTGCAAGGTTATAAGCATCACCGACCGCAGCCGCCGTGCAGTTGACTTTGACGGTTGCCTGTCCCGGCACAAACGCGGTGGCGGTGTCGGTGACCATCTCGTACACAAAGCCGTTGATCGATGCGGTCTGGACCACCGTTCCCGCCGGTACGGTATAAGCCGCGCCGACATCGGCACGGGTAAAGGTAATTTGGCCTTTGGCCTTGCCTGCCGGTTTGCGTTCAATATTGACCGCCCAGGCCAGCAGCTCCAACCAAACGCCGGTGGCGGATTTAACGAAACTGTTCGGCAGCACCGTTTCCGCCATAAACGTGACCAGCCACAGCACCGGTTTGGTGATTAATGCCGTCATTACCCGCCAGAACGGCGAATAGGCGTTGTCATTGCTGATGGTGCTGCCTTGCGCGGTAACCTCGTCTTTCCACGCGGTTTCCAGTTCCGCTTGCGTGGTCGGGATGCCGTTGTCGCTTAAAATCTTGGTGTAATCAACATCGCTCATGCGCTAACCTGAAAGCTGATTTTGCCGAACTTAACGGTGTCGGCGGTGATAAAAAATAATTCCGTGTCCTGCCGGGTGATCTTGATCGTGCCAGGCACCAGGCGCAGGTCGTCTTCGATCTTGAGCGCCAACTGTTGCATCAGCAGCGCCACTTTGGCGTTGTCGCGCTCGCCGATGCAGGCCGATAGCAGGCCGCAGTCGCGGATTAAATGCTGGGTGTCCTGAACGATGCTGTCGCGGTCGCCGAGTAGGGCCGGTTCGTTGCCGGGTCCGGGGGTCAGGTCGTTATCGGTGATGCGTAGATCGATGTAGTCCATGATCAGCCTGCAGCCATTTGTAGTTCGTCAGCCAGTAACGGCCCAACAGGCTTTGACGGGTTATGGATGGTAATGCCGCCGACATCGACCACCTTGCTGTTATTGGCGTTGTTAATCTGGCTCATGATGCCGCCCTTGGGCACATTGGCCGTTTGGCTTTGGCTGAGCGCAGTCGGCGCCGCAGGGGCGGCCACCGGCTGAGGCGGGGTAAAGCCGCCGGTTAAAAGGCCGGGCGCCGGTTGTTGCAGCCATTGCGGTTGTGCCGTCAGTGCTGACAATGATGGTGAGGCAGTCTGTGGCCCTGCAAGTGCGGTTGGAGACGAGACCTTATCAAGCGCGGCCATTGCGTCGGGCATTTTGATTCCGGTCAGCGACTGAATGCCGCGCATGACACTGTCAGCAGCGCTGCTGATTCCGGCAAACGGATTCAGCGTAGCCAGCCAGTTTTTGAATTCAGACCACCAGTTTTTAATTGCATCAAATCCGGCAATGAGCAAGCCTATGCCAACGCCGACCAGCGCGAATGGGTTCAATGTGGCAATCCAGCCTGTAAAGCCAGTCCACCATTGCGGGATGGCATCAAATCCGGCAATGAGCAAGCCTATGCCAGCGCCGACCAGGGCGAACGGGTTTAATGTGCCGATCCATACGGCGAAACTTGACCACCATTGCGGGATTCGCTCAAAGAAGGCGACAACAGAATCTACCCAGGCGAACACGCCGGTCGATTCCAGCCAGGCGCTTGACCAGTTGATGACTGCTTGCGTCCAGGTATCCCAATAAATGACAGCGGCAGCAATCACGCCAATGAGCGCACCAATGCCCAGCACTATCCAGGTGACCGGATTGGCAAGCAGAGCCGCCGAAAAGCTCCAGATTGCGGGAATGACATTAAACAGCCCGCCTTTCAGCAACCACAACGCCCCTTTAAATACTGCGGCTCCGGCTCCCCAGCCGACCAACAGAAATTGGCTGATGCCCACCACAACAGACAGCGCCGACAGCGCGGCAATAATTCCGATGACGGCAAAAACCGCATAGCCGATGTAAGTGGTGATGTTCGGGAACAGGTCCATCCAGCGCATCAGTTTTTCGCTGACACTGACAATGCCGTTGAATACTGGCTTCAGCACTGGCAGCATCTTTTGCCCGAGCATAATCATCAGCGCATCGCCCGCGCTTTTAGCTTGCTCCCACGGCTGGACCATGGCGTTGGCCATGTCGATCGCGCCTTGCAGTCCGGTTTGCTTGCCGACCTCGTTAATGCTGCCGCTCAGTCCGTCGATATTGGTCGACAGCAACTTGACCAGCGCCGTGGCCTCTTGCGTGCCGAAGGCTTTTTTGAGCAAGTCGGATTTAGCGACGGTGTCGATATCGCCGTACTTGCCTTTAATCTTTTCCAGGATGTTGACCATCGGCAGCATCTTGCCTTGGCTATCGGTAAATTTAAGCCCGAGTTTATCCTGCGCATTGCCGACGCCGTCCAGGAACGCGCGGTACTTGGTACCAGCCTCGCTGCCCGACATCGTCGCCTGCAAGGTGCCCATCACCGCCATTTGTTCGGCCATGCCGACACCCATAGTTTGAGCGCCAGCGCCAAGAGTGGTGAAGGCCTCGGACATGCCTTGGCCGGTGGTTTTGAAGATATTGACGGCAACGGCGGTTTGCCCGGCCATCATGTTGATCCAGTTAGCCTTGCCCATGGCGTCGGCGTTTTTCTGGAAAATGCCATACATGGTGCCGACATAATTGGTGATCGTGCCCATGTCGGCCTTGGTGCCTTTTGCCAGAACGGCCGAGGCATTGGTAAAGGCCGGCAGCTCGTTGCCGGACAATCCGGAAATGGCGCCCTGAATGTCATACGCCGAGCGCACGAATTCCGCCGCCGATTCGCCATACTGCACACTGAATTTCAGTGCTGATATGTTCAGCTTGTCCAGCACGTCTTTGCCGACATTCATAGACGAGATTTCACCTAACGCGGACTGCATTTCTTTGGCCGGCTGCAAGATGTGATCGAGAGAATACGCCGCACCAGCCAACCCCGCCGCACCGTAGCCGATTTTATTAAATCCGCCCTGAATGTTGCTGGTGACCCTGTCCATGGTGGACATCATATTTCTGGCAGGCCCGGACATATTGTCCAGCAGCGAGACTCTAAATAGCAGATTATTGAGTGCAGTCATTATCCGTTAAACGCCTTTGCTATGCCGTTGGCAATCGCGGCCGTGGTGTTGTTCCAATGCCGCTGGTCCAGCCACAGCGCTTCCGCCATGGTTTGTTCAGTGACCGGCTGCCCAGGCAGCCAGTGTTTGGTCAGTGCTATCAGTTGGCTGTAGCCGTTCTCGCCGATGCTGTCGGCGAGCTGCTCTACTTTTTTACAGTAACGTCAATATCGGCGCCGAAATCCAGCGCTATGGCGCTGGCTATTTGCATAACGACAGCGCCGTTTGGGGCTTTGTTCCGCATGACGACTTGCTTGAAGCTGTCCTTATCCTCTTTAACGACGGTCCGTTGCAGAAAATTATAGGCAGGCGAAACCTTGTTTTGTGGCGTCTGCTCGTTAAGATATTGATTAAAATCGGCGGTGCTGACATCAAATCGCAGGTCGGTGCTGCCAATCGCGATAGTGACCAAATCGGTGTTTTCTGTCGATTCGTTTGTTTGTGCTGTGCTCATACTCTCTTCCCCTTACTCAATTAAAAAAATGTAGGGTACGCATTGCGTACCTTCTACGGGTTTAAAAGGTACGCAATGCGTACCCTACGGAATCTCAGCCGAAAAACTTAATGACTGTTTCAACCAGGCCGACTTTATCCAGCATGTAAAAGCCGAAACCGCCGATCAGGATGTATTTAATATCCCTGATGTCGCTCAGCGCTTTATCGGTTGCATCCTGTTTCTTGAACAGGAAGCCGATTTTTTCGGCATGTTGGTCTTGTACAATTTCCAGCCTTTGTATCTTCAAATTACACGCTTCAGTCGGCATAAAACCTCCCTATTTGCCTTTAAAAAACGCCTCATCGCCCAGCAGTTGCACGGCTTCGTAGTACTTCATCGCCCGCCACTGCCTGGGCAGCATCAGCCAGCCGCCTTGATGGTTGATCAGCGTCAGCAGGTTGTTCAACAAGTTGAGGTCGGCTCGGTCTTTGTCCGCCTGGCTCACGCCCACGTCATAATCGTAATCGTGGATGTTGAAGGCTTCCGTGCAATCCAGCCCATACATCGTGTTTGGAATAATGGAGCTGATCCATTTGCCGGCAGCGCCGGCGCCGTTGCAGATCCGCGCCTTTTCTTCCGGCGTTATGTTTTTGTAAGCCCAGCTGCTGATTAAGCCAGGGCCGCTTTTTCTTTGGTCGGCTGGCATACATCGGCCTCATCCAGTAGCGTGTAACTAAATTTATTTCCGTATTTCGCTGCCGATCGTTGCGCCAGTTTCATCACTGCATCAAAATCTTTGCTGTTAGCAAACACCTGGCAACCGGCGGAAACTTTGTCGGTTTTTAGGGTGAGCGCGTTTTGGCCTGCGCGGTGCAGATTGATGCCGAAATAGCCGCTTTGCGCGTTTTTAAGATCCAGTTTCTTGTCTTTGTTGCGGTCGCGGTAGACGGTCATTTCGCCGCGCTGCACCAGTGCCAGGTATTTGCCCTGGTGGGCTCCGATCTGCCAACAGCCTCGGTAATGGCCGGGCTTTAAAATGGCGGTGCCATCCACGTTAATCGGATGCTCACGGTAATAAACGCCGGGATCGGTGGTGATCGGGTACTGCTCGAGCACTTGTTTGCCGTCGGACTCGTACAGCACGCATAGCAGATCGTTGAAGGTGTTGGCGCTCAGGTCTTTCGCGCGGATGCCCACCAGCGTCAGATTCAATTCACCTTTAAATAGGGGCGCATCCTTGCGCGAGAGAGCGTCCTTTAACTTGGCAAACGTGACTTTTTCCATTACAGATCCCGTGTGTTGTTAGCCGATAGATACGGCACGCCATCCATGCGCACAAAGTCCGGGCTGGTCACTTCAAACTGTAATTTGTGCTTGTTCTTTTCGCCGCCTTTGCCGTCCAGGTTGAACAGGTCCGAGATTTTGAACAGGCAGCCGAACAGCTCGATCTTTTGCTGATGATCGATATTCTTGCCGATGCACACGATGTCGAATGGCGGCAGGTCCCTGAAACTGCCCGCGGCCCTGGCCACTTCGTTCAGCAGCGCCATGTTGACGCTGTCGATTTCAAGATCGCCGGAACAGGCCACGTCGCCGTTGACGTAGCCATCGGGAATGCCGCGCGTTTGCACGGCTTTGCGGTTGTCGGTAATGCTGGCGCTCAGGTTTTCGACATGCACGAGCACGTCGCCGAGCATCACGTCGAAGTCCTGTCCGGATAAATGGTTTTTCTTGCTCATGACGTGTCCTTAAACGGGTGCGGTTAAATCCAGAATGATATTGGCGGTCAGGTCTTTTGGGATCTCAAAAGGCCGGGCCTTGATAAAAATTTGCACCTGCGTGCGCGTGATCCAGGTGATGGCGATATCGCCGTCAACAGGCGACTTCAATTCAGCCGGAAACGGGATGCCATGAAACACCGTTGACCGGCTCATTTCAAACAACGGCCGCATCAACTTGCTGATCGCCCATTCCGTGCCGACAGTGGTTGAGTTAAAGCGCCGGTCGCCGACCAGACTGATCAGCACCAGGCGCACCGCACGCGCGGCTTTGTCGACCACGCGCAGGTTTTCAATCACCGTATAGTCGCCGATAGCGGCATCCAGTGTCTGTCCGTCAGACCAGTACAGGCCTTCATAATCCGGATAGAACTGCGGCACGCTAAAGCGCTGATCGTTCAAAGCCTTGGCATGGGCGTTGTTGTAGATAATGCCGTCCTTGTCGGCAGGCAGCGTCGATTGGTCCTGACCGACCAGAGAGCCGGTATTGACGCGCATCGGCGTATCGGCAACGCTGGTCTGGTCGTTGCATAATCGGCCTGCGTAGATGCCGACCGCATCATTAAAAATGTACGGAACAACGGACACGCGCATTGCGGCCAGTCCGGTTGTCAGCGCGGTCATGGCGGTCACATAGGCAGCCCAGGTTTGCCCGGTGACCGCCGTGGCATCGATTGCGTCGGCGGCGGCGATAAAAAACAGGCGGCGGCCATAGGTGGCGTTGGTCTCGATGGCTTTGGTGTGCATCGCGGTCAGGTCGGCCGCTACGGCAACCGGCGTGCAGATCACGCAGGCTTCCACTTTGACGTTTTGGTTCATGGCCATGTCGAACGCAGCCGCCCACAGCGCACCGTCGGCGACAGGAATTGCGCAACAGGCCCAGTTTTGCCCGGCGTTAACTTTTGCGGCCTTGATCTGGCGCTTGATTTCCGAATCCGCGGCGCCCAGTTCTACGTCCAGGTCGCTGTCGCCGTTTAAAAACAGCAGCGTGTCCGCGTTGGTTGCGCCCTGGCCGATAAATAAAAAATATTTCTCGACGGTTGGAAACGGCCCCTGATTTAAATTAAGGGCGTTGACTGTGATTTTACCTAGTGCCATGTCGTGTTAGCTCCTGTTCCATGTCGTCATAAATTTGTTCGATGTATTGCTGGATTTCCGCAGCGGTGGCGCCCAAAAAACTCCGAGCCGGCAATGTCGTTGTCCAGCTGGTTTTTGTCGCTTCACCGGCCCAGGCACGCAGCCGTTTTAATGCCGTACCTGCTTGGCCTTGGCTGTAGTTGTCGACGATGTACTTTATCGACGGACTTTTGCGGGCTCTGCCGTTTATCCTCAACTTAAACCCGGCATCAATCAGCGCCTTGGCCTGTCTGCGCGTGGCCGGCTGGTTGTAACTGTCGGCACTGCGTCCGCCGAAACTCGCGGCGGATACCGTTGTTCTTTTTCCGTGTTGCTGGTCGGAGGCAATGCGACCGGCAACCGGGCTTCTAAATCCGGCGGTGGCGCTGTTGCTATCGGCCTGGATCACTTTCAATTCTTTTACCAACCGGCTGAGCATCTTGCGCCGGTTGCGGGTTCTCGGTCTGTGCCGGTCCGGATAGCGGGTGCCCTGCAAATCGATCTGGTTACGGACTCTTTTTTTGCTGTCCTGAGTCACTTTTTTGGCGACTCGTGCCACTAGACGACGGCGGCGATCCGGTCCCATTTGCAGCAGTTGCAGTTGCCGCCTTAATGGCAGCAATCCGACTACATCGACTCGGACGCTTTGGCTCATGTGGCTACATCGCCCGATAACACGTAGTCGATTTCAGGATCGGCGACCTTGTACTTTTTGCCTTTAATCAGGATCGTGCCGGTGTCGTCTTCAATGCCGCAAACGTCCTGCTCGAATTTAATCTGCACTTCAATGTCTGCGGTGTCGTTGTCCAGCACGTCGACATTGGTTTCCGGTTGCGGTATTTGATCGGTGCCGTTGCCGTTTTCCAGCAAATAGCCGCAAATATGTCCGAACAATTCTTCCGGCGCATGTTTTTTAAACGGGAACTCATCGATGTTGAACACTGCCGTATAGGTTTGCCGGTACAACACGATGCCAGGCGCATTCAGCCCGGTATCAATCGTTATCTCTCTCCCGGATGGGATAATCTTCGGCTCATCGGCCACGCTGGACACCTTTCTGGGGTGGACGAAATCCAGCGCAACAATGAGATCGGTCAGCTCTTTTAGCTGTCTCATACTCATAGCAGCACCGCCAGCGTGTTGGCTTTATTCATCACCGGTTGATCCGGCAAGAACCGGCGGAAAAACTCGGCGATTGCGCCTTGGCTTTCATCCAGCCAGTAGTCTTCCAGCTGTTCGCTGTGTTCTGCCTGGTTCTCCGCCTGCGGCTGCCGTTTGACTGCCGGAAACTGCATCAGCAGACCTGCTTTGGCTCGGGCGTACACTGCGTGTTTATACAGCTCGTCCAATACCTGTTTGCCGTTGATGGCTTCCGGATGCACGGTGTTGTAAGCCAACAGGCTGGCATAGCCAGCCAATACCAGCTCGGCTTTAACAGCCGCCAGCTTTTGGTTGACGTTGATCAGCGCCATGGTTAACCCGGTCGTTATCACGCCGCCTTCGTATTCGGCAGGGACGTGGTAGTTGTCCAGCAAATCGCCCGTTGTCACGTTCGGCCAGAATCCGTCATTGGTGATCGGTTCGGCCGCATTTAATTCGGGGTTGCCGGTGAAACTCATTAGCCGCAGATTCCGTTTTCTGGGATGAACGGGTATTTAAGCCTGATCAGCCGCAAGGCGGCATCCCGCGTGGAAGAATCCTGGACATTGCCGCAGTAGGTTTCGCGGGCCTGTTTGATTTTGTCCTCTTCGCGAATCACGATATGGGTGATGTCCCCGATCTGGTAGCCGTCGTCCAGCTCTGGCGTCGAACAGCCGGCCATCGGTAATGTCGCCGCCAATGCCAGACCTAGAATTAAGATTTTGCCGAGTCCTGTTTTTTTCATGTTCGTACCCTTGGTTAATCCCTGCATTCGGCAGGTCGATCGTAAAATTAGTGCCTGGACAAACAACCGGCGCAAACATCGGCGAGAGAGCTGCGAGTTGCACGGGTGGTTGCCAGCCAGGGCTTGAGGAGATCTTTATTCGGATTGCTCCGAGTCGGATTGTTCAGTACCAGGCGCTTCGTTTTTCGCGTCCTTGTCGCCGGTGCTTTCCGGATTGTCCTGTTTGGCTTTATCGGACTGTTCCGAGGCCGGTTTTAATTTCTCCAGCGCTGCCAGCGCCGCTTTTTTAATGCCCTTGACACCGGCGCCTTCAGGATTGACCTGTTCGGCCTTTTCGCACAGGGCAACGCAGTCCGCCCATTTGCCTTCGCGCTGTTTGTGCTTGGCCAGCATCGTGTACATTTTCGATTGCACAGGCGGGGCCAATGACCATTTGTCCTCGTCCATAACAGCAATGACTTGATCCAGATACGGGCTGGCCGACTGATCCTGTTTCAGCAGCGCGTTGGCATAGTCGTACATGGCATCGCAGACAAAGGTCTTTAAATCGCGGTCGAATTTCGGCGGCGTGACTTGGTTTTGCTTGATCAGTGCAAAGGCCAGAATTAACGCGTGCTCGATTTGCAAGATGTCGAACAGCCAGATGCAAACTCTAACGGCAATATCGTTCGGATAGTTGTCGCCATTTCTGAAGTAGTCGTTCACAAACGGCAAATAGGTCTCCAGCATCTTCGCTTTGGCCTTGGCTTTTTCGATCACGTCTTTGATGGTCGATATCTTGGCCAAATCGGCAGACATGGCGGCTTGGTAGTGTTCAAGCTTGCCTAAATCTATTCTTACCGGACCGGTTATTGTTCTATCCGGGCCGAATGCAGAATCGCTACCCAGATGAAGGGGGTGATTATCGGCTTGTTCGGACTCTGCCAGTTGCGCCTGCTTAATCTGGTCCAGCGGATTCAATAGCGCCCGATGATTAGAAATAACAGGCTTTTGCACCGGCTTATCGCCGGTGCCGAACTGGTACGGATGCAAATTGCCGCTGTCTTTCGCCTCGGCGATTTGCTGGGCTTTGATCTGATCGAGTGGATTACTGGACATAATTAGGCGGTCGGTACATAGGTAATGTTTTCGATAAACGCGGATTTTTCTTCGACTTCGACAACATAACCTTCGTTACGGCTGTTGAAATCTTCGTACTGGTCGCGTTTCGGGTTATCGATTTGCTGGCGGCGCCATGAAGTTTCTTGCCAATAAATGGACAAGTTGTTCAGGCTGGTTACCAATATCGCGTTGCTCGGGAAGAAGGCCGGCGTTAATGCAGGCAATCCGCCGTAAGTCGTCATGGTACTTGCATCATTGACCTTGGCTTTTTCCGTCGGCGTATTGCCGTTGGCTGCGTAATATTGATTTCTGGTGTACTGAATGACGTTTCTACCCACGAATACAACCAGATCGGGATCTTCTCTAAATTGCTCCGCCAACTTATCGATTGCGAGGCCGACCAATACGTCCAGATTTTTGAAGGTATTGCTGCCTAGTTGAACAGGTACGCCTGCAGTACCGATGGTGTACTGAGACCCGCCGTTGAATTCACGGATTATCTGCAGCCAACCTTTATTGACATCTTCCAGGTTTGGGTTGGCGACGGCATCGGTTGTTGCTGCTGCCGTTATGCCGTGAAAACCGATTCTGACCCGATCATTACCAATGGCTTTTATAACTCTATTGGCATATCTTTTTGCAAAGTCGGGGAACTTAGCCCATGAATCGATTTGGCTATAGGTCAAACCGACGTCGGACTCGGTTTTGTATAGCTGATACTCTTTATTGGTAAGCGCCAATAGGCGTTTGGCGCTACGTTCGCCTGAACCCGATGTATCGGTACGACTAGTAACAGGCGAAGCCAAATCCATAAAGATCTTGTCGCCCTTTATTTCCGCCACCGGCGCAACATTAATTAATGGCAATAGCCAGTTGCCATCCAGGATGATTTTTTCATTCAAGGTTTGTGCGACCGCTGGAGTCGCGGTATAAGTCTTACCCGGTACTCCGCCGTAATGATCCGCAGTTAATTGGATCAGATTATCGATGCGTTCTTGGGCTTTTGCCGATAGTAATTGGCTCATGGGTGTCTATCCTTGATTAAACGATGTCTTGAGCATCGGGATTGTTAGCG
>Ga0208882_1000259_pt1 | contig 26391 bp, 22 predicted proteins | sample LakWasMet14_LOW5_2_FD_183862 | JGI IMG/M metagenome (GOLD analysis project Ga0208882, IMG submission 183862) | Freshwater sediment methanotrophic microbial communities from Lake Washington under simulated oxygen tension - Sediment Metagenome... | ecosystem: Environmental > Aquatic > Freshwater >...
ATTTCTCCGACGCTTTGACTGGAACCAAGCAAATAAAAATGTTGGGATTGACGAGCCCTTATATCATGATTACCGAGGAAAACATTCCATCTGTTCGTGGTGCTTCACAAGCTTATGGATTGTCGTTTACGCCAGGAACTTGGGTTGAAAGTATTCAAATTACCAAAGGAGCCGGAAGTGTTGTTAATGGTTATGAAAGCATTTCAGGACAAATTAACACCGAATTACTCAAACCTTTAAATGACATTCCGTTCTTTCTAAACGCTTACGGTTCTACCGATTCTCGTTTTGAATTGAATACGCATTTCAATCGGAAAGTATCTGATTATTGGGCAACGAGTTTGTTTGTACATGGGAATGCTCGAGTTTCCAAAAATGATATGAACGATGACGGTTTTCTCGACAATCCATTGGGAAAACAATTCAACATCGCTAATCGTTGGCAATATTCCAATCCAGAAACAGGTTGGGTTTCGTTTTTGAATCTTCGTTATATGAATGATAATAAACAAACCGGAGAGCTTAATTTTGATCCGGACAGAGACAAATTAACCACCAACTATTGGGGTTCGGAAATCAATACCGAACGATTGGATTTTACTTCAAAAGTGGGTTATGTTTTTAAGGATATGCCTTATCAAAGTATTGGTTTTCAAAACGCCTTTAGCAGTCATAATCAGCAATCCTATTTTGGGTTGAATCAATACGATATCAAACAGCAAAGCTATTATTCGAACTTGATTTTCAATTCGATTATTAGCAATACCATGAACAAGTTTGCCACAGGTTTGAATTTTACTTATGATAATTATTCCGAATTTGTGAATCTTGCCGATGTTAGTCGCATTGATAATTCGGTTGGTGCTTTTTTTGAATACACTTATGATAACAATGATAAATTCAGTTTGATAGTAGGAGGAAGATTTGATTATCACAATAGATTAGGAGCTTTTTTCACGCCAAGATTGCATGTAAAATACAATCCTTGGGAAAAAGCTGTTTTGCGATTTTCTGCGGGAAGAGGAAAGCGTGCGGCGAATATTTTTGCCGAAAATCAAAATCTTTTTGCGAGTTCTAGAATTTTTACGGTGTTGGATACCAATGGAAAAATTTATGGTTTGAATCCTGAAATTGCTTGGAATTATGGTATGAGTTTTACTCAAAATTTCAAATTGTTTGGCAAAAGTGCCGATGTTTCGATTGATTTTTATCGCACCGATTTTCAAAATCAAGCGGTTGTAGATGTTATGTATTCGCCGCAAACAGTACTGTTTTACAACTTAAGAGGGAAATCATATGCCAACAGTTTGCAACTCGATTTTAATTTGGAAATCATAAAACATTTGAATTTGAGAACGGCTTATAAATACTATGACATTTCCACCGATTATCTTTCGGGAAGTTTTCAAAGACCGTTGCAAGCCAAGCACCGATTTTTTGTCAATCTTGAATATGAAACACACATCAAAGAAAAGGGACAGCAATGGAAATTTGATTTCACCACAAATTGGCTTGGGAAACAACAATTGCCGAATACGGCAAGTAATCCGTCACAAGACAAATTACCTGAATTTTCACCATCATTTGCCGTGATGAATGCTCAGATAACCAGAACTTTTTCGAGTACCTTTGAAATGTATATTGGTGGAGAAAACATTGGAAATTATCGTCAGGATAAAGCTATTCTGGGTTCTGACAATCCTTTTGGGACGAATTTTGATACGTCAATTATCTATGCGCCAGTTTTTGGGCAAATGTATTATGCAGGATTACGATTTAAAATTAAATAATTTAAAAATATTAAAATGAAAAATATAGTAATTGGAATAATGCTACTATTTGTAGCAATTTCAGCGCAAGCACAAGAGGAAAAAAGCAAAAATGCCAAATATGATTTTGAAGTAAATGGGAATTGTGAACAATGTAAAAAGCGAATTGAGAAAGCTGCTTTTTCGGTTTCCGGAGTGAAAAGTGCCGAATGGCATATGGACGACCACACATTGCATTTGATTATCAACGAAGAGAAGTGCTCTGTTCTAGATATAAAAAAGGCTATTGCAAAAGTTGGTCATGATACTGATGAGGTAAAAGCTACTAATGAAGTTTATGAAAATTTACATAGTTGCTGCAAATACGACCGAAAATAATTTTAAAACTCCTATTTATTTAGGAGTTTTTTATGCTTATTTTTACCAAAACATTTGAAATTGAATAAATTTTTAGCCTTTGTATTTATAGGATTTTGTTGGAGTGCTTTTTCTCAAAAGACAATTGAAAATCAGCGCGTTTGGTTTTCTTATACGGGTCAGTATAAAGTTTCAAAAAAATGGGGATATCATATTGAAGCCCAATTTAGGTTGGACAATGAGCTCAAACAAAATCTTCAAAACGTTTTCAGAGTTGGAGGGATTTATTTTCTTTCTTCCTCAAAAAATATTTCGGGTGGCTATGCTTTAATCAATACTTTTAGTAACACATTAGACGGTTATTACAGAGAAAATAGATTTTGGGAACAATATCAATACAATAAGAAATGGCATGAAAATAAAAACACTTTAATTCATAGAATACGCTTGGAGCAACGTTGGGTTGAAGGAGTAGGTTTGGTGGATGGAAATGTGTCAACTCTAGAAAGTAATTATCAAAATAGAATTCGTTATTTGAATAGAAATTTGTTTCACTTGGGAAATTTAAATTCGGAAAGTGAAGAAGTTTATTTGGTTGTTCAAAATGAAATTTTCCTGACATTGGGGAACAATAAAATCAATGAAAATCTAATAGATCAAAACCGTTTTTTAGTTGGAATTGGATTAAATTACAACAATAACATTCGCTTAGAAGTGGGTTATATGAACCAATTTGTTAGTTCTAGTTTTTCAAATGATGTAATGAACCACACTATTTCGGTTTCTTTGATTCAAAATCTTGTGTTGCAAAAAGAATAGCGACAGTTTTATTTAGAAATGATAGTTTTCCATTTTTTTTGATTAATTTCACGCTCGATTTTTACCTTTATAAATAGATAATTCATGAGCGATTTTAATTGGCTGCAACTACTAAATCCTGAGTTTTATATTACCATGTCAATTGGTGGTGTTAAAATTGGTCTTTGGATTGTTTTGTTTATTGTATTTGCAGAAACGGGCTTATTTGCTGGTTTTTTTCTTCCTGGAGATAGTTTGCTTTTTTTAGCAGGAATTTATAGTCGTGATTTAATTGAAAATTTTAGTTTCATAGAAAGCGATATTGTAAATGTTACTCTATTGTCTTTACTAGTTGGTGTTGCAGGAATATTGGGAAATATGATGGGTTATTGGTTTGGAGCCAAAAGCGGTTACTATTTATACAAGAAAGAAGATAGTTTCTGGTTCAAGAAAAAATACTTAATTCAATCGAAAGATTTCTTCGAAAGATTTGGTGGGAAAGCAATCATTTTTGCACGTTTCATACCAGTTGTTAGAACCTTTGCCCCAATAGTTGCCGGAATTGTAACTATGGAAAAAAAGAAATTTATGTTTTACAACATCGTGAGTTCTTTTCTTTGGTCCTTCATTTTAATTTTCTCAGGACACTATTTATATGGTATGTTTTTAGAGAAATTTGATATCGATTTAAAGAAACATATCGAAATTATCGTAATCGGAATTATTTTGGTTTCAACTTTACCAGTTTTTCTAAAGATGATTAAGAAAACACCAAAACAAGAAGAATAAAAAAAGCCTCTCATTTAAAACGAGAGGCTTTTTATTTATAAAAAGAACACTTTAATTACATCATTCCTGGCATTCCGCCACCCATTGGGTTTCCGCCAGCGCTTTCTTCTTTGATTTCAACTAAAGCACATTCGGTAGTTAATATCATTCCTGCAACCGATGCAGCGTTTTCCAATGCTACACGCGTTACTTTTTTAGGATCAATAATTCCAGCTTTTAGCATATCAACATATTCGTCCGTTTTGGCATTATAACCAAAATCGCCTTTACCTTCTGCTACTTTTGCAACCACAACAGAACCTTCTAAACCTGCATTTTCTACAATAGTTCTCAACGGAGATTCTACCGCACGAGCTACAATTTGAATTCCAGTAGCCTCGTCAGCGTTATCCGGTTTTAAAGCTGTTAAAGCTGCTTTGGCACGCAATAAAGCGACACCTCCACCAGCAACAATTCCTTCTTCAACCGCAGCGCGAGTCGCGTGAAGCGCATCGTCAACACGGTCTTTTTTCTCTTTCATTTCTACTTCAGAAGCAGCGCCAACATAAAGAACAGCAACACCACCAGCTAATTTAGCCAAACGCTCTTGCAATTTTTCTTTATCATAATCAGAAGTCGTAGTTTCCATTTGACCTTTGATTTGGTTCACTCTGTTTTTAATCATATCCGCTTTACCAGCGCCATTTACGATTGTAGTGTTGTCTTTGTCAATACTTACTTTTTCCGCTGTTCCTAACATTTCTAAAGTAGCATTTTCCAATGTGTAACCGCTTTCTTCAGCAATTACAGTTCCTCCTGTTAAGATGGCAATATCTTCCAACATTGCTTTTCTTCTGTCACCAAAACCAGGTGCTTTTACAGCTGCAATCTTCAAAGCTCCTCGTAATTTATTTACAACTAAAGTCGATAACGCTTCGCCATCAACATCTTCAGCAATAATCAATAACGGTTTCCCCGATTGTGCGATAGGTTCTAAAACTGGAAGTAATTCTTTTAAAGAAGATACTTTTTTGTCATATAAAAGAATGTATGGATTTTCCAATTCTACATTCATTTTTTCAGGATTGGTAACAAAATAAGGAGAAAGATAACCTCTGTCAAACTGCATTCCTTCTACAACATCAACATAGGTATCCGTTCCTTTGGCTTCTTCCACAGTGATAACACCTTCTTTACCCACTTTTCCAAAAGCAGTGGCAATTAATTCACCAATTACTTCATCATTGTTAGCTGAAATAGAAGCAATTTGCTTGATTTTTTCTGAATCACTTCCAACAACTTTGGCTTGTTTTGCCAAATCGTTAACGATTGTTTCAACCGCTTTGTCAATTCCACGTTTCAAATCCATTGGGTTAGCTCCAGCAGCAACGTTTTTCAAACCTTCTTTTACGATAGCTTGTGCTAAAACAGTTGCAGTTGTAGTTCCATCTCCAGCTAAGTCGTTGGTTTTTGATGCCACTTCCTTAACCATTTGGGCTCCCATGTTTTCCAAAGGATCTTTTAATTCTATTTCTTTTGCAACGGTAACACCGTCTTTAGTAACGGTTGGTCCACCAAATGATTTTCCAATAATTACATTACGACCTTTTGGTCCAAGGGTTACTTTTACTGCATTTGCCAATGCGTCAACACCGCGTTTTAAACCGTCACGTGCTTCTATATCGAATTTTATATCTTTTGCCATTTTTGTTTTGTTTTAATTTTATTTTAACCCTTTCAGAGTTTCAAACTCTGGAAGGGTTCTGAATTATATTATCGCAAGAATGTCATCTTCACGCATGATCAAATAATCTTTTCCATTGAACTTTAAATCAGTTCCAGCATACTTTCCGTAAAGGACAGTATCGCCAATTTTTACAGTCATTGGTTCGTCTTTTTTACCATTTCCAACGGCTACAACAGTTCCTTTTTGTGGTTTTTCTTTTGCGGTGTCTGGGATGATAATTCCTGAAGCAGTTTGTGTTTCAGCGGCTGCTGGTTCCACGATTACTCTGTCGGAAAGAGGTTTGATATTTAATGCCATAATTATATATTTATAGTTTTGAATTGTTTGATTTTGACCTTTCAGGAATTATGCCAAGCCAGTAAAACTGACATTTTTTCCTAAAAAAAACGCCAGCATTGTCAAGCTGGCATTTTAATTATATTTTAAAAAATCTTATTTTTTTGTTTCTTCAGCAGGTTTTGCTGGAGTTACTGGAGCAGGTTTTGCAGTTTCAGGAGTTTTTGCTGCTGGAGTTTCAGTTTTTGGAGCTGTAGCGTCTTTTTCGTCAATGATTTTCGAATTAGAATCGCTTAAAGTTCCTGTAAAACTCAAACTTGATAACAAAATCAAAACGATTAATACCGTTGCTAATGTCCAAGTACTTTTATCTAAAAAGTCGGTTGTTTTTTGAACACCTCCCATTTGAGTAGAACCACCCAATGATGATGAAAGTCCGCCACCTTTAGGGTTTTGTACCATAATTACTATTATCAATAAAAAACAAACTATTGTTATTAATACTAAAAAAATTGAAAATGTGCTCATTACTTAATTATTATTTTGTTGTAAAATTTGAATATCCGAAATTCGGTTTGCAAAGAAACTACTTTTTTCTGGATATTTCAAAATTAATATTTCATAAGCTTGAATTGCTTTTGAATATTTTTTTTGTTCCAAATAAACCCTAGCCAATGTTTCGGTCATTAAGTAGGTAGTATCTTCTGTTTGTGTTTCTATTACTGGGATTACAGCGTCTTTTGCAATGGGTGTAATCTTTGGGTTATCCGCTATAAACTTGTCAATTAAGTCTATATGTTTCTTTTTATCGGTATCTAAATTAGCTACTTCTGAAGAAATTACCGTTTCTGTTTCTCTCAAAATTGGTTTTAATCTTGCTAATTGTAACCATTCTTGGAACGAATGCTTTTCATCTTTAGAAAATTCTAAAGGTTTTCCAATTTCTAATTTAGCTTCGGCTTTTTGCTCTTCAGTGGTGGCTTCTTTTATGGAAGATAATATGGATTGCTCCAACGCATTTACCGGTTTTGCTTCAACAATGACATGTTCACTTTCAACAACTCGAATGTTTAATAATTCTTCCAGTTTCTTTTCATAATGTCCTTTTTGTACTGAAACAAAAGTATCTGAAGTAATAAAATCAAATAAAACACTCCTGTCATTCGTGTAGGAAGCCGCAATTTTTAGCGCATGATTGTATTTGAAACTGTCTTGATTGTACAAATGTTTTAATCTTAAAACGCGAGCACTTTGAAAATACGGAAATTCATCCAAAACTTTTTCCAAAGATTCGGTATGCCTTTCATTAAGTGCTTCGGGCTTGTTGATTAAATAGGTAAAATCGGTTAAATTCATTTATGCAGTTACCATTTGGCTAATGATTCATTAAAAACATCTTGTGTTATTCTTTCAAAAATAGTGTCGATAGCTTCGGTTAATTTGGAACCAATTAATTGATCAGAACCACTGTAATCAAAATAGAAGGAGAACCTTTTTTCAAAATTATCAGCTTCTTTATTTTTATTGGTAAAACGTACATTTACAGAAATTGACAATCGGTTTTGCGCTGCTTTTTGGTCGGCAGTGGCTGTCATTGGTGTTATTCTGTATTCAACAATTTCACCTTCATACATCAAATCACCACCGGTATTTGTTAAATTCAAATTGGTTTGATTTTGAATAATCTCTTGTAATTTTTGCGTAAACGTTCTCTCAATTCCAGGTTCAATCAGTTCAGCATTATTCTGAAAATAATTCACTTGAAACGTCTTAGCATCAATTTTTCCTGTTCCTGTGAAGTTATAAACGGAACAACTGTTGACACTAAAAGCGAGGATTAAGATTAGTATGTATTTAATGTATTTCATTCTTAGGTATAAAAAGTCAAAGATATTCTTTTCCAATTATCAATTATCAATTTTTAATTATCAATTCAATTACAAATCAAACTGTTTTATCTTTCGATACAAGGTTCTTTCGGAAATGCCCAATTCATCCGCGGCAGCTTTGCGTTTTCCTTTGTTTTTTTCCAACGATTTTTTAATCATTTCAATTTCTTTTTGCTCCAATTTTAAAACCTCTTCTTCTTCAACCGTTTCTGCAAATAGATAATCGTCATTTTCTTCGAAATCATCTTCGTTAGGCTGATTATTGAAAACAGCATTTCTTGGTTCTTCTTCAAATGAAATTTCGCTTTCGGCTTCCTTTTGGTGACCGTATATTTTCTGAATTAAATTGGTGTTGATTTCCTGCACTTTGGCCGAACCATTTTTCATTAATTCCAATGTCAATTTTTTCAAATCATGCAAGTCACTTTTCATATCAAAAAGTACTTTGTACAAAATATCTCTTTCGGTGCTGAAATCACTTTCCGATTTTTTGTCTTTTATTACCGAAGGCAAATTACTTCCTTCTTGTGGCAAATAGGAATTCAAAGTCAAGGCATTAATATCACGATTGGTTTCCAAAACCGAAATCTGTTCCGCCACATTTCTCAATTGGCGAATATTTCCGCTCCAACGGTATTTTTGCAAAGCCATAACAGCATCATCACTCAGCCTCAAGGCTGGCATCTTATATTTATGAGCAAAATCGGCAGCAAATTTTCGGAACAATAAATGGATATCATCTTTTCTATCGCGCAACGGTGGTAACAAAATGTCTACGGTGCTTAATCGATAATACAAATCCTCACGGAATTTTCCTTTTTCGATGGAGTCAAACAAATTAACATTGGTAGCAGCTACAATTCGAACGTTCGTTTTTTGAACTTGTGACGAACCTACTTTTATAAATTCTCCATTTTCCAATACACGAAGCAAACGAACTTGGGTCGTCAGAGGCAATTCCCCAACTTCATCCAAGAAAATAGTTCCGCCATCGGCAACTTCAAAATACCCTTCACGCGTGTTAGTAGCTCCTGTAAAGGCGCCTTTTTCGTGTCCGAAAAGTTCACTATCAATAGTTCCTTCTGGAATAGCACCGCAGTTTACGGCAATATATTTTCCGTGTTTTCTATGCGAAAGGGAATGAATAATTCTTGGAATGCTTTCTTTACCAACACCACTTTCACCCACAACCAACACCGAAATGTCAGTAGGAGCAACCTGTATGGCTTTTTCTATTGCACGATTGAGTTTGGGGTCGTTTCCAATAATCTCAAATCGTTGTTTTATGTTTTGTACTGTTTCCATTTATGCTGAATTTACTTGTTCTGAATTCATTTCAGAATTTCAGTATCTATTTAATTTATTTGCATTTCACCATATCCAACCGCTTTCCCAATCAAAGTTCCAGAAGTACAACTTTCAATTTTCACATTCACAAAATCGCCAATTTTATATTCTCCTCTTGGGAAAACAACGGTAATACTCTGTGAATTTCTTCCGGAAAATTCTTCCTTAGATTTTTTTGAAACTTTCTCAACCAAAACTTCTACGGTTTGCCCAATGAATTCCTCACTGCGTAACCAAGCGTGTTTTTGTTGTAAATCCACTATCTCTTGTAAACGTCTGGCTTTGATTTCTTCCGAAACATCATCTTCCATTTTTCGTCCTGCCAATGTTCCTGGTCGTTCAGAATAGGAATACATATAGCCAAAATTATATTTCACATATTCCATCAAACTCAAAGTATCTTGATGATCTTCTTCTGTTTCCGTTGGAAAACCAGCAATCATATCCTGCGAAATAGAGGTGTTTGGTAGAATTCTTTTGATATTGTCTATCAATGTCATGTATTCTTCACGCGTATGCAAACGGTTCATTTCTTTTAGAATTCTGTTACTTCCAGATTGCACAGGTAAATGAATGTGATTACAGATATTCGGATATTTCGCAATAACATGCAACACACTTTCGTGCATATCTTGTGGATTGGAAGTCGAAAATCTAATGCGCATTTTTGGAAAACCAACCGCCACCATTTCCAGCAATTGATCAAAATCGACAGCCGTTGCTTTTTGCATTTCAGTGGCATTTGAAAAATCTTTTTTCAAACCACCACCATACCATAAATAGCTGTCTACATTTTGTCCTAAAAGCGTAATTTCCTTAAATCCTTTGTCCCATAAATCCTTTATTTCTGCTAAAATACTTTGTGGTTCCCGACTGCGTTCTCTGCCGCGAGTAAAAGGGACTACACAAAACGTACACATATTATCACAGCCACGAGTAATAGAAACTAAAGCCGTTACACCATTGCTCATCAACCGAACTGGTGAAATATCACCATAGGTTTCATCTTTGGAAAGTATTACGTTGATGGCATCTCTGCCTTCTTCAACTTCTTTTAATAAATTGGGTAAATCTTTATAAGCATCAGGGCCAACAACCATATCCACAATTTTCTCTTCTTCAAGGAATTGTGTTTTCAAGCGTTCTGCCATACAACCCAAAACGCCCACTTTCATTCCTGGATTAGTTCGTTTCACAGCATTGTACTTTTCCAAACGCTTTCTTACGGTTTGTTCAGCTTTGTCTCTAATAGAACAGGTATTGACCAAAACCAAATCGGCTTCTTCTAATATGGTAGTAGTGTTATAACCTTCATTTGTCAGAATAGAAGCCACAATCTCGCTGTCCGAAAAGTTCATCGCACAGCCATAACTTTCGATAAAAAGTTTCTTGGTATTTCCTTCTTTTTGTTCAAGAACTAATGATTGTCCTTGTATTTTTTCGTCAATAATCTTTTCCATAAAATGCTGTTGGCTTTCGCGACAGCAAAGATAATACTAAATTCTAAAATATGACAAGATGGCAGAGTAGGTTTAACAAAAGATTAAAAAAATGCTCGGACTTATTGTCCGAGCTTTTGTGAATAAATCATTTTAAGAAAATAAATCATTTATTATTTGTTTAAGATCATTAAGGTCTTACATAAATTATAAGCTTTCCGTTATCGGTTGTTAATGATAAAATATTACTATTGTTTTCATTAATGCCATTAATGATCTCACAATATTCAGTTCCATCTTCACCATCTATTGTTTTTAAAAAATGACTATTATCAGTAGAAGTTGAACCGCCACATTGATTTGAAATGCTATATAAATCATCAGATTCCAGATTGTTGTTAATATATATTTTACTATGCCCGTCAACTGTAAATTCTATTCTGTTATTTGGTTCATCTTGCATAATCCAAATGCCTAGAATTTCTTGCTCTGGAGTTTGTTGAGCAGAGGAGTGTTCGGTTTTTACGACTTTTATAAAACCATACGTTATAAAAGAAAATATTAATGTTATTAATATTAAGTATTTATATTTATTTTCCATTTTGAATTAAATTTATGTGATTAACAATTGATTTTTATTTTAGCTGTTTCAAAATAATTTTCTCTTTTATCCAATGCTTTTAATTTAGGATTAATTTTTTTTGTTACTTTTTTTACAGTAGTATTTTCATCTATTATTATTTTGTCTAATACCTTACTTTTAAAAAACCACATTGCACTCAATACACTATGTAAATTTGTGCTAACATTATCAGGAACCTGATACCAATTTCCAAGACCTATACTGGTTAAATAAGCATGATATCCCTCATAATTGCCTCTGCCAGTTAATTGTATAAATCCGCGTCCTCTATGTAGCCATCCATCTCCGCTTGCTTCATCTCCATTTCCAATTTGAAAAGCATATGCTAAATTAGCTAAAGCTACTTCATTATGCAAATAATTATTTGGATTTGCTTTTGTAGGATCAGTAAAAGAAAATTTACCAGGCCAATTATTTACAATAAATTGAGGTGTTGAATAATTCATGTCTTCACCAGAAAAATGTGTTAAACCATCTGTTTCGGCGCCTATTTGAGCTAAGAAATGTTGTAATTTTTCTTTAGTGTTAATGTCAAAATAACCACCATAAATACGTATGGTTTTCGCTAAATTAACTCTTGTTGGCAGACTTGCATTTGGAAAAATTTCCAATAATTTTGCTGCTGTTAAACAAGGAAATCTTTCTGGAGCGGGTTCGTCATCAATAACCGCCGCTGAAAGAATAGAATCACTTCCAGTATTATTTACAGGTCCTGTTGTACTTCCTCCGTTTCCGCTATTTCCAACAATGCCGCCATTTGTCCAACTAGTTCCATCATCATGCATACCTCCTCCTGATTCGCATGTGGTAGATTCACTTACGGAAGAACAGTAATAAATGTAGCCTTCATGTTCTTCTGTCCATGTTGCTGTAGTGGTTATGGTTGTAATGCAAATTTCCCAATACCCTGTGTAGACCATTTTATCTTTTATCAATGGGTAGTATTTTATTTCTCGTTGTGACAAGGTCTCATTAGAGAAATTTTGGATGTCCTCTTTTGTGTAATCATATTTAACAATGTAGACATCGTAATCGTTATCGGCATTTTTGTTGAAAGTAATATTTTTTATTTTTTCATTACTGTCCTCTTGAATTATGGGAAAATTGTATGATTCTTTTCCATCTTTTGCAACATAAATGCCTTTTTCATCATCGTAAAGCAGTCCTGATATTTCATCAACAACTAGTCTGGCATTGGTTTTAGAATGCAAGCTTTTTAATTGGTTTACAGCTTGCCTAAGTTTTGAGTCTGATTGAAGATTAGCATCTTTCATAGAGCAATGCTTAACTATTAACTTGTCTTCGGAAATAGTATTTGTAGTAAAATCTTTTTCAGCTTCACAACCGGAAAGAAAAATTAATGCTAAAAAGAAAATTATTGGTATTCTTTTTACTAAAAATGATAATTTATTTTTTTTCATATTTAAAAAGAAATTTATGTTAATAAGTTCAAACTTACAAATAATTAATTTAGGAATAATAACAAATATGTAATTATTTTCTTAAATTATTATATTGAACTTGTGTTTATGCCAATGCTACTTCAAAATCACAAATTTTTACAACGAATTTTTACTTGTGCTAAAAAATATTGAAAACAAAAATCATTCATGTATTCTTAGTTTAATTTTAAACATAAAATTGAAATCTAAAAAAAAATTCTACTTTTGCCGACATAAACAATTGGGATATGGCAAAGAATTTAGTTATCGTTGAGTCACCTGCAAAGGCAAAAACAATCGAAAAATTTCTGGGAAGTGATTACCAAGTAGAGTCAAGCTATGGGCACATTGCCGACTTGCCGTCCAAAGAAATTGGAGTAGATGTTGAAAACGGTTTCAAGCCAAAATATGAAGTTTCTGCCGATAAAAAGGCTTTAGTAACCAAATTGAAATCGCTAGCTAAGAATGCCGATATGGTTTGGTTAGCAAGTGATGAGGACCGAGAAGGAGAAGCTATTTCATGGCATTTATCGGAAGAATTAAAATTAGATAAAAATAAAACCAAAAGAATTGTTTTCCACGAAATCACCAAAACTGCCATCCTAAAAGCGATTGATAATCCACGTGAAATTGATTATAATTTAGTTAATGCACAACAAGCTCGTAGGGTTTTAGATAGATTGGTTGGTTATGAATTATCACCAGTTTTGTGGAGAAAAATTAAAGGAGGTTTATCGGCTGGAAGAGTACAATCGGTTTCGGTTCGTTTAATTGTGGAACGCGAACGCGAGATTCAGAATTTTAAAGCGACTGCAAGTTATTCAGTTGTTGCCGAATTTGTAAATGAAGCTGGAAAAGCTTTTAAAGCCAAATTGCCAAAGAATTTTAATACTAAAAAAGAAGCCGAAGATTTTTTAAATAAAAATATCGGTTCTACTTATAAAGTTGGGGATTTAGAAACAAAACCAACAAAAAAATCACCTACCGGACCTTTTACAACCTCTACTTTACAACAAGAAGCTGCGCGTAAATTGTATCTTCCTGTTGGAATAACGATGCAATTGGCACAAAGATTATACGAAGCTGGATTGATAACTTATATGAGAACGGACAGTGTTAATCTTTCGAAAGAAGCGACAGATGCTGCTCAGGCTGAAATCATAAAATCATACGGAGCAGAATATTCTAAACCAAGAACGTTTACCAACAAAAGTAAAGGTGCACAAGAAGCTCACGAAGCGATTCGTCCAACGGATATGTCACGTCACACGGTAAATATTGATAGAGACCAAGCGCGTTTGTATGATTTAATTTGGAAAAGAACTTTGGCTTCACAAATGAGTGATGCCGAATTGGAAAGAACCAATGTTAGAATAGAAGCCAATAATCATGGTGAGATTTTTACTGCATCTGGAGAAGTAATCAAATTTGAAGGATTCTTGAAAGTTTACTTAGAAGGAAATGACGATGACGATGAAGAGCAAGAAGGTATGCTTCCAGCGATGAAAGTCAATGAGAAATTGCAAAACAATTACATTACTGCCACCGAAAGATATTCGCGTGCAGCGGCAAGATATACCGAAGCTTCTTTAGTAAAAAAATTAGAAGAACTCGGAATTGGTCGTCCATCAACTTATGCGCCAACAATTTCTACGATTATTAATAGAAATTATGTTGAAAAAGGAAATTTGGAAGGACAAGAAAGAAACTATACACAGTTAACTTTACAATCTGGAAAAGTTTCGGATAAAGTATTGAAAGAAAACACAGGTTCCGACAAAGGAAAATTAGTCCCAACAGATATTGGAACTATTGTTACGGATTTCTTGGTTAAGAATTTCAGGAATATATTGGATTATAATTTCACTGCGAAAGTGGAACAGGATTTTGACGAGATTGCAGAAGGAAACATCAATTGGACAAAAATGATGCAGGAGTTCTACGATAAATTCCACCCCAATGTAAAAGATGTTGAAGCCAATGCAGATAGAGAAAGTGGAGAACGAATTTTAGGAAAACATCCAGAATCGGGTAAAACAGTTTTAGTTCGTTTAGGAAAATTTGGTGCTATGGCTCAAATTGGAGATAGCGAAGATGACGAAAAGAAATTTGCAAGTTTACGACCAGAACAAAATATAGGTAACATTACTTTAGAAGAAGCATTGAATTTATTTTTGCTTCCAAAAGCATTAGGAACCTATAAAGGAGAAGAGGTTGAAGTTAGCTTAGGTCGCTTTGGACCTTTCATTAGATTCGGGAAAGTTTTTGTTTCCTTGCCAAAAGGAGAGGAGCCGTTGGATGTTGATTTAGAAAGAGCGAAAGTCTTAATTGATGAAAAAGCAACCGCAGATGCACCTATTGCCGTATATAAAGGAGAAGGTGTACAAAAAGGAACTGGAAGATTTGGTCCTTTTATTAAATGGAATGGAATTTTTATCAATGTAAGCACAAAATATAACTTCAATAATTTATCGCAACAAGATATTGAAACCATTATTGAGGATAAAATTCAAAAGAATATTGATAAAGTAATTCATAATTGGGAAGCTGAAGGAATTCTGGTTCAGAAAGCAAGATGGGGAAGATCTGAAATTACTAAAGGGAAAATCAAAATTGAATTGAGTAAAGATATTGATGCTTCAAAATTAACCTTAGCGGAAGTTCAAGAAATGATCGCTAAGAAAACGCCAGCTAAGAAAACGCCAGCCAAGAAAGCGGCTGTAAAAAAACCTGCAAAAAAGAAATAGTATATGGAATTTGATTTTTTAACGCCTGTCAATGATGAAATTATTCAATTTGTAAGCCAATTGAATACGCAACATTTGGGGAGTAAAGTATCGTTTCATTCGGATAATGAATTTCCAGATATTGATAGGATTAAAATTGCGGTTATTGGTGTTTTGGAAAACCGAGGCGATGGCACCCAGTTTGAAGAAGTCGATTTAAATCACATTAGAAAAGAATTTTACAGTTTGTTCCCAGGGAATTGGGAAAGCCCGATTGCCGATTTAGGAGATATTTATCCAGGCAATTCCCTTGAGGATACTTTTTTTGCGGTTAAGAAAGTAATTTCTAAACTAATCCGAAAAAATATTGTACCTATTATTATAGGAGGAACTCAAGATTTGACCTATGCTTTGTACAGAGCTTATGATAACCAAGAACAAATGGTTAACTTAGTTGCTGTAGATAGCAAATTTGATTTTGGAAAACAAGACGATACTGTTTCTTCCAATTCTTATTTAACGAAGATTATTGTAGACGAGCCAAACAACTTGTTCAACTATAGTAATATTGGATATCAAACCTATTATAACTCTCAGGAAGAAATTGATTTAATTGAGAAATTATTTTTTGATGCTTATAGATTGGGAGAAATTTCAAACAATATAGAATTGGCAGAACCAATTTTTAGAGACGCGGATATTGTTACCGTTGATTTAAATGTTATAAAGTCCTCAGATTCAGGAAATTTTAGTAAATTTACGCCTAACGGGTTTAATGGTAAAGAGATTTGCGCCTTATCAAGATATGCGGGTATCAGTGATAAAGTATCTCTTTTTGGAATTTTTAACCATTGGAATAGCAAACAAGAATCAGCATTAATAGCTCAAATCATTTGGTATTTCATTGAAGGGGTTAATTATCGTTCCAATGAGTATCCTTTTGGAAGTAAAGAAAGTTATGCTAAGTACATAGTTCCTTTGGAAGACGATGAATTAATATTCTATAAAAGCGATAAGACGGACAGATGGTGGATAGAAATTCCTTTTTTTTCAGGAGCAAACAATAAACTAAAAAAAAATACGTTATTACCGTGTTCGTATGAAGAATATTTAACCGCCTGCAATCAGGAGTTACCTGAAAGATGGTGGAAAGCACAAAGGAAAAATATTTTGTAATAATTTTTTATAGTTAATAATATTAAAACGTTGTAGTTTATAAATAAATAGATTTAAATAAAATCTTACAAATAATAAAAAAAACTGCATTTTAACGCAAAAAGTTGCATTTTATCGATAAAATATTTTATTTATCCAATATATATTTATAGTTTTGGTATCGAATGTAATTTTAAGCATTAAATAAATTGTTTTTTTGAAAAAAAATAAATAGGTTTACGCCCTTGAAAATGGAATACTTAAATACCCCAATTTATATGAAGAAGTTCGTCGCATTTGCATCACTTTTAGCTTTATTAACAAGCTGTGGTCGTTCCAACGACAAAGGTGAGCTAGTAGGAGTTAAAGGAAAGAAATGGCATCCAGAAAAACCATATGGAATGATGTTAATTCCTGGAGGCGCTTATATTATGGGTAAATCAGATGATGATTTAGCTAACGTACAAGATGCTCCAACAAAAACGGTGACTGTTCGTTCATTTTACATGGATGAAACAGAAATCACTAATAGCGAATATCGCCAATTTGTGGAATGGGTAAAAGATTCTATTATTAGAGTACGTTTGGCTATTTTAGCGGATGAGGTTGGTCAAACAGCTGGTTCTACAGGAGGAAAAGGTGCAAGCGGAAAGGCTGGCGGTAGTATTGGTAGTTATGCTTTTAATGATACAGATCCTGCTAAAATGACTCCATACGATAAATATATGTATGAGAACTATTATAGTGTAGGGACGGATGATGATCCTTATGCAGGTAGAAGATTAAACAAAAAAGTTAAATTAATAAAAGAAACAAGTAAATATCCTGATGAGTATTATACTGAAGTTATGGATACGATGTATCTTCCTTTAGCAGAATCTTTTAACGGATTGAGAACTATTGATGTAAATAAATTAAAATTCCGTTATTCTTGGATGGATATTCAAGCTGCAGCTAAAGCTAAAGTTGGAAAAAGAAGTTCTTTCATCAGAACAGAGCAACAACAAGTATATCCTGATACGACAGTTTGGATTAAGGATTTTGCTTATTCTTATAATGAACCAATGCATAATGACTATTTCTGGCACCAAGCTTATAGCGAGTATCCGGTTGTAGGAGTAAATTGGAAACAAGCTAAAGCATTTTGTGCTTGGAGAACATTAAATAAAAACACCTATATTAAGTCTAAGAAAAAAGGAAGAGATTTAATTAATTCATTCAGATTACCAACAGAAGCTGAATGGGAATATGCCGCTAGAGGTGGTCTAGAATCTGCAACTTATCCTTGGGGAGGTCCTTATTCTAAAAATGACAGAGGATGTTTTATGGCAAACTTCAAACCTAATAGAGGAGATTATGCTGCCGACCAAGCTTTATATACGGTAGAAGCAAAATCGTATGAGCCTAATGGTTTCAACCTATACAACATGGCTGGAAACGTTGCAGAATGGACGGATTCGTCTTATGACGCTACCGCTTATGAGTTTGTATCTTCAATGAATCCAAATGTTCAAGATTTAAAGAACATGAGAAAAGTTGTAAGAGGAGGTTCTTGGAAAGATGTTGCCTATTTCTTGCAAGTAAGTACAAGAGATAATGAATACGCAGATACCGCAAGAAGTTACATTGGTTTCAGAACTGTACAAGATTACATGGGACTACAAACAACTAAAAACGGTAAAGCACCTAAAAAATAATTTAAACCAACTTTATTATAATCAATTAAAAACAAAAACTTAACTAACAAAAATTTATTATTATGGCAATTTTAAGCAAAAAAGCAATGAACTTCGCTTACGGTATGGGAGCAGCAGTTGTAATCATCGGAGCATTATTCAAAATTACACACATGGAATTCGGATTTATAACGGGTAACTTGATGTTAACTATAGGACTTGTAACGGAAGCATTAATTTTTGGTTTATCTGCATTTGAAGACGTAGATCACGAATTAGACTGGTCATTAGTATATCCAGAATTAGCTGGAGGTGTTGCAAAACCAAAAGATAAAAAAGAAGATCCTAAAGAAGCACAAGGTTTACTTTCTCAAAAATTAGACGCTATGTTAAAAGAAGCTAAAATTGATGGAGAATTAATGGCAAGCTTAGGAAATAGCATTAAAAACTTTGAATCAGCTGCTAAAGGAATTTCTCCAACAGTAGACGCAATGGCTGGACAAAAGAAATATGCTGAAGAAATGGGTAAAGCAGCTTCTAATTTAGAAACATTAAACAGTATCTATGCTGTACAAGTTCAAAGTGCTGAAAGAAACGCTCAAATCAACAATGAAGTTGCTGAAAACAACTTGAAATTGAAAGATCAAATGCAGTCATTAACTTCTAACCTTTCTACATTAAATAATGTATATGGTGGAATGCTTTCTGCAATGAGTAACAAAGGATAATTAGTTTTTTAATTATACAAAATAAACGAAAAATTAAACTTAACTAATTAGAAAAAATGGCAGGAGGAAAATTAACCCCTAGACAGAAGATGATTAACTTGATGTATTTGATATTCATCGCGATGTTAGCATTAAATATGTCCAAAGAAGTATTATCTGCATTTGGAATTTTGAATACAAAAATTGAAAGTTCTAACTCAATTACTGATACAAGAAACGAAAGCTCTTTTGCTCAGTTGCAACAAAAAGCTACAGATCAACCGTTACAATATGGTGATAAAAAAGCTAAAGTTGATAAAATTAGAGTTGTAACAAAAGAATTTTCAGATTATATAGAAGCTATTAAAACTGAAGTTACCAAAAAATTCCCTAAAGATAAAGAAGGTAACTATCCATGTGAACAAATGGATAAAAGTGATGATATAGACAATATGTTCTACAAAGGAGATAAAGAATCTGCAAAAGGTAAAGAATTTGTAGAAAAAATTAGAGGATTTGCAGGAAGAATTAAAGCTATTGGCGGAAGTTCTATCGCAGAATCTGAAATGAAAAAAATCGAAAAAAGATTTGCTACTGATGATGTTTATTCTGAAAAAGCAGAAGCTAAATTACCTTGGTTAGATTATAACTATCACCACTTCCCATTAATTGCGTCTGTTACTAAACTTACACAATTACAAGCAGATATTAAAACTACTGAAAGTGATATCATGGAAGGAATGTTTAAATCTGACTTAGTGGCTGCAGCTTCGTTAACAGCTTACCAACCGATTGTTGTTCCTGAAAAAACAGCTTTCTTCCAAGGTGAGGCAGTTAAAGGTAAAATTATCTTAGGAAAATTTGATCCAAACTTAGTTGCTAAATCGGTAATTGTAAATGGTGCTAGTGTTCCTGCTAAAGCTGGACAAGCTGATTTCTCTTTCGGTGCAGGAGCAGTTGGAGAACATGAAATTACTGGGTCTTTCAACTTTGACGAAAACGGAAAAGTAGTTAGTTTACCAATTAAAGGAAACTATGTAGTAGTACCACAACCAAAATCGGCTAACATTTCTGCTGATAAAATGAATGTTGTTTACAGAGGATTACCAAATCCAATGACAATCTCATTTGCGGGTATCTCTGATGATAAAGTGTCAGCTTCGGCTCCAGGTTTAACTAGAGCTACTGGTAACGGTAAATACAACTTAAACCCAGGTTCTGGAACAGAAGTAAAAGTTAGCGTTACTGCTAAATTACCTGATGGAAAACCAGTTTCTGACAGTAAAGTTTTCAGAATTAAAAATATCCCTGCTCCAGCTGGTGCAATTGGCGGAACAACAGGTATATCTAAAGGAGCTAAATCTCGTTTAGAAGTATCTCAAATTACTGCTAAATTAGAAGATTTCTTGTACGACTTAAATTTCCAAGTAACACAATTTACTTTCAAAGCTCAAGGGCAAGCGGCTGTAATTGTTAATGGAGATAGAGTAAACGCACAATGTAAAGCGGCTATGGCAAGAGCAACTAGAGGTGACCAAATTACAATTTCTGATATTAAAACAAAAGTTGTTGGTGTAACCGCTAGTTTAAAAATTCAAACTGCTGCTCCAGCAATTTACGAAATACAATAAATAATTTAAGTTGATAAAAACCTACTTAGATAACTTAGAATTAAAAATCATGAAAGTAAGAAGCCTTTTATTCGTTTTGCTTGCAGTAGCAGGAAGTTTCACTTCTTTTGCTCAGTCAAATCTTTTGAATGCCAAGACCCCATTAGAAATTGGTAAAAAGACAGCAGCACAATTAATCTCTGATAACGACAAACCATTACCTTATGGTTATGTTCATGACAGGGATGTATTAATGGGAAAAACGATTTGGGAATTGATTGATCTTGATGAAAGAATTAATTTTCCTTTGTATTATCCTGTGGATACTGCAAACGTTGGGAAAGATAGACGTTCATTATTTGATGTATTGATTAAAGGAATCAAAGAAGGTAAGATAACTGAAGTTTACGCTGACGATTATTTCAATACCAAAAAGACTATGAAAGATATGGAATCTTCCTTTACTTACATAGATACTATTCCTGCTGGTGTTGATGAAATCAACAATTACTTTGATGAATATAAATCTGGGAAAAAAATTCTAGATCCTCAGTTTATTAATAAAACGGAATTAGGAGCTAGTTATGTAACTGGTTATAGAATAAAAGGCTTTTGGTATTTTGACAAACGTCAAGGAGAATTAAAATACAGATTGTTGGCTATTTGTCCTGTTGCTCCAGAAGCAAGAGAGATTGGTAAAGACAATCCAGATGTTATCGAATTGTTTTGGGTATATTTCCCTGCAATGCGTGACATTCTCCACGAAGCCAAGGCATTTAATGACAAGAACTCTGCGGCACCCGTCTCGTTTGATCACTTGTTAAATTCAAGGCGTTTCAATGCTTTGATTTATAAAGAAGAAAATGTTTACGGAGACAGACTTGTTCAAGATTACATGAAAGATAATTCACAAAATCAGCTTTTAGAGTCGGAAAGAATCAAAGAGAAGATTCGTAATTTCGAACAAGATATGTGGAATTACTAAAATATATTTCATAAAAAAAATTAAAACTCTCATCTTTACGGTGAGAGTTTTTTTATTTCATAAAAATGGTTGATTATATAATTGTTGGTTCGGGTTTGGCCGGAATTGCATTTGCAGAAACTGCTTTGCAAAACCATAAATCTATTGTTGTATTCGACAATGACTCTCAAAATTCTACTGCTATTGCTGCGGGTTTATACAATCCTGTCATTTTAAAAAGATTTACTGAAGTCTGGAATTCACAAACACAACTCAATTTACTAGACACATTTTATGCTGCTATTGAAGAGAAACTTGCCATAATGGTTGATGTAAAAATGCCAATTTATAGAAAGTTCTTCTCTCCAGAAGAGCAAAATAATTGGTTCACAGCTTCAGATAAACCTAATCTTGCTCCGTTTCTTTCTTCTAAAATTATCAATAAAAAATACGATAGTATCGATTCTCCTTTTGGTTATGGAGAAGTATTACATACAGGTTATGTGGATACGAATGTTTTACGAAAGGCATATCTTGACTATTTGCAATCCCAAAATCTTTTGCAAAAAGAAGCTTTTGATTATTCGGAAATTATTTTTGAAAAGGATTTCATTCAGTATAAAGATATTTGCGCGAAGCATATTGTCTTCGCTGAAGGATTTGGAATGGATGCTAACCCCTTTTTTAATCATTTACCACTTGATGGGACAAAAGGAGAATTGTTTGTCATAAAGGCGCCAAAATTGAATTTGGATGTAATTGTAAATACTAGTGTTTTTATTTTGCCGCTTGGCGATGATTTATTTAAAGTGGGTGCTACTTACAATTGGGAGGACAAAACAAATACACCAACCGAAGAAGGCAAAAAAGAATTGATAGACAGAATCCAGGAAATCATAACATGCGATTTTGAAATTATTTCCCATTTTGCAGGAGTTCGTCCAACAGTTAAAGACAGAAGACCCTTATTAGGAACGCATCCCAATCATACTGCTTTGCATATTCTAAACGGACTTGGCACACGAGGTGTAATGCTTGCACCTGCAATGGCATTGGATTTATTTGACTATATCGAAAAAGGCAAACCTTTGGATAAGACAATTGATATTAAGAGGTTTGATAAAAAAAGCTAATTTACTCCTTCAAATCCGGTTCATACGAAACAAACAAGTTGATATAAATAGTTCTCGAAAGTCGCATTACAATGGGGAAGAATACTATCAAGCTTGCTATAATGGAAACAAACGCCCAATTCAATTTCATATTAAAGAAAACAGAAGTGATAATAAAAACGGCAATTCCAACGGCCACATTCAAACCATAACTCACATACATAGCCCCATAAAAAAAGGAAGGTTCAATTTGATATTTCAAACCACAATGGCTGCAATTTTCATTCATTTTGATGCAATTAGTAACGTGAAGCAGATTTTGGTCCACATACATGCTTTCTTTTTGACATCTCGGACAAGTTCCTGTTAAAATGCTATATAATTTGGATCCTTTTTTTAACATTTGCAAAAAATTTAGTTTTCCTTATTTGGAGTTGCAAATTTACGAATACAATTAGATAAAAAAATCACAATCAATGCTTAATATACACAATTTGTCGGTTTCCTTTGGAGGAACTTATTTGTTTGAAGAAGTAACCTTCAGAATGGGTGCTGGCGATAGAGTTGGTCTCGTTGGAAAAAACGGTGCTGGAAAATCGACGATGCTTAAAATTTTGGCTGGAGATTTCAAACCTGATTCGGGTCAGATTGCCACCGAGAAAGAAGTTCGCATTGGTTTTCTACGTCAAGATATCGATTTTGAACAAGGAAGAACCGTACTCGAAGAAGCCTACCAAGCATTTACTGATATACAAGAAGTGGAACGAAAGTTAGAAGAAATTAATCATCAACTTGTTTCCCGAACCGATTATGAAAGCGAAGCCTATTCTCAAATTATAGAAGACTTATCCGATTACACCCACCGATTTGAATTGCTTGGCGGTTATAATTATGTGGGTGATACCGAAAAAATCCTGTTAGGATTGGGTTTCAAAAGAGAGGTTTTTAATAATCAAACCGAAACGTTCTCTGGCGGATGGAGAATGCGTATTGAATTAGCTAAATTATTATTGCAAGCCAATGATATTTTGCTTCTCGATGAGCCGACCAATCACTTGGATATTGAAAGTATTATTTGGCTTGAAAGTTTTCTTAGAAATTACCCAGGAGTGGTGGTAATTGTTTCACACGACAAAATGTTCTTGGATAATGTTACCAATAGAACTATCGAAATTTCTCTTGGGAAAGCCTATGATTTCAACAAACCGTATTCTCAATATTTAGAATTGCGACATGAAATCAGAGAAAAGCAATTGGCAACCCAAAAAAATCAAGCTAAAAAGATTGAAGAAACAGAGAAGTTAATTGAAAAATTCCGTGCCAAAGCTTCCAAAGCCTCGATGGCGCAATCACTTATCAAAAAACTGGATAAGGTTGAACGTATAGAAGTGGATGAAGATGACAATTCAGTGATGAATATTTCTTTTCCTGTTTCAAAAGTGCCAGGCAAAGTTGTTATTGAAGCGGAAAATGTGACCAAAAAGTACGGTGATAATACGATTCTAAAAGACATCAATTTATTGGTAGAACGTGGGAGCAAAATTGCCTTTGTTGGGCAGAATGGTCAAGGAAAATCCACTTTTATCAAAGCTATTGTTAAAGAATTTGAATTTCAAGGAAGTATTAAACTTGGGCACAATGTTCAAGTTGGTTATTTTGCTCAAAATCAAGCGGAATATCTTGATGGTGAAATTACGTTACTGAGAACGATGGAAGATGCAGCGACAGATACTAATCGCTCTAAGGTTCGTGATATGTTAGGTTCTTTCTTGTTTCGTGGTGATGATGTTGAAAAGAAAGTAAAAGTGCTTTCTGGAGGAGAAAGAAACCGTTTGGCGTTATGTAAATTATTATTGCAACCTATCAATGTTTTATTGATGGATGAGCCAACAAACCACTTGGATATTAAATCGAAGAATGTTTTGAAAGCGGCGTTGCAAAAATTTGAAGGTACTTTGCTTTTGGTTTCTCACGATAGAGATTTTTTACAAGGCATGTCGAATTTGGTTTATGAATTTAAAGATCAAAAGATAAAAGAATACTTAGGAGATATTAATTATTTCCTAGAACAGCGCAACCTTGAGAATATGCGTGAAGTGGAGAAAAAGGATATCGAAAAGAAAGAAACTCCAGCTACAACTTCGAAAGTTTCCTATGAAGATCAAAAGAAAGGAAAAGCACTTCAAAACCGATTGAGTAAAGTGGAGAGCAACATCAAGCAATTGGAAAAGGATATTCAGCAAGATGATAAAGCGTTGGCTTCCAATTACGACAAACATTTAGAAGATGCTGCGTTTTTTATGGCATACAATAAGAAGAAAAAAGATTTGGACAAATTGCTCGAAGAATGGGAAGTAGTTCAAGGAGAAATTGATAATCTGTAGAATTATTTAAAAGGATGTCTTTGTTGCCAAACTAGTGTTGGCTCTAGTTTCGGAAATATTTTATCAAAATAGTTGTCAATCAATTTATTGTTATGATAAATAAATCCTGACATCACAACGGGTTTAGCTCCAATAGAACTTTTGATTTCCAAAGCGGTTCTTCCAAAAATTATTTCTTTGAATTGATTCTCAATGCCATATTTTGTCATGTTATAGAGCATGTTCAAATAGAGCATTTTCTCCTTTTGCACTTGATCGTCATAACCCAAAAAGTAGGTTTCTAAAGTAGTTCCGTTAAGCAACATCGTATGAAATCCAACCAAATCATTATTTAAAAAATAACCAATTAAAATAAATCTATTACCACATTGCTTTTTAAAGGAAGAGAAATGATTTTTGGCTAAAAAGAAAGTGTTGAAAGGCGCATTCTTCGCTACATGATGATACAATTCATAAATTCTATCTTCTTGTGATATTATATCTTCCAACGATAATTCTCGGGTTTCAATACCTTCAAATTTTTTATGAGCGCGTTTGTATTGGTCACGGTATTTTTTAGAAAATGAAGCCACATAATCTTCATTTGTTTTCCATTGTGACTGTAGTTCAAAAATCATATTGGGTTGCGTATTGAACTCATATATTTTGGAAAAAGCCGATTTCTTGAGTTCAACCGCACAATTCTGATAGAAATCTTTGAAAGAAACAATGTGAATTTTTATGTTTTGCTTTTTGAAGTAAAGCGTAATTTCATTGGCGCATTCATTTAATAGTTCGCCAACGCTTTTGATATCAATTTCTTTATTGAAAACATAGCCGTTTTGCCCGGTTATCATATTGTTACCAAGAAACAAAGCATGGGAAGCAAAATTTTTAAAAACAAAATTCCGAATTGCCGTTTTAAAACATTTATCCCTTTCTCCAAATGATTCTAATTTATTCAGATTGAGGTATTGCGCTAAAGCCACACCAATATGGTTGTCATTTTCAAAAATCCCGATATAAAAACACTGCATATTTGTTGGCGCAGATTCTTCAAGAACTTTTAAATAGGAGCTTTGCAGAAAAACATTACTTGCCGCAACTTCGTCCCAAGAATGGGGAAGTTGTGAAACAGAATTGTAAATTTTAAAGGAATGTTTGTCCAAAATATAAAAAAAATATCGCTCCACAAATGTAGAGCGATAGTATGATAATTAAATGTTAAAACTATTGCATCATGCAGATAATACCGCCCATTATAGTAAAGCAAACAATCCAGAAACCGCTACTTATCATAACATATTTAAAGCTTCTTTTTTCATATAGTGCATTGGTTGCTGTAACTGGGAAAATCATAAATAATCCTGTCATAAAACCATGTAATGCGCCATGTTTGAATGTTCTGAATGCAGTTCCATAGTCAGCCATAAAAGCTTCGTAAGATGGTTTTGCTATTGTTGGATCTCCTCCAACCATCCCTAATGCACCAAATTGGTGGATTACGACCATTTGTAACACAAATGAAATAAGAAAGGCATACACAATGGAAAGTCCAAAAACTTTAACCATGTTAAAATCTTTCATCTCTTCTTGTTTAAGT
>Ga0208882_1000262_pt1 | contig 26104 bp, 31 predicted proteins | sample LakWasMet14_LOW5_2_FD_183862 | JGI IMG/M metagenome (GOLD analysis project Ga0208882, IMG submission 183862) | Freshwater sediment methanotrophic microbial communities from Lake Washington under simulated oxygen tension - Sediment Metagenome... | ecosystem: Environmental > Aquatic > Freshwater >...
TTAATTTGAACAACACTTCATCCAATTCAGGATATAGCGTACCGCGCGGTACCGTACCGAGAACGCCGCCCTGCAAAGCGGTAGGGCATTCGGAATGTCTTAAGGCCAGGTCGGCAAATTTGTGCGGCTTTTTACGCAATTTATCCGCAAGTTCCTGGGCGCGTGTTAACGCCGCTTCATGGGTGTTTTCAGCATAGTCCGGGTTAATGCTGATAAAGATGTGGCAGACTTCACGCTGCTCAGGGCGATTAAATTGCTCGGCATGCAGATGGTAATAAATGCCGATATCGGCATCGCTGATAGACGGCGCACGGCTGGCGACCAGTTCCAGTACGGTATTAACCTTGCACTGGCGATGCAGCGATGCTTGCAGGCTGTCTTGGGTCAGCTGGTTTTTTTTCAGATCGCTGAAAAAAGCCTCTTCATCGTTATAACGGCCTTGGATTTCCTGATAGGCCTGTTGCAGTTCCTGTTCAGTAATAATCACAGCCGACGCCTCCGGCGTATTCAGCACTCTGCTCTCAATCCTGAATTCATTTAAGGCCTGAGTTTTTGCCTGCTGTAGCTCCGCTTCCGTCAGATCATTGGGCGATTTTTTGAATAAAGCTAAAGCGGCCCTTAATAAATTGTAGGGTTCCAGCTGGATAGGTTTCTCAATTACCGCCATATCAAACCTCTGGTTCGTTAAATGACTCAGGATGCGCCGGGGCAAGCACGGTCTCGGGCACTTGCAAGACTCGGCCTTGAAAAGCGACGTGATATTGGATCAGTTCGTTATCCCTGATGACTTTAAAAACTTCGCCTTCGGTGCCTTTAGCAAACAGGATATTACCCTGCATGCCTAAATCCCTGGTGCAAACCACCTTGTCCCTGAACTCAAAGCGGCTCGGATTCCAGGGTTCGTCAGCGCCGATTAATTCTTCCAGGCGGCAGCCGACCATGCGTCCATGATTCAGGAAATGCACGGTAAAAATCACTTGGTCTTGCAGAAAAGTGCCGACTTCAATGACATTGCCGACACTGCCGCGACGAATCAACAGCGTGCCGACATCCATGCCCGGATAAGTGCCGTCGTTGCGGACATTTCGGGTCACCCGGACCGATTCGCCATATTCAAACCGGCCTTCGTCGAAGCGCTCCGGTTTCATGTTTTTATATCGCTTAAAGAAACAAACGCTGTTTGCGACAACTCACCCATTGCAAACACTTTAAAGACCTTTTCGGTTTGTGCATCGGACTCGACAAAATCCTGGTAAGCCCGTTGCAACAGCTTGGTGTAAACCGCTCTTTTCGGGGCTTCGTCTTCCGGCATACCGCCTTCGGCCTTTTGCAAGTAATCATGAAAACGCTGCAAAATATGCAGGCGGTTGACATGCACTATGCTGGGCTCATAGTCCAGTTGAAAATATTGCAGGAAGTCTTCAGCCGATTCCAGTTCTTCCAGTTCTTCTTCAAAACTCATGGGTTTTCTCCGGTAATTAAAGGGGCCCGACTGAAGCGACGTCCTGAAATAACAGGTACAGCGCCAGGATAATAAACACCACCAGAGGCGTAATGGTCATCAATGAATCGATTAACTCTTTTTTCAACATGATCTTGCTCCATTTAGCTTTTGAGTCTGCGCAGCACAACTCAAACAATCGTGGTTCAAAAATATTGGGTTATGCTGCGCTTACCCAGCCTACATCTGTTTTACGTTTGATCACCAATTCCAATAATCCCTGTGCGCCGATTCTGTCCTTGCTATCAAGCTCGACCAGCTTCTCAAAAATTGCCTGACTTACATCGAGATTCTCCAAGCGCATATTCAAAAAACCGATGGCTTTCAGGGTGAACAAATACAGTCTGACATTAGTTAATAATGCAGCCGGCGCCTCGGTAATATGGCTGATCTGCAATTCGTGCCAATGTTCGGGAAAAGCTATCGTCGGCCTGATCACAACCAGGGCTTTGCTGGTTGCCGCTAAAGCTTCTTCCAGCCGATGCTGGTAATAGTAAAAACGGTTTAAGGCCACCAATACATTCAACGATTCCGGTGCAATAAAATACGCTTGCAATAAAGACAACTCGGCATCGCCGCCGGCATAATTTTCCGCCGCCGTTGCGATTAACTCTTTAACGCCTGCGACATCCGGTTGTTCGAAATACAAACCTTGCGCTTCAAAATCCAACAGATCTATCATCTACAGCCTCGCCGCCAGTTTTACCGGACTGTCTTTTTTGGGAAGGCAGACGTTTTCTGCTTCACAATGGTCGCAATCTTCTTCAACCGTTACTTTGGGTGATTCGGTTTGCTTGGCTTCCAGTTCATCAATCCGCTCGATCAAACAGGCAATCGCTTTGCCGACCGGATCGGGAATCAAATGATGATCCAGATCAATGCCGTGCCGGTTTTGGATTTGCGTGCCTTTGCTTTGAATAACGCGGCCCGGAATACCCACTACCGTGCAGCAGGGCGGGACATCTTTAATGACCACCGAATTGGCACCGACGCGGACATTGTTGCCCAAGGTAATGGCCCCAAGGATTTTGGCCCCGGAACCCACCAGGACATTATTGCCCAGAGTCGGATGGCGCTTTTCCTTGTTCCAGGTCGTGCCGCCCAGCGTTACGCCGTGATACAAAGTGACATCGTTGCCGATTTCGGTGGTCTCGCCGATCACCACGCCTAGCGCATGATCGATAAATAACCGTCTGCCGATGGTCGCGCCGGGATGAATTTCAACATTGGTAAGAATCCGGGTGGTCGCGGCTAGAATCCTGGCGGACAGCTTCCAGTTTGCTTTCCATAGGCGATGGCTGATTCGGTGCATCAAAACCGCATGAACGCCCGAATAAGTCAGCAATATTTCCCAGACGCTATGCGCGGCGGGGTCGCGGCCAAAAACACAGTGGACATCTTCATGCCATTGGGCCAGAAAGCCCTGCGGTGTTTGTGCTTGGCTTTTAATGTTATCTGATAGGGCCATAACCATTTTTAAACTCCTAATTGAATGCGGAGGTGATCCTAATACCTTCGTCCCACGCGTTGTATCGGTGCCATTAAATTAAGCTTAAGCGGTTTAAGCGGGAGTGCAGGCTTTGCCTGCTTTGCAAGCAGAGCTTGCACTCCAAGATACACTGCCTTAACTTAATGGCAGCGACCTAGCGCGTGGAAACGAGCAGAAACTAATTTAAACTCCACTCTGTTTTACCCAACCTGGGCGGCCCAGGTATCCTGAAAAAAGAACCGGGATAAAGATCGTCCTGATCCGGTATTTCCAAAGTATCATTAACTTCCGGTTCGCTTGACGGCAGTTCTTTATGTTCGTTCATGATGATCGCCCTCTAAAGATTTTGATGAAAAAGATTAAGCTCTTCGGTTCTGGGTGATCTTTTGGTATCACTGACAAAGCGCCTAACCTGGGTTAATAAGGCTTGCGCCTGTATTCGACTGACTGCGATGCCTATCTGTTGATAAGCGTGAATCACACCTTGGGTACCCGAATGTTTACCCAGAACCAGTTGATGGCTGCGACCGACAATGGCAGGGTCAACGCCTTGGTAATTATTCGGGTCTTTTAAAAAACCATCGACATGAATGCCTGCTTCATGACTGAATACGCTTTTGCCTATCAGGCTTTTCCGGCTGCCGATCGCATCGCCCGATGCCCTGGCAACCTGTTCGGATAGGGTAGGGAAGTTCTGCAAATTAATCCCGGTTTCAATGCTGTAGAGTTGCTTTAAACCAACCACTACTTCTTCCAATGCCGCATTGCCTGCACGTTCGCCCAAGCCATTCACCGTGGTATTGACGTGAGTCGCACCGGCCAGAGCCGCCGCCAATGTATTGGCGGTAGCCAGCCCTAAATCGTCATGGGCATGCATTTCAATTTCAAGATCGGTTGCTGTTCTTAACTTTTTGATCGTCTCGAACACGCCGAACGGTTCCATAATGCCGACCGTATCGGCGAAACGAATCCGGCTCGCTCCTGCCAGTTGTGCGGTTTCGGCCATTTTGATCAAAAAATCCACATCAGCCCGAGAGGCATCTTCCATACCGACGCAGACTTCCATATTCAAACTTCGCGCTTCCTGAACGCAACTGGTAATGGTGTTTAGTACCCACTGCCGGCTTTGTTTAAGCTTGTGCTGAATATGCTGATCCGAAGCGGATATCGATAAATCGACCTTGTGCACATTCAAGCCTAAACAGGCATGTAAATCATCGCGGCGCATTCTTGACCAAACCAGCAGTTTCAAAGGCAAACCCAAAGCCGCAATCGCCTTGATCTCGTCCCGCTCCAACTCCCCCATTGCCGGAATGCCGATTTCCAGTTCCGGCACGCCCAAGCCTGCCAGCTGCGTTGCAATCGCCAGCTTTTCGTCCAGCGAAAAAGCAACACCGGCCGACTGCTCACCGTCGCGGAGCGTGGTGTCGTCGATGATGATAGTGCGAGTCGGTGTTGTCATAGCGCATCTCAAGTTACTGGCAAATGTTTAAGGAACAGGGCCTAATGCCTTTAACTGTGATAAAGCAATATGCTTGCCAATTGTTGATGCCGTGAAAATAGCGGGCTCGAAGTCTGGATTAGCTTAATACCGACAAGACAATGCAACGCAGGGATAGGAAATTGTCGTAAAGCCGACAAAGTAGTGTTGGTTTTTTAGCTGGGGCAAATTGGGATAAAACCAGTGCTGGCTCACGAGCTCTAATTCTCGTCTACATACACAAGTCAGTTCAAGACCGTCTCTAGATGTAGGCCGGAATAAGCCCGACCGGCGCTAGCAAGGGCGGGCGTTTCCGGCACTCCTGAGCATCAAATGCCGGAAACGCCACCTCGCGCTACGCGCTTGGATGGTCTTATTCCGGCCTACATGTGTATAAAGGTGAGATTCGAAATTTGGGAGCGAGCAAAAATGCAGTATCATGCCAGATCGCCCGGATAAAATTTGTCAGTACGCATATTCAATACGACCCGATTAACGTGGAAACAATCAATGTTTATTAAACCCATCCGTAACGATGACGAATTAAAAGCCACGTTCCAACGTTTGGAAGTGATTTTTCAAGCGGAACCCGATACACCCGAAGCCGACGAAATGGAAGTGTTGGTTACTTTAGTTGAAGCCTACGAAAACCAACACTATGCAATAACTTCATTTTCAAGCAAATCCTGATCTAACTTTTTGTGTATTATTGTGTACAATTTAACTATGAACAGCAAAGACGTCATCAAACGATTAACTGACGAAGGCTGGCTTAATGTCGGTGGCAAAGGCGATCATTTCAAATTCAAACACCCTGATAGACAAGGCCATGTCGTTGTTCCGCATCCGCGAAAAGACGTGGCGATAGGCACTTTAAGAAATATTTACCGGCAAGCCGGTTGGGACTGGAAATAATGTTATATCCCGTTTATGTACATTTAGGTGATGAAAATCACGCGCATGGCGTAACCATTCCTGATTTTCCCGGTTGCTTCTCGGCAGCCGATGATTGGGATTTATTACCCAACGCCATTCAGGAAGCAATTGAATTGTATTGCGAAGGTGAAGATATGGACATACCGGCACCAACTCCGCTGGAAAAACTCATCGCCAATACGGATTATGAAGGCGGCGCATGGATGCTGGTAGATGTCGATGTGTCCCGCTTATCAACCAAACCGGTACGCATCAACATATCCTTACCTGAAAATCTGGTACAAAGTATTGACCGTTATGCCAAAGCACATCATTTAACCCGCTCCGGTTTTTTGGCGAAAGCGGCGTTAGCGGAGATACAGAAGGATGGGGGTTCGTAATTTATAGGAAAACTTTCGAATAAAGCCGGACGGGGTTACAAATCTGCCCCGTCCGAAACGTTTGACATTGGTTAAGTGTAGCCACGTAACTTAGACACAGGAGAAACATTAGGAATGGAGTTGCAAACCCCGTCCCATCTAAAACCACTATAATTTAATTTTTAATTAATTCTATATTAACTCGTGAGGCCATATGGCTACATCAAAAATTACAAAAATCAAGATATTCGGTCTATTCGGATATTTAGATCACATAATCCCCTTGAGTGATGAGGGTGTAACATTCATTCATGGTCCAAACGGCTGTGGTAAAACCACCGTATTGAAGCTCATTAACGCTATTTTTTCTTGGGATACATTAATTTTATTTGAAACAAGTTTTTCGCGAATAGATATATTTGATGAATGTACCGTTTTCTCGATTGAAAAAACTTACTCAGCAGAAGATGAAACTAAAAAACCTTTTCCAGTAATAAAATTTTCTATTAATACCCTAAAAACGGAGCCGTTTGTCCTTTCGCGAGATGCCAGAGGAGGAAGAATATCTCCCTCAGAAATTGCAGAGTTTTTACCATTCTTAGTAAGGGTTGGAGCAACCGAATGGTTTGATAGAACTAGAGCTATACATTATGACTATAATGAAATTTTAGAAAAATATAGTGAAAAACTCCCTTATCTGGCTAGGAAGAAAAGACCTGATTGGCTTGTTTCATATATTTCATCGATAAATCTACACTTCATAAAAACACAACGGTTACTAAAGTTTGACGACAAGGAGGTTCGCCGGGGAAGAGTCGATGAGCAAACAGTGACTGATGTAATTCAGATTTACTCTAACGAAATTAAAGAGATAATATCAAAAAAGCTTGCAGAACAAGCCGCAGTTTCCCAATTGCACGATAGGTCATTTCCAGAACGGCTATTATCAATAACAAAAATCAAGTCCTCTTCATCAGAGGATTCCATTCGTCAAATGTATGCGGAAACTGAGAAAAAAATTCAAGGACTAGTTGATGCAGGACTTATTGATCAGCAAAAAAATATTGTTTTACCAAATAGTAGTATTGGAGCAACAGAAAAAAAAGTTCTTTCACTGTACCTACAGGATGTAAACCAAAAGCTTAGTGTCTTTGATGAGTTACAAAATAAAATTCAGGTCTTCCTTGATATTGTTACCAAAAAACTTCGCACTAAACGATTCTCGGTAAATAGAAAGGATGGATTTTTAATTGAATCACTGCATAGACCAGGTGAGCCACTACATCCTACTCAATTATCTTCCGGTGAACAGCATCAAATTGTCTTATTTTACGAGCTTATATTCAAAGCAGACCGAAACTCTTTTTTTCTAGTAGACGAACCCGAAATTTCCTTGCATGTTGATTGGCAAAGATCATTTCTAAGTGATATTCACAAAATTTCAAGCTTAGGGGATAGAAGCTTTCTTATTGCCACACATTCTCCCCAAATAATTGGAAACCACCGTGAATTGGCTGTTCCATTAGAAGAAGGTATTTTGGGAAATGAGTAGCATGCAACAAACCAAATCCGAAATTGTGACTGAAATAATAATGTCTAGGGATACCAATCCATGGCTGGTGGTAGAAGGTGATTCAGATGAGAGATTGTTACGAACCAGAGATTTTCCATTACCACTAAAAATTGTAATTGGATATGGTTGGGAAGGCGTTAGAGATATACTTGTTGAATACGGAAAAGAAAAGGAGAAAACCAGTTCCAAATTATTTGGTTTAGTAGATCGAGATTATCGTGATCACCTAAATTGTCAGCTTTCTCTAGATGGCCTTGTTCTAACAGATTTTCGAGATGTCGAAAATATGCTCTTCAACTCATCTGCTTTAGCAAGAGTAATCTCCGAATATGCTTCAATAAATAAGATTCCGAAGAATCAATTAAATGAACTTGACATAGAAAGTATAAGAAATTGCATTTATGCAACAGCTATTGAGCTTGGAAAACTAAGAATTTACTGCGAAGTCAATAATTTGAATATAAGCTTCAAGACAATCGATCATATAAAATTTATCTGTGAAAGGAAGCTTTCTATTAATATTGATACGTTGCTATCTCACTTGGGAGGCAAGAATCCCGGGAAAAAGCAATTAGCTCAAGAGGACTGGAATAATGCTCAGGCATTATCATGGACAAACGATCAACTCAATCTTCCGCAATTTATTGCAAATGGTCACGACGTTATGGCTCTTCTGTGTGTTGCATTCCGACGTATGTGGGGCTCAAAAAGAGCTGAAGTTTCTCCAGAGAAAATCGAAGGTATCTTTAGAATTGGGTATCCTGACGATGATTTAAAAACAACGCAGATGTGGTGCAATTTAGAGAAATGTTTATTAGAGACGACTTCGTAGATTGAGTTAGTTTTATGTTGGTTTCCAAACTGGAAGCTTGGAAACCAACAATCTCATCAAGAATACGTCGGAGCAAAAGCCTGCTCAGGATTTGCCACCGGGCCATTGCCGTCCCAATACGGCGACAATTTGCGCAAGGTTGCCACAATGCCGGGCATCACTTCCAAAACCGCGTCCACTTCCGCCATGGTGTTATAGCGCGAGAACGAAAAACGGATCGTGCCGTGCGCGGCGGTATAAGGAATATCCATAGCCCGCATCACATGAGACGGTTCCAAAGAGCCTGATGTACACGCCGAGCCGCTCGATGCCGCGATGCCGGCTTTATTCAGCAGCATCAAAATCGACTCGCCTTCGATATATTCAAATGCGATGTCAGTGGTATTCGGCAAGCGGTTGTACATATCGCCGGTGACGAAACAATGCGGAATCGCTTCAGTAATCCCTTGCTCCAGCCGGTCGCGCATGGCTTTGACTTTGGTGTTTTCATATTCGATAAACTCTAACGCCAGTTCGCAGGCTTTGCCCAAGCCGACGATGGAAGCACTGTTTTCGGTTCCCGCTCTTCTGCCGCGCTCTTGATGGCCGCCGCGCAATAAAGGACGATAACGCGTGCCGCGGCGCAGGTATAAAACGCCGATGCCTTTAGGTGCGTGTAACTTGTGGCCGGATAATGACAGCATATCAATCTTGGTATCCTGCAACATCATCGGAATCTTGCCGACCGCTTGTACCGCATCGGTATGAAACATCACGCCTGCGGCATTAGCCATCTCCGCCATTTCGGCGACCGGGAAAATCGTGCCGGTTTCATTATTGGCCCACATTACCGATACAATCGCGACTTGGTCGGATAACAAGCGTTGATACGCATCCAACTTTAAACGTCCGGCTTTATCGACCGGCAAGCGATGGATGGTGTAGCCTTCTTTTTCAAGATAATCGCACAGACTTAAAATCGCCGGATGTTCCACCGTGGTGGTAATGATTTCTTTCTTGTCCGGTTGGGCCTTAATCGCGGACAGGATGGCCGTGGAGTTGGATTCGGTGCCGCAGGAAGTGAAAATGATCTCGGAATCATGCTCGCAACCGATCAAAGCCTGAACCTGTTGTCGGGCCTGTTTGAGTCCGCGCGCCACGCCGTCGGCAAATTTATGGATCGACGATGGATTGCCGTATTGCTCAAGAAAATACGGAAGCATCACATCGACCACCGCAGGATCGACCTTGGTGGTCGCGTTGTTATCAAGGTAAATGTCAGCCATCACGCCACCTCTATATTGACCAGTTTCGCCATTTCCGAAGCCGGCACGACTTTAATAAATTCGCCCATGACTTCCATTAAGCGCTGTTGGATTCCGGCAATGGTCATCGCCGCCATTTGGCAACCGTTACAGGCGCCGGTCATGTTGACGTAAGCGGTGTTGCCGATGACTTCGACCAATTCCACATCGCCGCCGTCCGCCATCAGTGCCGGTCTTAACGACTCCAGCACTTGCTCGATCTTTTTGATGCGCTGCAAATTGGTTAACGGCGCTTTAACGGCGGCGACTTTTTCCGGAGCTGCTACCGGTGCGGCATTAGGGTCGAATTTTTCGCCTTTTTCAGCCAACACTTTTTCCAGAATCGCTTCGATGTCTTCATGGCAAGCTGCGCAGCCGCCGCCGGCTTTGGTAAAGTTGGTCACGTCTTCAACGGTGCGCAGTTTATTGGCCCAAATCATTTCTTCGATCATCACTGCATCGATTGCAAAACATTTGCAGATCAGCGCGCCTTCTTCATGATCGTCTTTCCATTCTTCGCCGCGATAATTCGCTATTGCCGCTTGCAGGGCTTCACGGCCCATGACCGAACAGTGCATTTTTTCGGGGGGTAAGCCTTCGAGTTGGTCGGCAATATCCTGGTTGGTGACTTTTAACGCTTCGTCCAGCGTCATGCCTTTAATGATTTCGGTTAACACGGATGATGAAGCAATCGCCGAACCGCAACCGAATGTTTGAAAGCCTGCTTCAAGGATAACTTCACTTTCATCATCGACTTTCAAGGTCAGTCGCAACGCATCGCCGCAGCTGATTGAACCCACTTCGCCGGTCGCATTGGCATCGACAACAGCGCCCGCATTTTTTGGGTTAAAAAAATGTTCTTTAACTTTATCTGAATAGTCCCACATGACTTTATCCTCGGAATTGGGTTGGTAACGTGTAGGGTGGGCACCAAAGCAGGCGCTTTAGGCAATACATTTGGTCCACCAAAACGCGACAAAAGGTGGGCAGGAAAGTGTTGCCCACTCTACGTTTAAGAACAGGTTTTTGTTCCAGTACCATCGCTACTGGTATTAAACGATGTGCCGCAAGCGCAGCTTTTAGCGGCATTGGGATTGGTAAATTTGAATCCCGAACCATCAATGCTGTCGAGAAAATCGACTGACATGCCGTCCAGCATCGGCAAACTGGCCGGATCGATAAACACTTTCACCTCGCCGCAATCAATGATGGTGTCTTCCGGCGTATGGCTGCCTTCGAGTTTTAGCCCGTATTGATAACCTGAACAGCCGCCATCGGTGACTTCTATCCGTAAACCGGCTGTAGGGGTTCCCGAGTTGGCAATAAAGCGGCCGACGGCGGTTATGGCTTTTTCTGTTAATGTAATCATTTTCATGCACTCCTGAGTATGTGGCATTGTTCTTGTTAATACCTAAAGCAACCTGTATGCCATTTTCGTTATTTGTTATTGAATGGCTTGTTTAATAAGGCCTTAACAAAGCGCTCACACAATAAACGATGTACGACTGGACGGGTTTCAATGACACAATCGGCTGACAATGTAAGGTTTGCTACAAAATGAGGAGATGAGAAATGAACGTAGAAGATTTAGATGTAGGCGATGTTGTTTATGCTGCAAAAACGATTACCGATGACGGCTCTATACCCGATGGCTCCGAAGGTGAAATATTGGCCGAAGCCGGAACTCGAGGGGTCATTACGCTAATAGGACATGTCGAAGAAGAACCGGATCGCAGCGTTTTTCTGGTACGCTTTGAAGATAAGGATATGAACCTGGGCAACCCGATCGGCTGCTGGGTTGATGATTTGGCGGTGGAGCCTAAGCGGATTAATTAACTGAGGTTTATGGCTGAAAAGCTTTCACCATAAACGACGGCAAGGACAGATTTTTGCTCCAGGCAAAATCTGCATTGATCTCCAGGGATGGAGGGAATGCCGCAAGATTGCAGGAGCAAATATCTGTTCCATGTAGGCAACGCCGATTCTCACTACGGAGCGTGGGAAGGATCGATAATCAAGGAGTACAGACTTTGCCTGTTCGCAAGCAGAGCGTGCACTTCACTGTTCCGACTTAAATTGGCGACTTTTTGGAATTAACCTAATTATGAACAAACAAACCGAAACCGTTCTAGCCTACCACAACCGCACCAAACACAGCCTGGAACGCTACGCCAAAGGCCCGGAATCCATCGATTGGGAAGACCAACCCGACCAGTTTCGGCGATTTTCGGGGTGCGAGAATATCACGCTGCCCTTACCCGGAGCCGAACTTGAACCGTTGTTTAGCGATCTGGATCACCCGGAAACAATATCCGTAAAACCGTTAAACCTGACGAATGCCGGTCTATTGCTGGAATTAGCTTTCGGTCTGTCGGCATGGAAGCAATACGGACCGAGCCGCTGGGCATTACGCTGTAATCCGTCCAGCGGCAACCTGCACCCGACCGAAGCTTACCTGATCAGCACTGACGACGACCTGATCAAATCAGGTGTGTACCACTATGTCAGTCACGATCATCATCTTGAACAACGTTGTCGGTTTTCCGACAATTTGCCCGATTCCGGGATATTGATTGGTTTGTCTTCGATCCACTGGCGCGAAGCCTGGAAATACGGTGAAAGAGCTTACCGCTATTGCCAGCATGACCTAGGCCATGCCTTGGGAGCTTTGCGATATGCAGCGGCAACGCTGGGCTGGTCGGTTGAATTACAGGCCGAATGGTCGGATGACGACATCGCCAAATTATTAGGGCTTGATCGGGATGATTTTAAAAAATTGGAACATGAATTCCCCGATATTATTTGCCGGATTCATACCCATGCCGACAGCAAGCCATTAGACATCAAAACCCTACTGGAAGCCGCGCAATCTGGAACTTGGTCCGGTAAAGCCGACAGCCTTCGTGCTTATCATATGTATCAATGGCCGATCATTGAAGAAGTCTCGGCTGCTGTAAGTAAACCACAAACAGAAGAGCCTGAGCGGCAAGTCGTACAGCAGCCGGTTATAAAACCATCCTGCACAAAAACGGCAACGCAGATCATCCGCCAACGCCGCAGTGCGCAACAGTTTGACGGCAAGATGGCGCCACTCGCGCAGGCTGACTTTTACCGGATGCTGGCCGCTGTTTTACCCACTACGGCCGCGTTCGAACTGTGGCGTTGGCCGCCGAAAATTCACCTGTTTATTTTTGTCCATCGCGTTGAAGGTTTAGCTCCCGGCATCTATGCACTGCCGAGACATCACGATGCCCTTGAACCCTTGCAGGCCGCAACCCTGACAGATTTCGACTGGCAGCCAGTCTCCGAACAAGTACAGCTTTATCACTTATATTCAGGCGATTGCAGGCAGATTGCCAAAACACTGTCCTGCCATCAACCTATCGCCAGCGACAGCACTTTCAGTTTGGGCATGGTTGCGGAATTTGGCGAAACCATCGAAGCCGCACCGTGGCTTTACCGCCGCTTGTTCTGGGAATGCGGATTGATAGGCCAAACGCTGTATCTGGAAGCGGAAGCGGCAGGCATTCGCGGCACCGGTATCGGCTGTTATTTTGATGACAGCGTGCATGAGATTTTAGGGTTCAAGGGCGAACAGTTCCAAAGCCTTTATCATTTTACGGTCGGTAAACCGCTGGAAGACAACCGGCTGGAGACGTTACCGGCTTATGGGCATTTATGAAAATATACGACAAATTTGTTTTTTTATAAGACAATCAATGCAGCTATCATATTAGGGATCATCGAAAACATGTCGAGCCAAAAGTTCAGCGCTTCACAAAGAGAGGCTATTTGGTTGGCACATCAAAAAAAGTGCGCATATACGAGGGAACTGCTTGATGTCAGCAGCTTTCACGTTGATCACATTCTTCCAGAGATATTGGCGACAACCCCAACGGAGTTGAACCGCCTCAAGACTGCGCTCGGACTAAGCCAACACTTCGACATCGAGGGATATGAAAACCTCTTGCCTTGTCGCCCTGGGGCAAATCTACAGAAGGGATCCCTGGTTCTTGACGTCGCTCCCACGCAGTTCTTTCTTGGCATAGCAGCAGCCAAGAAGGTGGATGTCGAAGCCAATCTCAAACGTATCGAACGTCGAAACGCTCGCGGCAAAGCACTGATTCTTCTTCAACAGTGCTTAGAGCGCGGCGACCTAGATGCCGAAGAGGTCGCTTCAATCCTTGAACAGTATGCGAGCGAACCCGAACAGATCTTCGATCTCATTGAAGGAATGCATTTTGCCGATGCAACCGAAGTGCGCTCACTTGCAAAGGCCGATATCGAATCTCTTCGCGATAGACCCATTCGGTTGGGCCAAAACGATCATATTGACGGTGTCACACTAACCAACGACACAGGTGAAACCGTCTATGTCCGTACCTGTCGCCAATACAACGATACCCTCAGTGCTGGCTACTTCGCCATGTCTACGTTCGACATGAAAATGGCCACGTTCTTCGAACATCAGTGTGGGCTTCTGACTGCTCTAGAGGGGGCTAATCAACCTAGAATAAGCTTTATCGATAGCCCCCGAGTTGGGATTGTTGATCTCGAACTCATGCCGTACTGCTTGTTCCCACAGATCGGCGAACATGAAAGAGACGATGATCTGGCGGCAACCTATCAGAGCAAAGTTCTTGACGGCTCACTTGTTATCAAGAGACTTCGCAATAATCTCGTGCAGATCGTTGAACCAGAAGGCATGGGGCACCAACTGATCGAAGTGGCTCGGGCCGACTTCGATGGTGATGGTATCGAAGATATCCTTCTGTTCGAGTACTGCTGGGCAACTCAAGGTACGCTTGGCTTTGGAGGTATTCGTATACTGACAAGAAGGGATGCCAACGGAAAATTCGAGGCCGTCGCCATAAATGCATCCTAACTCCGCCTCGCGTTGGACTGGTTCCCAATCTCCAGATTGGGAACCCAGAAGGCGAAGCTCCAGCTTCGCGAAACGGGAAGCTAGAGCCCTTCGACAAGGCTCAGGACAGGCTTCCAAAACTGAATCCCCAAGCTGGAGCTTGGGAACTAGCGAACAATATTTATACGGTGGCTAATATGACTGAATTATTATCCGAGCGGATTACGATGGACGTTAACATTTGTCATGGCACGCCGACTATCCGGGGCTTGCGTTATCCGGTTGAAAATATCCTGGAATGGCTGAGTTCCGGCATGAGCGTCGATGAGATTCTCGCAGATTATGAGGACTTGGAAAGGGAAGACATTATGGCTGCATTAGAGTTTGCCTCCCGTCTTGCCAAGATTAAACGGATTGAAATGCTGGCGGCATGAGATTTCTTGTTGATGCGCAACTGCCGCGGCATCTTGCGGCAAGTCTAACGTGGTCGGGGCACGACGTTTTGCATACCTTAGATTTGCCGTCTGGAAACCGTACACCGGATTGGCGGATCAACGAGATTTCGGTGGAGGAGCAACGCGTTGTCGTTACTAAGGATGCTGACTTCGTTAACTCGTATTTGCTTTCGGGAGTGCCTTAAAAGTTGCTAGTGGTGTCGACGGGAAATGTTAGTAACCGGGAGCTTGAAGGCATATTCGCGAAAAATTTATCCACGATTGTTGGGGCGCTGGAAATCTATGAGTTTGTGGAAATTACCCGTACATCGTTGATTGAACATAAATAGTGTCTGAACGAAAAAGCCACAAGCCACGACACAAAAGGGATACAGCGATTTAATGAGCCCGAAGATTTTTTTGTATCATTCTTCGTTTTGCTTCAGGAGCGAAGTGCAACGGCACTTACGAGCCTACTGCTATCGAAGATTCAGCAATTCATCCGATTTTTTATAAATCTTCGTTTCATTATTTTGTCTGAACAACCCGATATACATGCTGTCCAGAGTTTTCGTTCAGGCACTAAATAGCCAAGTCACGCCTATTAGGCCCTACAAAACTGATTCAACGTCTTCGCCGCTGCACCATCTGCGGATCGGCGGTGATTTGGCGATAAATTTCCACCCTGTCGCCATCCTTTACCGCGGTATCCAGCGGGGCGATTTTGCCGAATATGCCCACTTTCTGGATGGACAGGTTTATCTCGGGATACAGTTTTAATACCCCGGACAGATTAATCGTTTCTTCGATGGTGCTGTTATCCGGCACTTCCAAGCGCATCCATAGTTGTCTATCGACTTGTGCATAGCAAACTCCGACGTTCATGATTCCTCCTCAGCAATCACTGGGGTTAATACGGTTACTGATGATTTTCTCTGTTTTCTTTCTGCAATTTTTTGATCGACCAAGCGTTTCCCGACAATCAAAAAAGCCAGCATGATGAATCCTCCGGGCGGCAGCGCCATCAGTAAAAAGCCTTTGTAGTTGGGGATGACGGTGACTTCCAGAAACCTGAACGATTCGCCCAGCAATACTGATGCATTAGCGAACAACGTACCCGATGCGCTGATTTCTCTTGCCGCACCGAGCGCGACCAGTACGATCAGGAAGCCTAAACCCATCATCAATCCGTCCCACAGCGCATGCCTGACCGGCTGCTTGGAGGCAAAAGCTTCGGCGCGGCCCAGCAAGGCGCAATTGGTCACGATCAAGGCAATGAACAAGCCCAACACTTTGTAAAGTTCATGCGCCCAGGCATTCATTAAAATATCGACCAAAGTCACCAGCGCGGCGATCAGCAACACGAAAATCGGGATGCGGATTTCGCTGGGAATTAAATGCCGGGCTACTGAAATCAAGCCGTTGGAAGCAACGATAACCACCAGTGTAGCCAGGCCCATGCCTAAGCCGTTGGTGGCTGTGCCGGTCACTGCGAGTAACGGGCACAACGCCAGGTTTTGCCCGAATACGATGTTATTGTTCCAAATACCGTCGGCGGCGATTTTGCGATAAGTTTCCGATAAAAACATGGTCATGCCCCTCAAGGATTAATCAGCTGGTCTTGATGCGCTTTGAATAACTGCAAGCCGCGGTAAATGGCTTGCACCGATTTGCGCGGAGTAATGGTCGCACCGGCAAATTGGTCGAACTCTCCACCATCCTTTTTTACTGCCCATTTTGCCGGTGCTAAATTGTCCAGGGAGCGGCCGGTAAACTTCAAAATCCAATCCGATTTGGCGACTTCAATCTTATCGCCCAGACCTGGCGTTTCTTTGTGGCTCAGTACCCGTACACCCAGGATATTGCCGTCGCGATCAATGCCCATAATCATATTGATCGCGCCGGAATAGCCATCGGGTGCGGTAAACTTGAAACACACGGCGCTGACCTTGCCGGACTTTTTGGCGATATAAACCGTGGTTTCGTCAGTGCCTATGTTGTATTCGGCTGAAGGAATAGTCATCGTGTCTTGCAGCATGTCGTTATCGTAAAGGGCGACGGGTACGACTTCTTCCAGGGATTTTTTTAAATCTTCATCGAGCCGGCGCTGGATCGTGCCTTCGGTGCTGCAATTGGTCACGCCCAGCAATACGCTGGCGATTAAAGCGAAGCCCGCTAACACGCCGGTTTGAAATTCCAGTTTGGGCCTGAGTTGGGCCAGATTCGAGGGTTCCAGCCAGTTTTTCAGGAATTCCCGGTAAAAGGCGATTTTTTGTTTCAGGCGTTCTATGGTTGCTGGGTCAAGTTTCATGGCTTACGCTCTGGTTCAATTTTGATCGTTTCTTATCGTTCCTAGGCTCCAGCGTAGGAACTAGGGAAATTCTCACCGCTGTAGGGCGCGCCGTGCGCGCCTTTCCCGATGTTTGAAAAACGTTGCTATCTCTTTGGCGCACATAGCGCGCCCTACTCGATTAACATTTTATTTGTCTTATATTTTTTTCTTGGCTTATGCGTAGACCGGAATAAGGCTTTCGCCTCGTTCCCACGCGTTGCGTGGGAATGCAGTCAATGGCGCGCTGCGCCGCGAAATGCGTCTTCCAAATACTGGACGCAGCGCGTCCTGTAATGCATTCCCACGCAGCGCGTGGGAACGAGGTAACTCGATTAACATTTTTTCTTAATTTATGCGTAGGCCGGAATAAGGCTTTTCAAGCGTAAGCGAGAAAAAGCGTTTCCGGCGAACTCGTGCACTATTTGCCGGAAACGCCTTTTCCGCTAACGCTACAACCGGCTTATTTGTGCCCTATGGGTATTCCGGCCTACGATGTTTACTATTTCGGTATCTCAAGCGGCTTGCCTTTACGATCGCGCCCGTAGATTCTGGGCTTAATGTAATAATCGATCAACGGCGTCGCTGAATTCATTAACAGCACCGCAAAACCCGCGCCTTCAGGATACGCACCCCAAGTGCGGATAACGAAAATCAGTAGCCCGCAACCCGCACCAAATACCAGTTGCCCGGCAGAGGTATTGGGCGAAGTGACATAATCGGTGGCGATAAAAAACGCCACGCACATCAACGCGCCGGAATTCAAATGCAGCAATGGGCTGACATAATGCTCGCTGTCCACGGCATGAAAAAATCCGGCTAATACCATGACTGTCATGAGTAAAGACACCGGAATCTGCCATTGAATGATGTTTTTGCGGATTAGCCACAAGCCGCCCAAGCCCAGCAACAGCGTTGAGGTTTCGCCCAAACTGCCACGGCTCCAGCCGATAAAATTCAAAAAACCGGAATAATCTTTCAGTATGTCGGTCAACAAACGGTTCTGGGAAAATTCGGTTTTAATAAATCCCAATGTAGTCGCGCCGGTGCTGGCGTCGATATTGTCCAAGCCTGAAAAAGTGATATGCCAGCTTTCGATCAGGCCCGGCGAGTTCGAAAAAAACAATGGCGATACATTCGCCCAAGTGGTCATTTCGATAGGAAAAGAAATCAGCAAAGCAACGCGAGCCAGCATCGCCGGGTTGAACAGGTTTTGTCCCAAGCCGCCGTAAACCTGCTTGCCTAAAATAATCGCTAGCCCGGAGCCGACCACCCCGATCCACCAGGGCGCCCAGGGCGGCAGCGTAATCGCCAGCAGCCAGCCGGTCAGTACCGCAGAGCCGTCCATAATGACCGGTTTAGCTATTTTGCCCTTGAGCCGCATGCATAAGGCTTCAAACACAACCGCCGACAGCACGGTAATAATAAACAGGTTGATTGCGGGCCAACCAAAACACAACAGCCCGAATGCCGTTGCCGGAGACAGCGCCAGCATGACTTGCCACATGATATGGCTGACGCTCTTGTTGGTGCCGACATGCGCGCCGCTGCTGGGTTTCATATGTACCATCATACCGATGCCTCCTGTTCGGCCTTCAGCCGTTCGCGCTCAGCCTTAGCCGCTATCCGTGCCTGCTCCTCTTCGCGTTGTTGTTGGGCGATGCGTTCCATGCGGGCATTACGCGCATCGATCAGACGTTTGGTTTGCTCGGATTTATGCTGGGCCTGTTGTCTTGCTATGACTTCGCCCGAGGCATATTTAAAATACTGCACTAGTGGAATATTGGACGGACAGATATAAGAGCAACAACCGCAGCTGATGCAGTCTTTTAAACCCAAATCCACCGCCGCATCCAATTGGTTAATGCGGATATTGTTGGCCATATCTAAAGGCCTGAGTCCCGCCGGACATACGCTGACGCAACTGGCGCAACGGATACAGGGTTGTTCGTCGGTGTTTTTGAGTTCGCTTTGGGTTAATGCCAAAATGCCGCTGGTGGCTTTAACGGTTGGAAGGGCAGTATGAGGCAACGAATCGCCCATCATCGGGCCGCCCATAATAATGCGCGCGGTTTCATCCAAATTGACTCCGCAAAAATCGAACAGTTCTGAAATTAACGTACCGAAAGGCACTTCGACATTCATCGGTTGTTTCACCGCGCCGCCGGCTATGGTGACTACACGGTTCAGCAAGGGCTGACCGTAACGAATGGCTTTATGAACCGCATAAGCGGTGCCGATATTATGGATGGTCACGCCGATTTCCGACGAGCGGCAACCGACCGGGACTTCCATGCCGGTGATATAACGGATCAACTGCCGATCCCAACCCATCGGATAGCGGGTGGGGATTTGGATGACGTTAACCGGCGCATAAGGATCGGCTGCGGCTCGCATCGCAAGAAAGGCTTGCGGTTTGTTATCTTCGATCGCGACCACCGCGTTTTCCGTTTCCATGCCGTGCAGCATCAAGCGCACGCCGTCGATAATCTGTTCGGCGCGCTCTTGCATCAACCGGTCATCGCAACATAAATAAGGCTCACATTCCGAGCCGTTGATAATCAAGGTATCGACATGGTTTTCACGGCCCATGTTCAGCTTGACCGCAGTCGGGAAGGTTGCACCGCCCAAGCCGACAATGCCTGCCGCGCCGACGCGCAAGCTGATCTCTTCAGGATGTAGCTGGAACGGATCATCGACAAGTTGTGTTTTGATCCATTCATCCTTGCCGTCGGTTTCCAGCACGATAGTACGGATAGGCAATGCGGACGGATGTGGGGCAGGGTAATCGTTAACATCGATAATAACGCCGGAGCTGGGCGCATGTACCGGTGCAGAAATTAAGCCCTGGCTGTAAGCCAACAATTGCCCTTTCAGCACTTTTTCACCGACCATGATCAACGGCTCAGCGGGTTTTCCTACATGCTGTTGCAGTGGAATATACAGTTTTTTCGGTAGCGGGAAATTGCTGGCTATGGGCAATGCAGCGGTTACGGCTTTATGCTCCTCTGCATGTACGCCGCCTCGAAGACGCGGTTTTGTAAAAAAACTTAACATAGTGCATTCCTCCTTGGCGCAGGCGCAGGCAAGGGGGGCTTGGCCCAACGCCAATTACGCAAAGTGACCTCGACAGGGTGCATTTGCAGACATTCGGTTGGACAAACGTCGACGCATTTCTTGCAGGCGATACAAGCATCGGCAACCACGGCATGGATTTGCTTGGGCGCACCGACAATCGCATCGGTAGGGCAGACTTTAAAACAACGGGTGCATCCGGTGCAGGTGTCTTCGCTGACTCTGGCAACCAATAACTCAGGTTCTTTGACATCGCTTAAATCCAGATCCAAACCCAATAAAGCGGCGATTTGCTCAGCCAACGCGCTGCCGCCCGGAGGGCACATCGTGGCCGGCGCATTACCTTCGGCCAAGGCTTCGGCCGCCGGCCTGCAACCCGGGAAACCGCATTGGCCGCATTGAGAGCCGGGCAGCAAGGCTTCCAGCTCATCGACAATCGGGCTGCTTTCGACTTTTAAATACTTGCCGGCAATACCCAGCAGCAAGCCTAGAAACAGCCCTAACAAGGTTAAACTTACAATGGCGGATAAAACATACATAGTTTATTTCCTGTAAATCATTTGCTGTAAAGCCCTGCAAAACCCATAAATGCCAGCGATAAAATCCCGGCGGTAATAAACGCAATCGGCGTGCCTGCAAATAAGGTCGGGACTGCCATTAACGCCAGACGCTCCCGCAAACCTGCAAACAACACCATCACCAGCGTAAAGCCGAGCGCGGACCCGAAGCCGAAAATCACGCTCTGCATAAAACCGTATTGCTCCTGCACATTGAGCAAGGCCACGCCCAACACTGCGCAATTGGTGGTAATCAGCGGCAGGAAAATGCCCAATATCTGGTACAGCACCGGGCTGGTTTTATGCACGACCATTTCGGTGAACTGCACCACGGCGGCGATCACCAGGATAAACGCGAGTATCCGTAAAAACTGGATATTAAACGGCGCCAAAATAAAGTGTTCCAGCATCCAGCTGGTCATCGCAGCCAAGGTTAGTACAAAAGTGGTTGCCAAGCCCATGCTCAATGCCGAATCCAGTTTTTTCGAAACGCCCATAAATGGACACAGCCCGAGGAATTTCACCAGAACCACGTTGTTGACCAGAGCCGTTCCTAATAAAAGAAGAAGATATTCACTCACTGTTTTTTCCAGTCTGTTCTGTTGACTAGACCACAGCATCAATTATGCCAATTCGACAAATGTGCAGACGCGACGCGTTTTTGCTGGCCGAGCGCCTTGCCAAAACGCTACAAAATGGTGCGCAAAAACTGTTGTAAGTCATACATATCGACAGCGATCAAAATGCGCGTGTCGTAAACCCTACAAAATCCTGTTGCCCATGAACGCCGCCCTGTTCATGGCTTTGCCTTAAAAATTGAGCTAATAACATCGAAGCCGGAGTCATGCAAAAGACCTTAACGTTTATGTTGGCTTTATATTTGCTAGGAGATTGTTAACGCCCTCTCACACCTGGCATAACTTATGAAAAAAACTTCATTGCGATTTTTGCAGGCGCATACCAACATGACGCAGGTCATTGGTGAACTTGCGCCTGATTTGTTTAGAGAAGGATTGACAGATAACGGCAACGATATGCTTTACAGCTTGTTTGTTGAAGCAGTTGAACAAGTGCCGATAGCCATTTCCATTACCGATAAGAAAGCCAAAATCCTTTACGTCAATAAAGAATTTTCCAGAGTCACGGGTTACCAGCCTCAAGATATTCTGGGTGAAAACGAATCGATTTTATCGGACAAGCGCACGCCCAAGGATGTGTATCGTGATTTGTGGCGCACCATCAGCGCCAAAAAAATATGGCGAGGCATCCTATGCAACCGGCATAAATCCGGCGAGCGTTATCTCTCCGATTTGACCATTGCCCCTATGTTGAACGAGTCGGGAACCATCACTCACTACATCGGCATGCACCGGGACATTACCCAATCTTACGAATCGGAAAAAAAGGTCATCAACCAAAAATTACTGATCGAGTCGGTGATTAATTCATCGCCTATTGCGATGGTGGTACTCGATGATCAGGACAGGGTTATTTTAGATAATCACAACTACAAAGCCTTGGTCAGCGATCTTGATAAAGGCGAGCCTGCAACTTACTTTTTAAAATTGTTGCGGGATGAGATGGGCGATTTATGGTCGCAGTTGAAAAACAAAGAGCAAGGCTTTAACAACCGTGAATTTAAAATAGAAAGCAAGGGAGGCCATAAAATCCGCTGGTTTTCCTGTGCCGGAAACTGGTTTATCGAGAATGAAGTCAATGCCGATGCTTTTTTTGATCAGGCATCCAAGCAATACCTGATTCTGACGTTGACCGATATAACAAGGCAACGTAGACAAATGGAAGAGCTGCATATTCAAACTTTAAAAACCCTCATGTCTGAAGATGAACGGGTGCGAGGCATCCGGGAAACATTGCTGGGTGCGATGCACCAAATTCAGATGCCGATGAACCAAATTAGGGCGGCCGAGCAGATCTTACGGCACAAAGGCGACGATCAGCATGCCGGTTTGTTGCAGATATTGCAGCAGATTCAGCAATCGGGAGAAGAAGCGGTTGCGACCATGCAAAAATGCATTCCCGCAATTTCGCAAACCGCCGTTATTCCGGTCAACTTGAACCAAATTCTGCATGAAGTGCTGCTACTCAGTAACCAACGGATCTGTAGTCATGATATAGACGTGCATTGGCAGCCCATGTCGGAGCTACCCACCGTATTGGGTTCTGAAAACCGCCTGCGCATCCTGTTCAAGCAACTGATCGATAATGCGATTGATGCTATCGGCGAGTCGAACGGTCAGGAACTGCGGCTCAAGATCGCTACCTATAGCGATGCCGACCTGGTTTATGTATGCATTGAAGACACCGGTCCCGGCATCCCGGTTGAAAAACGCGCCAAAGTGTTCGAACCTTTTTATACCACGCGCCCGATGGGCGGCAATCAGGCGGGCATGGGGCTGGTGATGGCAACGGAAATCGTAAACCAGCATCAGGGATTCATTGAAATAGATCCGGATTATGACCAAGGTTGCCGGTTAAAAATCAGGTTTCCTCTGCACAAACATGCGTTTAAGGAGGTCGAGCATGGCTGAGCGCATCCAACTGATCGAAGCCGAACTGGATACCTTGTATATCGTCAGCCAGGTATTAAACAGTCCCCACGACTTGCACGCGAAATTAAAGGCGGTTTTGGAGATACTGCACAAACGGTCCGGCATGCGTTCCGGCATGATCACACTGCGGGAAATTGAAAATAACAGCATGATTGTCAGCGTTGTCCATAGCAACGGCTCAGATAAACTGACCGAGACGGTGCGATACAATCCCGGCGAAGGCTTGATGGGCGCCATCCTGGATGAAGGCAGCACCATTGTCATTGAAAAAGTATCTGAAGAGCCGCGTTTTTTAGGCCGCTTGGGTTTATATGATCCTGAACTGCCGTTTATCGGCTCACCCATCTACATAGAAGCCGGCGACACCATCGGCGTGCTCGCCGCCCAGCCGGATAACAGTCTGTTTCTGGGCGAGCGCGCCCGGTTTATGGAAATGATCGCCAACCTGATCGCACAAAGCGTCAAAATGCTGCGCGGCATCGAACGCAAACAACGCCATCTGCTCAGCGAACGGGACCAGCTCAAACAGGCGCTGATCAAGAACTACAGCTTTGAAAACATCATCGGGCACTCGCCGCCGATGCTGAAAGTGTTTGAACTGATCCGCCAGGTAGCGAAATGGAATACCACGGTATTAATCCGGGGCGAATCGGGTACCGGTAAAGAAGTCGTCGCCAATGCGATTCATTTTAATTCGGGCTGTGCCGGCGGGCCTTTTCTAAAGCTCAATTGTGCCGCCTTGCCCGATACTTTGCTGGAGTCAGAATTGTTCGGCCACGAAAAAGGCGCGTTCAGCGGCGCGCTCAGCCAACGCAAAGGCCGTTTCGAATTGGCCGACAACGGCACCCTGTTTCTCGATGAAATCGGTGAAATTTCCGCCTCGTTCCAGGCCAAGCTGCTGCGCGTCTTGCAGGAAGGCGAATTCGAACGGGTCGGCGGCACCCAAACCATCAAAGTCAATGTGCGCATCATTGCCGCCACCAACCGCGACCTTGAAGAAGAAGTCACCAAAGGCGAATTCAGGGAAGACTTGTACTACCGCTTGAATGTCATGCCGATCCACATGCCGCCATTGCGCGACAGGACCGAGGACATTCCGCAGTTATCCGAATTCCTGCTTGGCCGGATTTCGGAGCAGCAAGGCGGGCGGCCGCTGGAAATCAAGGAAAGCGCGATACGCATATTAATGAAGCACAACTGGCCCGGCAACGTCCGCGAGCTGGCCAACCGACTGGAACGCGCGGCCATCATGAGCCAAAACGGCATTATCGATCGCGACGTCATGGTCAGCACCGGTCTGGAAGATGAAATCGGCACGGGTATCAGCCTTAAACCGCAAAAAGCGCCTGCGATTGATTTTAACGATGAAAACATGGACGACCGGGAGCGGGTCATTGCCGCGTTGGAGCAAAGCGGCTGGGTGCAGGCCAAAGCCGCGCGCTTGTTGAACATGACGCCGAGGCAGATTGCTTACCGGATTCTGACGCTGGATATTACTATGAAGCAAATTTAAGGAATCTCTGAGCAGGTTTTTCACCACGAAGAGCACGAAGAGCACGAAGTTTATATTTATTCTTCGTGTCCTTCGTGTCTTCGTGGTGAATCAAAAAATTTAATCAATAACTCCCCAAAGTACTTGGAGCAACAATGACTATTTTATATGTGCAACACGATTATGCCGTCTTCGGCTTTGGTGAAACCAGAAAAGAAGCCATCGCTATGGCAACGCAATGGTTAAAAGACGAAACCGGCAAACAAGGCTGTTCAGTTGAGTATGCAGAAAGCTTGCTGGTAGCTTCTCCCAAACCCGGCCAAATGACGCTGTACAAAACCGATGAAACCATCCCCGGCGATGCCGAAAACTGGGGCGGTGAAGAGCTTTTGGAATGGTATTACGATGTGGCTTGAGGCGAGTTGTTATGCCCATTTATTAATCAACGCGATATAATCCGGTTTAACCTAACCTCAAACGAGTGCAAAGCCATGAGCGTTGATTATCGCAACATGATTACCATCGAGCCCGGCAAACGTAGCGGCAAGCCGTGCATTAGAGGGTTACGGATTACCGTTTATGACGTGCTTTCCTGGCTGGCCGATGGCATGAGCCGTACTGAAATTGTCGAAGACTTCCCGGAATTAACGGATAACGATATTACCGCCTGTCTGCAATTTGCCGCCGATAGGGAGCGGCAATCCGTAATCATCAAATCGTTATGAAGCTATTGCTTGATGAAAACCTGTCACGGAGAATCATACCGTTCATCCAAGACAGCTATCCTGGTTCAACTCAGGTGACTTTGATCGGTCTGGAGCATGTCAATGATAGTGTTATTCGCCAATATGCCATTGATAATGGCTACATTATCGTCACCCAGGATGCGGATTTTTACGAAATGGGCCTGATTCATGGGCAACCTCCCAAGGTCGTTTGGCTCAAGATGGGCAATCATTCAAAAACGACGACTATCAAAACCTTGCTAGACAATAAGCAAGCCATTGAACAAGTATTAATTAGTGATAATAAAGCCTGTATTGAGATTGTATAATCCGTACTCGGTTTAGATTTATTTTTCATCGGGTGCAATCATTAAGCCTTTCGGTTTTGCCAGCTCACAAAACTCCTCAGCAGAATATTTCATTATTAGGGCAGCAAGTCCACTTGCGATCATTGGTATTCCTATCCTGAAATCGCCCATAGTTGTTACAACTGCCGCTGAGAAATATCCCTCATCGAAAACCTTTGGTACTCGATTTGCCCAAAGTTTGTAGATTGGACTTGATGGTTTACAAAACGTTTTCCACGCAACCCTACGAAGAATAGC
>Ga0208882_1000267_pt1 | contig 25497 bp, 19 predicted proteins | sample LakWasMet14_LOW5_2_FD_183862 | JGI IMG/M metagenome (GOLD analysis project Ga0208882, IMG submission 183862) | Freshwater sediment methanotrophic microbial communities from Lake Washington under simulated oxygen tension - Sediment Metagenome... | ecosystem: Environmental > Aquatic > Freshwater >...
ACTCGTCGAGCGCTCCAGCGCTCGACGCTCCTTCAGATAGCCCCGCGAAGGCGGGGCGGTCAGTCCCAGGCTCCGACTTCAGCGACCGCAGGCCCGCTCGCGGGCCGTCCGCGGGCGCGCAGTCGGCGGCGCTCCTCGATGAGCGCCTGAGGGTCTGCGATGGGGCCCTCCGCGGGCGCGCAGTCGGCGGCGTCTCCCCACCCGAGCTTGCACGCCGACGCGCACCACGAGTCTTGCCGCCTCGATGGGCCCCATGCTCTGCGCTCTCGCAGCATGGGCGAGTGACCCGTGTAGAGTCGGCGCCCCCCGCGGCCGTCGCCGCGGCCCAACCCCCTCTACCGATGACCACCCTCGACGTCACCACCCTCTTCGCGCCGCTCTCCTTCACCGACTTCGTCAAGCGCCACTGGGAGCGCCGATCGCTCTACGCCCCGGGGCCGCGCGAGCGCTTCGACGGCCTCTTCGACCGGGAGCGCCTCCTCGACGTGGCCCGCCGCCCGAGGGGAGCGCACTCGGGCGATCCGCGGCGGCTGAAGGCGGGCTTCCGCGACCAGCGGGGCGAGCACGCGGAACTCTCCATCACGGCCTCGCAGGTGGAGTCGCTGCTCGCCGCGAACATGACCGTCCAGGCCGAGTGGGTGCACGAGACCGACCCCGGCGTCGCGGCCTTCGTCGACGACGTGCGCCGCTCGCTCGCGGTGCCCGTCGAGCTCGACGTGGCGGCCTTCCTCTCGCCCGTAGGATCAGGCTACGGGCTGCACTTCGACACCACCTCGATGTTCGTGCTCCAGCTCGCGGGCACCAAGCGCTGGCACTACGCGCCCTCTCCCGCGGTGCCGCGCCCGGTGAGCAACGTGATCCCCGACGCGGCCGCGAGGGACGCCCGCATCCACGGCTACGACGAGTCCGCCCTCCTCGTGCAGGAACTCTCCCCCGGCGACGTGCTCTACCTCCCCGCCGGCGCCTGGCACCACGTGAAGGCCACCAGCGAGTCGCTCCACGTCTGCCTCACCCTCCGCCCGGTGAACGTGCTCGACCTCGCGCGAGACCTCCTCCTCGACGACCTGCTCTCCGAGGTCCGAGGCCGCTCGCTCCCCGAGCGCCCGGGACCGCACCCCACCGACCCGACCGGCAGGGCCCGCACCGAGGCCTGGTTCGCCGCGCGCCTCGACGCGCTCCGCAAGGCCGTCGAGCGCCTCAGCCCCGCCGCCCTCGCCGACGCCTGGAGCGCGCAGTCCGAGGCGGAGCGCGACGAGGCCGCGCCCGTGGGGCGAGACGCGCTGCTCGCCCACGCGATGCCCGTGACCTGGCGGCGCGCCAAGAGCCCCGACGGCGACGAGCTGGTGCAGGTGATGGACGGCGACGCGGTGCTCGCCACCCTGTCGGCCCAGGCGGAGGGCTTCCTCGAAGGGCTCCGCGCGAGCGCCCGCTTCGCCGCGAAGGACGCCGCCGCGTGGGCGCCGGAACTCCCCTGGGACGACGTCGCCATGCTGCTGGGAGAGCTCGTCGCGCTGGGCGTGCTGCGCCGCGCCTGAGTCTTCAGCTCTCCAGCGAGGTCTCCCGGTCGATCATCCCCCGGAGCGTGTGGCGGTCGATGGCCTTCGCCAGGGCCTCCTCCGGGGAGACCACCCCCGACTGCACCAGCTGGAGCAGGGCGTCGTTCATGGTCTGGTTGCCCGCCTGCCGCTGGGTCTGCATCACCGAGGTGAGCTGGAAGGTCTTGCCCTCGCGGATGAGGTTCGCCACCGCGTGCGAGGACACCAGCACCTCCAGCGCCGCCACCCTCCCCCCGCCCACGCGCTTGCAGAGCGTCTGCGCGATGACCCCCCGAAGCGACACCGCGAGCATCGCCCTGATCTGCGCCTGACGGTCGGCGGGAAACTGGTCGATGATCCGGTCGACGGTGCTGATGGCCGTGTTGGTGTGAAGCGTCCCGAAGACCAGGTGCCCCGTCTCCGCGGTCTCGATGGCGATGGAGGTCGTCTCCAGGTCGCGCAGCTCGCCCACCAGCACGATGTCAGGGTCCTCCCGAAGCGCGGCCCGGAGCGCGGCGGCGAAGCTGCGCGTGTCGGCGTGCACCTCGCGCTGGTTGACCAGGCAGCTGCGGGACTCGTGGACGAACTCCACCGGGTCTTCGATGGTGATGATGTGGTCGGGGCGCGTGTCGTTGATGAGGTCGATCATCGCCGCGAGGGTGGTGCTCTTGCCCGACCCGGTCGGGCCGGTGACCAGCACCAGGCCCTTCGGCAGGCTGCACAGGTCGCGCACCACCGGGGGGAGCCCCAGCTCGTCGGCCGTGAGGATGCGCGACGGGATCACCCGCAGCACACCGCTCACGCCCCTCCGGTCGCGGAACATGTTCACCCGGAAGCGGGCCACCCCGGGGATCTCGTAGGCGAAGTCCGCGTCCCAGTTCTGCGCGTAGCGCTCCTTCGCCTCGTCGGTCGCGATCTCCAGCAGCAGCGAGCGGATCGCCTCGCCCCCGAGCGCCTCGCCGTCGCTCCCAGGGAGCAGGCGCATGTCCCCGTCGATGCGCACCCTCGGCTGCATCCCCGCGGTCAGGTGCAGGTCCGAGGCGCCCAGGTCGAGCAGCGAGCGCAGCAGCCCGTCGATGCGCGGCCCCGAGGCGCTCACCGACCCGGCGGGCTCCGGGGCCGACGGCGTGGTCTCGACGGCCTCCTCGACAGGCACCGGGTCGGTCAGCGGGCATGGCGGGCGCTGGGTGAGCGTCGCGGGAAACTCCTTGAGCACCACCTCGATCAGCTCGCCCCGGCGGCAGCAGCGCACCAGCACCGGCCCGCCCGGGGCGTCGAGGTCGAAGGTCGCCTCGCCCTCGGCGGTGAGCCCCGCCGAGAGGCCCGCGGGCGCGAACTCCCCGGCGATGGCCAGGATCTGGTCGGACCGCACCGGCTGCGCCAGCACCACCCGCACCTGCTCCCCGTGGCGCACCCGCACGGGCTCGCCGGTCACGAAGATGAGCTCCTCGGCGTCGTCGCGGCGCATCGCGGCGATGAAGCGGTCGATGTGCCGTGCCATCAGCGGCTCTCCGAGAGCGGGGTGATCGACGCGACCTGCGCGGCGTTCAGCAGGTAGATCCAGTCGGCGGTGCGGAGCGGGAAGAAGGCCGGGGCGCGCTCCAGGTAGTCCCCGAGCCTGCGGGTCATCGCGGGCAGCGCGTAGCGCAGCGTGCCCTCGAGGACCGCGCCGTGGGCGAGCTCCACCACCACCCGGGCGACCGCGCTGGAGGCGTCGTCCTCGGCCTCGGGGTCGAGCTCGTCGAGGGCGGCCAGCAGGCCGAGCCGCACCCACGCGAGGTGCCTCGGCGCCAGGAAGACCACGGTCTCCGCCCCGGTGCGCAGCGGGACGAAGGCCCTCCCGGCGAGCACGTCGAGGAGCCGCTCGCCCCGGCCGGCGGTGTCGAGCGGGCGCAGGAAGAGCTCCCCCTGCGTGAGAACCCCGCGGGCGGTGCAGCACTCGACGAGCACCGTCTCCTTGAAGGTGACCACCTCGCAATCACTCATCGCAACCCATTGTGCACAAGCTCCCCGCCCTTGGGGAGCGCCCACCCGGCGCGGGCTCTCTTCGTAGGGCGCGCTTGCGCCGCGCACCGCCCTTCGGATATCCGCCCACGCTGACCATGCGCCACCCCCTGCGCCTCGCCGGCCTCTGCCTCGTCGGGCTCCTCTCGACCCGCGCGGCGCGCGCCCAGACCCCGCCGCTGCGACTGGTGGTCTCCTCCGGGCTGCAGGGCGACCTCGCCCGCATCGCGTGCGTGCCCGCGGGGGAGCGCTCCTCGGGGCTCACCGCGCTCTCCAGGGCGCTCGGCCAGCGCTCCGGGGAGGACGTGCTGCGCCTCGACGCGGGCGACCTCTTCGGCTCCTCGGCGGTGGCCCACCTCGCGACGAGGGACCACCTCCCGGCGCTGGTCGACGCGGTGCTGGCCTCCGGGCTGCGCGCCCTCGCGGTCGGCCACCGCGACCTCGCGGGCCCTCGCGCGGACGTCATCGCCAGGGCCAGGGCGCTCTCCGCGAGGGGCGTTCGCACGGTGCTCAGCAACCTGAGCTGCGAGCCCGAGGCCCAGGACCTCTGCGACGCCCTGGTGGACGGCGGCGACGAGCCGCTGGTGCTCTCGACCCCGGCGGGGGGCGTCGGCGTGGTGGCGCTGATCGCTCCCGGTGAGCTCAGCGCCGTGGCGCACGACCGCTCCGAGGGGATCACCCTCTCGTCGCCGGAGGAGGCCCTCGGCCGCGCGGTGCTGGCGGCGCGGGTGGCGGGGGCGCGCTTCGTGGTGGCCTTCTACGACCCGGAGTCCCCGGGGACGCTCCTCGACACGGTGCGCATGGTGCGGGCGCTGCCTCGCGACCAGCGGCCCGACGTGGTCTTCGCGCAGGACATCGACCGCTCCACGGCCACGCTGGAGATCGAGCGGGGCGCGGCGATGAGGGTCTTCGCGACGGAGCCCGCCCGGGTGGTGGAGACCAGCCTCCCGGCCCCGGGGACCCCGACGCTGGTCGAGCCCGAGGGGGAGGTTCCGCCCGCGGTGTCGGCGCTGGGCGACGCCATCGGGGAGCAGCTCTGCCGCATCGCCGCGGAGGTGCTCCCGGGCGCCGCGCTCACGGCCCCGCTCGACCGGGAGGGCTTCACCTCGCTGCTGCTCGACGTGGCGCGCGAGTCGACGCGCTCGGAGATCGCGGTGATCAACCGCGGCGCCGTGCGCCCCATCGCCAACTTCCCCCTGCGCGGTCGCATCTCCCGCGTCGACGTGCTGGGCGCGCTGCCCTTCGACGACGTGCTGCGCGTCGGTCGCATCAAGGGCGACGCGCTGGCGACCTTCGTGCGCTCGGTGCGAAGCGCGCGCTTCCGGATGCGGGGGGTGACCCGCGACGGAGACTCGCTGCTGGTCAACGGCCGCCCCCTCGCGGAGGACCAGTACTACCGGGTGGTCACCAACGGCTTCGTGGCCGACGGTGGCGACGGAGGCTTCGCCGAGGAGGACGAGGTGGCCTACGAGCCCGACCCGGTGGGCGCTCCCCGGGAGACGCTGCTCTCGTGGCTGGCGACGCCTCGCGGCGGGGACATCACCCGCGCGCCCATCGACCCGGCGCAGCGCACCCGCTGGACCTTCCGCGGCTTCATCGACGCGAGCCTCTCCAACACCACCATCGCCAACAACCCCAACTACCAGGACCCGCAGCTGGTGCGCTCCCAGGGCACGGCGATCCAGCTCGACGCCGAGGGCCACGTCGACGCCGAGCAGCCGCGGTACACCTTCGAGAACACCCTGCGGCTGCGCCTCGGCTACCAGCAGACCATCGACGCCTCGGGCGACACGGGGCTGCTCAAGATCGGCGACCTCATCGCGCTGCGCGACCACCTCGCGTGGCGAGGGCTCTGGCGTCACCGCCGCTGGTACACGCCGCTCCCCTACGTGGAGAGCTACCTGGAGTCGGAGTTCTCTCCGCCCGACCCTTCGATGCTCAACCGCGAGTGGCACCACCTCCAGTGGCGCCCCACGGCGGGCCTGCGGCTCGAGCTCCCGCTGCGCGCCAACCTCAACGCGGGCGTCGGCATGGACTGGGAGACCCTGGAGCCCGGGGCGCACCCGCAGGCGGTGGCGGTGATCCGCGGCGAGCTCCCGGCGACCACGCTCTTCCACATCCAGGACCGCGACGTCGAGGGGCAGCTCTTCACCGAGGTGGCCTTCCGCGAGCCCTGGGCGACGACCACCGAGACCCTGGTGCGCCTCAACGCGCGCCTGAGCGTGCCGATCTTCGCTCCGCTCGCGGTGACCATCTCCTACGACCTCTTCGCGAGGCAGCGCTCGGAGGCCGCGTGGGGCGTCTCCCACGACATCAACCTCGGGCTCCGGCTCGACTTCCTGAAGACGCTCCAGCTCTTCTCGTACTGACCCCCCTCCGGCGGGGTTCAGGGGCTGAGGGCCCCGGCGGCGCCGGGCGCCCGCGGGTTCAACCGAGCGCCGATCATCGAGTAGGGCAGCGCGGGGCCGCAGGACTTATGCTCCGCGCCCCCAGTGCCCCCTCTCCCGCCACGACTCCGCGCGGCGCTCGCCGCAGCGACCCCCGCGATCGCCCCGGTGATCATCGCCCTCTCGGCGCTCTCGCTGCTCGTCGCGAGCCTGTCCGAGCTCGGCTCGCACTACCTCCGCTCTCCGCTCGCTCGCGACCCGGCGCAGTTCCAGTTCATCGCGTGGGCGATCTCCCGGGGCTCGGTCGACTACCGCGACCTGCGTGACATGAACGCCCCGCTCTCCCACGCCATCCACTGGCTCTTCATGCACCTGGGCGGCCTCGACGAGGGGCGCTTCCGCCGCCTGGAGCTTGGGGCTCTCGTGGCCGCCGTGGGCGTCGCGGGGTGGTTCCTCCCGCGGCGCGCCCGCTCCGTGGCGCTGCGCCTCGTGGCCTCGCTGGGCGCCGTCGCCGTGGTGGTCGCGGAGTACCTCCGGACCTTCCCCTGGCACCTCTCCCAGCGCGACGGGATGGCCCTGTGGTTCGTGCTCCCGGCGACCGCCCTCGGAGCCTATGCGCTCGACGACGCGCCCGCCGCCTGGCGACGACGCGCCCTGCTCTCGGCCGGCGCGCTCATCGGGCTCGCCACCACGCTCAAGCCCTTCTTCGGCCTGATGGGAGTCCCGCTGATGGTCGGGGCGCTCGTGGTGCTCCCTCGCGACCAGCGCCTCCGCGCGGCCCTTCACCTCCTGCTCGGCGGCCTCGCCGGAACCCTCCCCGCCCTCCTCTTCACCCTCCTCCTGGGCAGCCTCCCGGACTACCTCCACGAGGGCTTCGTGAACGGGCCGCTCTTCTACAAGGGCATCTACGACCGTCCCCTGCGCGACATCCTCCAGGACCCGATGGAGCCCTTCCACTGGCTCCGCGCGGGCGTCGCCTCGACGGTGCTGGGCCTCGCGCTCCTCGGCCTCGGCGCCCTTCCCCGGCGGGACCTCCCCCTGCTCCTCGCCCCCGCCGTGGCCGTGGCCGTGGTGCTCATCCAGCACAAGGGCTTCGCCTACCACGTGCACCTCGCGACCGGCGTCACGCTGTTGCTCTGGGTGCACCTGCTCCTCACGGCGGTCGAGCGCACTCCGCCGAGGGTGCTCCCCTCGCTGGCCGTGGGCCTCGCCGGGGCCTCGCTGGCGCTCTGGTCCGCGAGCCTTCTTCGGAGCAGCGCGCTGCTGCTGCCCGAGTGCCTGGAGTACGAGCGCATCGCCGACGGCGACCTCGCCTCGCTGCCCCCCGGCCCCGCGCTCCGCATCCCCGACTACTTCCCCCGCGAGCTTCGCCTGGGCGCCTCGTGGCTGCGCGCGCACACCCCGCCCGACTCGCGCATCTACGTCTACGGCCACGACGTGTCGATGCTGCTGTACGCCCGCCGCAGGCCCGCCACCGCGACGCTGGGCAACGCGGGCATCGACCTCGCGGGGCTGCTGATCCCGCCGCAGCGAGCCGGCCTCCCGGCGGAGAGGGTGCGGGGCCTCGAGGCGATGCAGCGTCGCAACATCGACGACGAGCTGCAGCGCCTGCGGAGGGACGGCGCGGCGGCCTGCGTGCTCATCGACCGATCGCCCTGGATGACCGAGCCCACCGCGCTCGACGACCTGCTGCGCCACGCCCCGGCGCTCGCGGAGCACGTGCTCTCCCGCTACGTCGAGGCGGCGAACTTCGGCCCGGTGCACATCTGGATCCCGAAGGAGCCCTGAGCCCGCTTGACGCCATCCCCATGGGGCCACAGACGCCTGGATTCCACCCATCGAGGCGCTCTCCCATGGCCGAGGCATCGACGCTGCAGTGTGACTTCGACCGGGTGATGTCCCCGGCGCACCAGGCCCGCTTCATCGCCGAGGTGGCCTGGCGGGACCGCGATGGGATGCGCAGCGACGACCCCGACCTGCGAGAGCGCTTCGCTCCCCGCTTCGCGCAGCTCCGCGCGATGGAGGTCTGGGACGAGGTGGAGTCCGTGCTCCGGCGCTACGTCCGCTCGGCCATCCCTGCGCCGAGGCGCAGCGAGCGGGCGTTCTGGAGCTGCGCCTGCCTCCCGGAGTCCGACGAGGCGCTGGTGCTGGCGCGCATCGACGTGGGCAACGGCGAGGTCTGCACCGTCACCGCCGACGACTCGCTCACCTTCTCCTTCCGGCTGGGCCTCAACCCCCTCGACCTCCCTCGCTTCGCCACGCGCCCGGGGCTCTCCGTGGCCGACCTCCGCACCCGCACCGACGGCGACATCGAGGTGGTGCTGAGCGCGGTCGGAGGCGACGCCGCGCTGGGCCTCTTCGACGACGAGGTCATCGTGCGGGGGATGCGGCGCTTCACCCTCGACCTCGCTCGCCGTGGGCCCTGCTCCAGCGGCCACTGGCACAGCCTCCAGCTCGCCGATGCGCTGCTCTCCGAGCCCGAGCTGCCGCCCTCTCCCTCGCCCTCCGACGCCGTCTACCGCGACCCCTCCGCCCCGCCGCCGCCGCCACCCATCGAAGACGCCATCGCCCGGGTCGACCGCCTGCTCGCCGACTCGCACTACGGGCAGGCGCGCGAGGCCCTGGTGACGGCGCTCTCCCTCCGGGGCTCGGAGCTCGCCGACGCGGTCGACCCCGAGCACGGCGCCTCGGCCCTCGACCGGGCGGCCGCCGCGCTGGCCGAGCTGGTGGGCGCCCTCCCCGACGACGACGCGGCGGTGCTCTCGTGGGTGCCGCGCGCCAGGCTGCTGGGAGACGCGGGCGCCGCGGTCTACAACGACCTGCTGGTGCTGTCCGGGCGCTTCCACCGCCGCGCGGAGAGGCCCGCGCGCGGCATCGAGTTCGTCGCCCGCGCCCTCGGGCAGCTCGAAGAGCGTCACCCCTCCATCGCGCTCCTGCTCATCGAGCTCGCCCGCTGCTACACCGCCCTCGGCGACGGAGACGCCGCGAGCGCCCACCTCGCCGTCGCGCTGCGCCACGCCGACGCCGAGCCCCCGCTCTCGACGCGCCTCGCCGCCCGCGCCGCGTTCGCCGAGCGCCACCTCTGCGCGGACGAGCTCACCCCCGCGGCGAGGAGCCTCGCCGACGCCCTCGACCTCGCGAGGGTGCACGGCCGCGCCTCGCTGCTCCCCCACCTCCTGGCGCCGCTCGGGTGGTGCGACGAGCGGCGAGGGGCGCTCTCCGACGCCGTGGCCCACTACGCCGAGGCGCTCGCCCTGCTCGACGACGACGCCCCGCCGGGGCTGCGCCGGGGGGTGCTCGCGGGGCTGGTGCGCTGCCACGACCGGCGTGGCGAGACCGCGGCGGCGGACGCGTACCTGCGCCGCGCCGAGGCCATGACCGAGAGCGCGTGGCCGGGGGAGAGGGGGTGGCCCTTCGAGCCGCTCGTCGACGCCTGTCTGGTCACGACCGCTCCGTCGCAGCACCATGCTCCGCCAGCATGACCCACCACCCCGACGCTCTAGTGCACCTGCTCGAAGGGCGCCGCGTGTGCGCGCTCACCGGCGCGGGCATCTCCACCGACTCGGGCATCCCCGACTACCGCGGCCCGTTGACCCGAGCGAAGGCGCGCAACCCGATCCAGCACCGGGCGTTCCTCACCGACCCGGCGACCCGGGCCCGCTACTGGGCTCGCAGCACGCTGGGCTGGCCGAGCTTTCGCGCCTTCGAGCCCAACGCGGCGCACCACGCCTTCGCGGCCCTGGAGCGCGGAGGACGGCTCACCGGGCTGCTCACGCAGAACGTCGACCGGCTGCACCGCAAGGCAGGAAGCCGCGACGTGATCGAGCTCCACGGGGCGCTCGCCGAGGCCCGCTGCCTCGGGTGCGGGGCCCTCGAAGACCGCGACGCCCTGCAGCGCCGGCTGCTGGCGCTCAACCCCGGAGCGGGGGAGCGCGCCCACACGCTGGCGCCCGACGGGGACGCGGACCTCGACCCTGCGACGGTGGCGGGCTTTGTGGTTCCGGGCTGCGTGGCGTGCGGCGGGGTGCTGAAGCCCGACGTGGTGTTCTTCGGGGACAACGTGCCGAAGCCCAGGGTGGAGGAGGCCTTCTCGCGCCTCGACGCGGCCGACGCGCTGCTGGTGGCGGGGTCTTCGCTGGCGGTGTTCTCGGGCTACCGCTTCGTGCTGCGGGCCGTGGCGCGGGGCATCCCGGTGGCCATCGTGAACCTGGGAGAGAGCCGCGGCGACGAGCACGCGACGGTGCGGGTGGACGCGCCCGCGGGCGTGGTGCTGCCTCGCCTCGCGGAGGCGCTCAGCCGGTGAGCGCGGCGTCGATGCGGGCCATGACCTCGTCGGTGAGCTTCGGAAGCACGTCCATGGCGCGGAGGTTCTCGGTCACCTGCGAGGCGCGGCTCGCCCCGGTGATCACGGTGCTCACGCTGGGGTTCTTCACGCACCACGCGATGGAGAGCTGCGCCAGGGTGCAGCCCAGCGACTCCGCCACCGGCAGCAGCCGGCGCACCTTCTCGGTGTGCTCGGGGTTCACCAGGTCCTTCTGGAGCCACTCGTATCCCTTGAGCGTGCCTCGCGACCCCTGGGGGATGCCTTCGAGGTACTTGCCGGTGAGCAGCCCGGAGGCCAGCGGCGACCAGGTCGTGGTGCCCATCCCGAGGTCGCGGTAGAGCGGGCCGTACTCGTCCTCGACGCGCTCGCGGTGCAGCAGGTTGTACTGCGGCTGCTCGACCACCGGGCGGTGCAGGTGCCAGCGGTCGGCGAAGTCCCACGCCTCGCGAAACTCCGCGGCGCTCCACTCGCTGGTGCCCCAGTAGTGGGTCTGCCCCCGGGAGACGAGCTCGTGCATGGCCAGCACGGTCTCGTCGATGGGTGTTTCGGGATCGGCGCGGTGGCAGAACACGATGTCGACGTGGGAGAGGCCGAAGCGCTCCAGCGAGGCGCCCATGGCCTCGAGGAGGTACTTGCGGTTGAGGGTGTTCTGCTCGTTGGGGCCCTTGTGGAGCCCCCAGAAGAACTTCGTCGACACCACGTACGACGAGCGCCGCCAGCCCAGCTTGCGCAGCGACTGCCCCATCACCCGCTCGGACTCTCCGCGGGCGTAGACCTCGGCGTTGTCGAAGAAGTTCACCCCGCCCTCGCGCGCGGCCTTCATGCACTCCGTGGCGAGGTCTTCGTCGAGCTGGTTGGAGAAGGTCACCCACGACCCGAAGGAGAGCGCGGAGAGCTTCAGGCCGCTGCGGCCCATGCGTCGGTATTCCATCATGGGCGCGAGTGTGGAGTCGCCGCGCTCCGGTGTCATCGCCCTTGTCGACGAGGCTCCTCAAGGGTCCGCGGGGCCGTCGTGGAAGACGACCGCGCGCACGTGGGCCAGCGTGGCGAGCGTGAGCAGGTTGCGGACGTTGTACCCGTAGGCCAGCGCCGCGGGGGTGAAGTACGCCGCCTCCGGGCCGCCGCCGGGGAGGCGATAGAGGCTCGGGTGGACGTGGTCCTCGCTGACGCCGCGGCCGGGCAGCGGCTGCAGGGCGGCCCAGTAGTCCACGAGGGGAACGCGCTGCGCGGCGGCCACCTCGCGGACGGCCGCCACGAAGGACGGCCCCAGCGCCACCGTCGTGGGCGAGTCCGTCCGATCGGGGATCGTGCTCAGCAACGGGATCACGTTGGCCGCCAGGATGATCTGCACCACGCGGGTGAGGTTGGCGCGGTAGGTCGCCAGCTCGGTGACCTCGATGTCCGCGCTGCCGAACATCACCACCGCGACCGCGGGGCGAAGCGCCGTGAGCTCCTGCCGCAGCAGCGACGCGCCGTCTTCCAGGCAGTGCCCGGCGGTCCATCCGGTGACCGCGGCGAGGCTCGGGCGGTCGAAGCTGGAGTGCACCGCGTCGACCAGCGTGGCGTCGAAGTAGGCCCTCGTGGGCTCGAAGGCGGTGTAGCTCCCGAGGTTCCAGCTCGGCGTCCCCGAGGCCGGACCGAAGTCCGTGAGGAAGCTCTGCGACTCCGTGATGCTGTCGCCGATCTTGGCGAACACCGCGGCGCGCAGACCCGCCGCCTGCCCCCGGAGATACACCGCCCGCATCGCGGCCTTGAGCGTCGCGTCGATGCGCGGAACCCCCGTCACCCTCGGCAGGGCGACCACGTCCACGGGAGGCGGACCCGCATCCCTCGGCAGAGAGAGCACGTCCACGGGAGGCGGGCCCGCGTCTCGCGGAGCAACCACGTCCACGGGAGCGACCACGTCCACGGGAGCGACCACGTCCACCGCAGGCGGACCCGCATCCCGCGGAGCGACCACATCCACTGGAGCGACCACGTCCTCCAGCTCGAGCACGTCGTCCGGCTCGACGACGTCCTGAGCGCTGGAGGCATCGATCGCTCCTGCCTCACTACCGACGTCCGTCCCTGGTGCGGCGACGTCTCCCGCGTCTCCGGGCGGCCGAGGGAGCGGCTCGTCCTGTGTGACGACGTCCATCGGCGCGACCCCCGTCGACGGGTCGCTGCCACACGCGGTCAGCGCCAGTGCCATGAGCACAGGCAACAGCCCACCCTTCCGTGTCGGCCATGGCTTCATGCTCGCGGATCGAAGCAATCCACGTGCACGAGGAGGGATGAGAGGAGAGGAGGCAGGATCAGCGGTTGGTGGTGCCGGTCCTGGGGCGGGTGGGCGTCCTGGTCGTCGTGCCCGTCGAGGTGGGAGGCGCCACGGGGACCACGCCCGGCGAACCAGGGCTCGCCGTCGTGCCCGTCGTGCCCGTCGTGCCCGTCGTGCCCGTCGTGTCGCCGCCGGTGTTCAGCGTGCTCGAGGCGCCAGGGGTCGTGGGGTCCAGGTCCGTGGGGCTGAAGCCTCCCATCCCAGGACCGCCAGGCGGATAGGTGCCCGTCGCTCCCGGCGCGTTGGGGTTCGGAGGGTACGGGTTGGGGTAGTTGCCCATCGGGTCGGGCGAGGGCGCCGGCTGAGGGGTCGGCGTGCTGACAGGGGTCCCGAAGGAACCCATCCCGGTGCCACCAGAGGTCACCTGCGCGGCGGGGCGGGTCATCGGCGGATAGGCGGTCGCGGGCTCGCTCGTGCCGCAAGCCATCACGCCCACCAGGGCACCGGTCACCATCAGAACGGAAGCCATGCGAGTTCGGGTGTTCATGTCCAAGACCTCCTGTTGCCCACCTCAGGTCCCTTCGAAGAGGGGATTGGGAGGGCTTCGCTGAGCCATCCGAAGGCGTTCATGTCCTGCCGCGCCACGCGACGGACGGATCCATCGGAGCAGGGGCCGTGCCTCCGACGGGTTCCTCACGACTTCACGACGAAATCAGCCGGCTCCCCACCCCGGGGCCCGCCCCGTGGGATCGCGGCGATCTGCCCCTCTTGTGCCATGTACGCCACAACCACGGAGGCGCCCCCACATCCCCATGGGGCCAACGACCATTCCCCATGATCAGCCGCATGCCCGACCCGCTCATTGCGGCCTCCGCCTCGACCGCCCTGGAGCCCTCCAGCTATGCGCAAGAACCCCCTCCGATGCGCCGACCCGCCCTCCTGCTCGCGACCCTCCTCGTCTCCCTCGCCAGCTACACCGTCACGCCCCGTGAGCTCGGGGCGGAGGTCCTCGCCGAGCCGTCGACCGGGCTCCGCATGGCCTCGCTGGAGGTCCTCCACAGACCCTTCGCGCACCAGCAGGCGACCCGCTGGTGCTGGGCCGCCACGGTGGCCAACGCCTTCCGCTCGTCGGGCCACACCGTGTCGCAGGAGCGCATCGTGCGCGAGGTCTACGGCGAGGTCGTCAACATGCGCAGCGGGCCCAACTCCAACGTCACCGCGCTGCTCGACCGCGCCTGGGTCGACGACGACGGCGCGAGCTTCCGCGCCCGGCTCATCGGCCTCTTCGACGCCTCCGCCGGACGCTATGACCTCGACAGCCGCGCCGTGGTCGCCGCGCTCCGCTCGGGCCGCCCCCTCGTCCTCGGCACCACCAGCCACGCGATGCTCCTGATCGGCGCCGCCTACCGCGAGTCCGAAGGCCGGCTGAGCATCGTCGAGGCCACCGTCTTCGACCCGTGGCCCAACGTCGGAGTACGCACCCTCCGCGCCGACGAGATGACCCCGCTGGCGCACCACGGCTCGCTCGCCTTCATCGCCGACGTCGTCGTCACCGACTGACGCCCCCCGCGCTCACCCGTGGCAGCGCCCGATGAAGCCGCAGCGCAGCCCCTCGCACACGTGCCTCGGCCTCCCCTCCCAGCGCCCGCTCGCCCTCGACACCACCAGCCCCCTCGCCAGCTCCAGCGCGCGGGCCTCGATCACCTCGTCGTCCCACCGGGGCCGCACCACCGCCCCCGCGTCGCCCTCCTCGCTCAGCACCACCACCGCGCCCCGCACGGCGCTCCCTCCGCCTCCGCCGCCCTCGCGCATCCGCTGCCCCAGGGCCCTCCCTCCCAGCGCCAGCTCCAGCGCCGCGTCCAGCGGACCAACGCCCCCGGGCAGGTCGCCCTCGTCGAGGTCCACGCCCGTCGCGACGCGCGCCACCAGCACCTCCGCGCGCCCCATCGCCTCGCCCCGCAGCACCAGGTCGAGCTCGCCGGTGACGCTCAGCTCCGTCTCCCCGTCCATCACCCGCAAGCCCCACGGGACCAGCTTCCCCACCACCAGGCTCTCGTCGGCGGCCACCGCGCGGGCCAGCTCCGTCTTCGCAAAGCGCTTCAGCATCGACAGCGCCCCGGCCGCGCCGACGCCCGAGGCGTGCAATCCCCCCGCCGCGCACACCCTGCGCAGGGCCTCCTCCGGGTCGCGCACCACCCGTCCCCACGGCAGCGTCAGCAGCACCCGCCTCGCCAGCGCGCCCGCCTCCTCCGACACGCCCTGCGTCGCGCCGTGCTCCCTCAGCCCCAGCTCGTGCCTCGCGTGAAACCTCCGGGAGCACCACGCGAGGTCCTGCATCGCGCCGCCCAGCAGCGCCAGCCTCCGGCGCCCGCCCATCGACGCCACGACCTCCGTCGGCCTCGGCCCCGCGTCGTCGTCCTCGGGCTCCTTGCGGGCGCGCACGGCCACCGCGTCGCCCTCCTCGCCGGGTGACCACACCCTCACCCGGAAGGGCGCTTCGCCCTTCAGCGCCTCCCTCAGCCGCCCCCAGTCGCCCTCTCCCCCCTCCGCAGGACCGCTCACCACCAGCAGGTCGCGCGCCCTCGTCAGCGCCACGTAGAGCATCCGCCGGGCGTCGTCCTCCTCGGTCGCGTGGGCCTCCTTGCGCAGCGCCTTGAAGCGCTCGGAGGACTCCTCCCCGCCGGGCATCACCACGAAGCGACGCTCCCCGTCCAGCAGCACCCGCTCGGTGCGCGCGGGCGGCCGCCGCGCGGTCTGCGCCACGAACACCACCGGCCACTCCAGGCCCTTGGCGGCGTGGATGGACAGCACCTGCACCGAGCCGTGCACCTCCTCGACGTCGGCCTCGCTCTCCCGCTGCGACGCCGCGCGCATCCGGTCGACCCAGCGCACGAAGCCCGGCAGGTCGGACCCCTCGCCCCCGCGCTGCTCCGCCGCCGCCGCGAGCCCGAGCAGCTTGTCGACGTTGGCCACCCGCTGCGCCCCGAAGGAGAGCTGCGCCATCACCGCCGCGAAGTGCCGCTCGGCCAGCGCCTGCCGCAAGAGCCCCGCGGGGCCGAGCGTGGGACCGAAGCGCACCATCCGCCGCAGCGAGGTGCGCGCCTCGTCGAGGCGGGTGAGGTCCTCCGGGGCGAGCGCCGCGCGCAGCGAGGGCGATGGGTCGAGGATCTCCTCGAGGCCCGAAGCGCGAGAGAACAGGTTGGCGAGGCCCGCGTCGGAGAGGCCCACCAGCGGACCGCGCAGCAGCGAGGCCAGCGCCAGCCGGTCGCTCGGGTCGGCCACGAAGCGCAGCAGGGTCAGCAGGTCGTCGACCTCGCGACGATCCCAGAAGCCCGGGCCGCCGCGCAGCGCATAGGGAATCCCCCGGGCCTGGAGGGCCCGCTTGATGGGCTCGAGGTGCGACCACGTCGGCACCAGGATCGCCACGTCGTCCATCCTGGGAGCGCGCCACCCCGGCGGGTGATCGCCCGCGCGGGAGAGCGCCGCGATGCGCCGGGCGATGGCCTCCGCCTCGGCGCGACGCTGGTCCTCCGCGCGACCGTCGGCCACGAGGAGCAGCTCCACCCGGGGGTCTCGGGTCTCCTCTCCGGGCCTGGCCCTGAGGGCGTCGCGCTCCGGGTCGTAGAGCCCCTCCAACCTCCCGCCGGAGCCTCCCAGCAGGGCCGCGGTCACCGGGTTGATGGCGTCGAGCATCGACCCCAGCGCCCGGTGGCTCTCGGTGAGGTCGAGGCGCTCTCCGCCCGCCGCCAGCACCTCCCGCTCGGTCTCGAGAAACACCGCCACGTCCGCCCCGCGGAAGGCGTAGATCGACTGCTTGGCGTCGCCCACCACCAGCAGCCCGGTGGGCTCGAGCTCCGCCGCCGTGAGCGACTGCCCCGGCGCCAGCGGGTGCTCGATGTCCCGCCGCTCCCTCAGCAGGTACAGCAAATCTCGCTGCACCCGGTTGGTGTCCTGGAACTCGTCCACCAGCACCGCGTCGTAGCGCTGCTTCCACTCCCGCCGCAGCGAGGTCTGGTCCCTCAGCGCGTCGCGCAGCCTCCGCATCAGGTCGCCGTAGTCCAGCGCCGCCCGCTTCGTCTTGGCCCTCGTGTAGCCCGAGTGCGCGGCGCTCACCACGCCCCGCATCACCTCGCCCAGGTGCAGCGACACCATCGCCGTCGCGTCCTGCGCCAGCGCGGCCCACTGCGAGCGCGCCCTCTCGGCCGCCGCCTCGATGCGCCGGGTGCGCGCCCTCGACGGCAGCGTGCCGAGCCCTCGCAGCAGCCGCATCCGCTCCAGCGCGGCCTTCGGCGACGTCATGGGCCCGAGCTCCGCCACCGCCTCGGCCAGCGCGAACACCCTCCGGTCGCTGCCGTCCTCGTGGAGCGCGGGCACCGTCGAGCACGCCTCCGCGAACTCCCTCAGCGCGTCCGCCACGATGGCCGCGCGCGCCTCGGTGCGCTCCGCCGCGCTCGCCACGCCCGACCGCGAGGGCGACACGCCCTCCTCGTCGAAGCGCCTCGCCAGGCCCGCGATGAGGGTCACCAGCCCGCGCTCTGCGGTCTCCCCGAGGCCCCCCGCGGTGGCCATCAGCTCGACCACCGCGGTCACGTCGCGCTGCGCCCAGTCCGAGAGCGCCGAGAGCGAGGCGCTGCGAAGGAGCTGGTCGGCCTCCTCCTGCTCAAGCACCGCGAAGGCCGGGTCGAGCCCCAGGTCACCCGCGGCCCGCAGCAGCACGCCCGCGGCGAAGCCGTGGAAGGTGCCGATGTGCGCGCTGCCGAGGCTCCACGCGATGCGCTGCCAGGTCTCCGGGCCGGGCAGCGGACGGCCGTTGCGGGCGGCTCCGTCGGCGAGCGCGAGCACCCTCGCGACGACGGCCTGCGAGGCCCCCCGGAGGCGCCCCCAGCGCTCGGCCGCGGCGCGCCGCTCGGCCGCGTCGAGGGACTCCATGGCCCGGGGGAAGCGCTCCGTCGCGAGCAGGGTGACGGCCTCGGCGATGCGCTCCCGCATCTCCCTCGCGGCCTTCTCGGTGAAGGTGAGCGCCACGATGCGCTCGGGGGTGACGCCGCCCTTGCCCCAGATGTCCGCCGAGGCGAGGCCGCCGACGAGGTGCAGGTACACCGTGGCGAGCGCCTCGGTCTTGCCGGTTCCGGCGCCCGCTCTCACGACGGTGTTTCGTTCGAACGCGAACCATCTCCCTCGGCCGTCGCTCACGTCTCGGATCTCGTTGTCTCCAGCGCCGCGAACCGCGGGAGGGAGCACCGTCTCCTACCGCAGCGAAGGTGCCTCCGCCACCGCGCGCGGGCGATGTGAAAGAATGCTCCGCCATGAGCACGGAGTCGGTCGCCACGTGGAGCTTCGCGATGGTGGTGGTGCGGCTGGGGAGGCGCTTCCTGGTGGTGAAGGAGCGCAAGCACGGGCAGCTCTGGTACCTGCCCGCGGGCCGCGTGGAGCGGGGCGAGACCTTCGCCCAGGCGGCGGTGCGAGAGACGCTCGAGGAGGGAGGCGTCCCGGTGACGCTCGAAGGGGTGCTGCGGGTGGAGCACTCGCCGACGCCCGAAGACGCTCGGATGAGGGTGTTCTTCGTGGCGCGCCCGAGCGACGACACCACCCCGAAGAGCGCGGCCGACGAGCACACGCTGGAGGCCCGGTGGGTGACCCTCGACGAGCTCGCCGAGCTGCCCACGCGAGGCGACGAGGTGCGCGCGGCCTTCGAGTACGTGCTCGCCGGCGGGGCGGTGTACCCGCTCTCGGTGCTCACCGCCGAGGGGGCCCGGTGGCCGTCGCTGGGGTGAGCGATGACCCCTTACGGGAGCTGCGCACCGAGGCCGCGCCAGAGGTCGAGCAGCGCTCGCAGGCTCTGGAGGTGCGAGGTCGCACGCACCCGCGACGCGAGCTCGCGCAGGTATTCGCCATCGAGCACCGGCCCCGGGTGCGTCTTCGTATAGGTCACCTTTCGCTCGCGAAACATCGCGACGAGGTAGTGAAGGTGATGGGCGGACCGGGTGGTCGCCCCATGGTTGGGCAACAGCTCGGGGTCGCTGCTCCGCACGTCGAAGCGCTCCCAGCAGCGCCGCAGCTCCGGGTCCTGCGGCGACGCGCTCATCATCTTGCGGTGGCCCAGGAACCACGTCTCGATGCAGCAGTCCTGCACGATGGGATGGAGCGACGCGCTCGGGTTGAGCTCGCGGAGCCCGGTGCTGGCAACGGCGGCGGAGAGGCGCGTCTCGATCTCCTGCCGCCGGGTCGCGAGGTCGACGTCGTCGGCGTCGAGGCACACGAAGAGGTGATCGATGGCCGGGTTGTCGACGAGCTCACCGACCGACTGATCGATCAGGCCCAGGATGTTGGGATAGCCCCCTGCGCTGACGAGGTAGAAGGTGTCGCCGTCCATGTCGTCGCGCGTCTGCACCTCGCGCAGGCCCGGAAACGCGCTCTTCAGCCACGCACGGTAGACCTTGCGCTCGGTGCTCCGACCCTCGACGAGGAAGTAGAGGTTCACGCCGCGTCGTCGGACTGGAGCGCGTTGAGCAGGCGGGTGAAGGCGTCGAGCCGCGAGCCGCCGCGGAGCCGCGGGACCTCCTGAGCGGGGAGGAGGCGGACGACCGAGCCGTGGCGCTGCACGACCCGCCAGGTGCTCATGGGGATGTTGCCGATGACGTAGGGGTGGTGACTCGTCACGATGAACTGGCAGTCGGTGCGTTCAAGCATGAGCTCGGTGAGAACCGGGAGGCAGTTGACGCCGAGGCTGTTCTCGAACTCATCAATGACGATGACCGTCCCTGCTGGGGCGAAGAGGAACTCGTGCAGGTGGATGAGCGTGCGGAGCATCCCCGCGGAGATGGAGGACTGATCGATCCAATGGGGGACGCCGCGCTCGCGGATTTCAAGGTGCAGGAGGGCATGGTCACCCTCGTCGCTGCGCCGCACACGGAGGTCTTCGACGGAGGGGAAGATCTCGCGAAACCTATGGCAAAATTTGGCAAATTCAGGAGACCCCACCTCCTGACCATAATACCATATCAGCGGATATCTTACGAGACGAACGCCAGGATACTTGATGTGATTTCCTGAATGAACCACGAAACTCTTGCGAAAATAATCTGAGACAGAAGGCGTTGCTGAAGTATCTTGTTGAATCCATTGTTCGACTTCAGAAGCGACGGGACCTGGGAGTAGCAAGGGAGCGGTCGCCAGTGGTGTGTCTCTACCACTATAAACACTGAACATCACATTCCTCAGAGCGTCCCGTCCCTCCTTCACCGCGTCCGCTGTAAACGACCCGAACAGCGACCGCCCCGCCGGCACCTCGGGCGCCTCCTTCCCCGACAGCTCGACCTTCTTCCCAACCCTCTTGAAGACTGCCGTCCCGCTCTTCTCTTCTTCCAGCAACTCACCCACGAACACCGTGTTCGACGCCCCCAGCCCCGGGAACCCCGACTCCACCTCTTCGACCCCGGTCTCCGCCTCCCAGCGCCACTGGCGGTCGCCCTCTTCGTAGCGCAGCACCCACTTCGCCCTCGGCAGCGTCGCGTTGTCCAGCAGCGCCACGGTGACCACCGCGCGGAGGTTCTCCACCACCTGGGTCTTGCCCACCCCCGACGCCCCGACGAGCAGGTTCATCGCGTCGAAGGTCGCCGTCTCCAGCGTCCACCCGGAGGCGAGGTCCTCGTAGCTGAAGCTCAGGATCTTCACGCCCCGCAGTGTCCGTGCGCCCCCTCCCCTGTCAACCACGACCTGCCCGTCCGTGTGTATGGTCTCCGCCCCGTGAGCCCCACCATCCGCGCCGTGCTCTTCGACCTCGACGGCACCCTCGTCGACAACATGCCCTTCCACATCGACGCCTGGATCGAGACCGCGCGCTCGCTGGGCCGCGAGATCACCGCCGCCACGGTGATGCGAGACTTCGCCGGGCGTCGCAACGAGGAGATCCTCCCAGCGCTGCTCGGTCGCCCGATGTCTCCCTCGGAGATCGCCGTCATCGCCGACGCCAAGGAGGCCCGCTACCGCGAGCTCTTCGGCCCTCACGTCGCCCCGCTGCGAGGCGCCGTCGCCCTCCTCGACGAGCTCACCGCGCACGGCGTCCTCTGCGGCATCGCGAGCGCCGCCCCGAAGCCCAACCGCGACTTCGTGCTGGAGGCCCTCGGTCTCCGAAGCCGCTTCCGCGCCGTCGTCGGCGCCGAGGAGGTCACCCGGGGAAAGCCCGCCCCGGACCTCTTCCTCCTCGGCGCCTCGCGCCTCGGCGTCGACCCCCGCGAGGTGCTGGTCTTCGAGGACGCCCACCTCGGCGTGCAGGCCGCCGTCGCCGCGGGGATGCTCGCCTGCGGGGTCACCACGGGAGAGCCCTCGGAGGTGCTCACCGCCGCCGGGGCGATGACCACCGCGCCCGACCTGGAGGCCCTCCCCGAGGTGCTCCGCGCCCTCTGGCGTCGGGTCGCGTAGGCGACGCTGCGCCTCAGCCCATCGAAGGGTCCAGCACCCAGGCGCGCAGCCTCGGCGCGTCGCCCAGCATCGCCGCCAGCGCGGGGTACCTCCCCCCGGTGATGGCCGCCTCGACGGCCGCCCGGGTGCGCGGACCCATCGCCAGCAGCCACGCCGCGCCCAGCGCCCGCTCGCACGCCGCCGGGTCCTGCGCCGAGAGCGCCGCCGCCGCCGCGACCACCGCCTCCAGCGCCTTCCTCAGCGGAACCCCATACAGCCCGTGCGTCGTGTCGACCCCTCGCTCGACCAGGGTCTTCAGCACCCTCGCGGTCGCCCTCAGCCGCCGCAGCTCCGACTCCGCCCCGAGCGTCGCGTCGTCCCAGAGACCCGACGCGAGCTGCCGCCCGAAGAGCGCCCCGAGCTCGTCGCCCCCGCGCTCCTTCATGGGCGCGGCCTCCTCCGCCATGAAGGCATCCATCTCGTCCTCCATGGGCATCGCGTCCATGCTCATCGCGGCCTTCGGCGCAGCCCTCGACGCAGGCGCAGGCGCAGGCGGCGGCGCCATGGGGCTCGCCCTCAGTCCGAGAGCCCCCACACCCTTCGGCGGCATCGCGCGCTTCTTCGCGCTCGGGGCCATCCCCCCGAGCATCGGCCCCGGAGCGCCCGTCGGCCTCGGGCTGGTCTTGTTGACGTTCTGCCCGCCGAAGCCGCGCCTCACGGGCTCCGCGGGCGCGCGCTCCTGATCGAACATCGCCCACCCCGCGGGCAGCCCCACCGGGACCACCACGGTCTCGGGCATCCCGCTCACCCGGCGGTCGCCGCTGCGCTGCTCGACCACCACGAAGGACGTGTAGCGAGAGGCGATCCCGTGCTCGACCGCCAGCGCGGTGATGCGCTGCTTCATGGACTCGGCGCGACGCCCTTCCACCCGGGCGTCCTCCAGGTCGCGGATACGCTCCGCCGCCCAGAGCTTCGCCACCACCGGCCGCGACACCTCCTCCGGCAGGTCGACCGGAACCCTCATCGCAAACGCCTCTCCCTGCCAGCGCCCGCTGATCTCCGCGGTGCCGCCGCCTCCGCGGGTGTAGCGCGCCAGCAGCGACCACGGCTCTCCGTCCACCAGGTCGGGCGTGCGCGACGGGGCCACCTCGCCCACGTCCACGCCCACGAAGCGCACCGTCACGTCCGTCACCCTGGGCGCCACCGCCCTCGAGAACTGCGCGACCACCTTCTCGTCGATGCGCTCCCCGGGGTGGATGAACTCCACCGCCGCGCCGGTCTCCCTCGCCAGGTCGCGCAGCAGCGCGTCGCTCACGTTGGTCCCGATGCCGAAGGAGTACACCCTCGCCCTCGACTCCCCACGGCGCTTCAGCACCGCCTGGAGGATCTCGTCCTCGTTGCCCACCTCCCCATCGGTGAGCAGCATCACCACGCCGCCGCTGCCTGCCATGGTCGTCGCCAGCACCAGGGGTTCCAGCAGCTCGGTGCCTCCGTCCGCCGAGAGCGAGTCGACCCACCGGTCGGCGCTCGCCATCGAGGCCTGGGTGAAGGGCACCGGCTCCCGCTCGAAGGACGAGTGCGAGTTCGAGAACGCGATCACGTTGAAGCGGTCACCCGCCCTCAGGTGGCGCAGGCACAGCCGCAGCGCGGCGCGCGCCTCGAGGATGGAGTCGCCCGCCATCGAGCCGGAGACGTCCACCACGAAGATCGCCGTCACACCCTTCGCCGCCGAGGCGCCTCCATCGCCCGCAAGGTCCGGAACCACCGACAGCGCCAGGTACCCGTCGCTCCCGAGGGCGCGGTGCGCGACCACGCCCGCCGCCTGCGAGGCCAGCGAGCCCGGTGCCCTCGCGGTGAGCACCACGTCGCGGTCGAGCGCCACCTCCGCCTGGGCGAAGCGCACCCGCACCCTCGCGCCCTCGGTGATCGCGGTGATCGCGTGCGAGGGCGACTCCACCCTCACCGCCCTCCCGAGGTCGAAGAGCAGGTCGAGCTTCAGCCCGTAGCCCACCTCCGCCGCCCGGGGCGGCGTGATGCGATCGGCGTCCGGAACCCGGTCCGTCGGGGGGTGCTCCCCGTGCGCCGTGCGGTCGCCACCGGCGGAGCCCGGGATGTACCGCGGGGCCACCAGCGTCGGGATCATCCACCGCAGCGAGCCCTCGTCCGCCGTCACCCGCTGGACGTACTCCACCTCCACCAGGGTCTCCTCGCCCGGCAGCAGGTTGCCCACCGTGGCCGTGAACACGTTGCTGCGCTCCTGCTCCAGCAGCGCCGCGCCGTGGCCCGCGACCACCGCGTCGTCGTAGGCGTGGAAGGCCGCCTCGCGCTCCTTCACGCTGCCCTCCAGCCGGCGTCCGGCGCAGGTCATCGCGAAGGCCGTGAGCGTGGCGTCGGCGGGAAGGGGGAAGGTGTACACCGCCTCGACGGCGCGGCCCGACTCGTTGCAGTAGCGCTGGCGCACCCGCACCCTCGCGTGGGCGCCGAGCACCTCGCCGTCGACCTCGACGCCCTTCAGGGGAATGGCGTCGCCGCGCTTCGAACAGAGTCCTGTGTGCTTCATCGTGTGCCTCGGGTGTGCGCGGCCTCGCGCAGGAGTAGGTCGGCGAGCGCCCGCACCTCGGGCGACGCCTGATCGGAGACGTGGAGCTCGAGCCCCGGAGCGAGCGTGTGACGGGTGACTCTCTCGACCGTCGAACGTGACACCGCCGGTGTCACATCGACCGCCGCGGGGGCCTTCCCCCGGGCGATGCGCGCGATCTCCTCGGGAGACTTCCCGGCGAGCGCGGCCTCGATGGCGTCGAGCGGCATGTGCCGCTCCTGGAGCGCCCTGATGGCCTTGAGCCGGTGCAGGTGCTCCTCGCCGTAGGCCGTATCCGGCCCGCGGAATTCAGGAGCCGGGAGCAATCCCCGCTGCACGTAGTAGCGCACCGTGCGGGCGGAGACCCCGGCCCGCTCCGCGAGCTCGTCGAGCTTCAATCGTTGGGGTCGCCGTTCGTCCATCGCGAGGCCCAGCCTGCAACCCGACACCGCTGGTGTCAAGTCGACAGTAGGCGATCGGGAGGAGGGCACCACGTGCGCGGGCTGAAAAGCCTATCGCTTCTACTCATCTCGGCGTGCCCATCGCCTCTTGCCAGATGGGATGAAGCGGCTCGGGACGAGCTGCCCTCTCTCGCCTCGCCGCCGACCCCGGCGACGGACCCCACGCCACCGCCGATCGCGGCAGCGGAGGAGGGAGTGGCTGACGTCCCTCCGCGCGCTATCGCGATCGGAACCCCCGCGCGTTCGGTGACGCAGGAAGTGGGGGCCAAGGAGACGTCAGCCATGCGGACCATAGCTCTCGACCTCGGCGTCCGAAAGATCGTGCTGTGTGAGGTGCGCGACGGGGAGGTCGTGCATCGCAAGACCGCTCGATCCCTCCACGAGCTCGACGACTTCCTCGGCGCCGACACACCGCCCGCACGGGTCGCGTTCGAGGCCTGCCGCGAGGCCTGGCACGTCCACGATCGGCTGATCGCGCTCGGCCACGAGCCCTTCCTCATCGACACCACGCGCGTGCGGCAGATCGGCGTCGGGCAGCACGGACGCAAGAACGATCGCCTCGACGCCGAGGCGCTCGCCCGCGCCCTCGCGCAGGGACGCGTGCCGCGGGCCCACGTGTTGTCCCCCGCCCGTCGACAGCTACGCGCCGAACTCAGCGCTCGCAACGCGCTCGTCATGACCCGCGCGCAGTACGTCACCACGGTGCGCGGCCTCGCCCGCTCCGAAGGCGTGATGCTCCCGACCTGTGCGACGGAGACCTTCGTCGCGCGGGTGCGCGCTGCATCGCTGTCGCCCGCGATGACCGCCATCGTCGCGCCGGTGCTCGTCGTGCTCGACCTCATCGGCGCGCAGCTCGCGGAGGTCGAGACGCGGCTCGAGACGCTCGCGCGCACCGAGCCAGTGATCGCGTTGCTCGCCACGGTGCCCGGTGTTGGACTGATCGTCGCGTCGACCTTCGTCTCCGCGCTCGACGAGGCGGGCCGCTTCCGCGACGGGCACAGCGTCGCGTCGTACCTCGGACTGGCCCCTTCGGAGAACACCACCGGCATGGCGGGGCGGCGTCTCGGATCGATTACCAAACAGGGTAATCCATGGGCACGTGCCGCCCTGGTGCAGGCCTCGCACACGATCCTGCGCGTGGCTCCTGCGGAGGACGCGCTGCGCCTGTGGGGCGAGGCGGTCATCGCGCGCCGCGGCAAGATGATCGGCGTGGTCGCGCTGGCCCGACGCCTCGCCGGTGTGCTGTGGGCGATGTGGCGCGACGACCGTCCGTACGACTCGGCGCGCCTGGCCGCGCGCAGCGCCGAGGGCCTGCGCGAGGACGCCTACGCGACCTTGAGCCAGGCCGATCGCCTCGCGGCGATCGCAGACGCGGAGAAGAAGATCTACGCCCGCACGACGCCGCGACGACCGCGCCGTGCGCTCGCGCGCAAGACCACGGAGGTGACGCGCCCCGGATGAACCTTTCCCACGCCTTTCAACCTGCGCCCCGAGCGCGTTGAGGAGCACGTCATGCCTGGCAGACCCGATGAAAAAGAGCGCGAGTACCCC
>Ga0208882_1000268_pt1 | contig 25449 bp, 19 predicted proteins | sample LakWasMet14_LOW5_2_FD_183862 | JGI IMG/M metagenome (GOLD analysis project Ga0208882, IMG submission 183862) | Freshwater sediment methanotrophic microbial communities from Lake Washington under simulated oxygen tension - Sediment Metagenome... | ecosystem: Environmental > Aquatic > Freshwater >...
TTTAGCGACAAGTTGACCGGTTGGCACAATACCGCATTCAACTTTCTGCTGGCGCTGGTTGTGTTGCATTTAGCGGCGATCATTTTTTACCGTTGGGTTAAAAAAACCAATCTCATTGTGCCGATGCTGACCGGAAAAAAGAAAATTCCTATTGCGTTGGCGGAAGCTGTTACGACCAATCATGACCAGGGATTTGGCGCTATGCGTTTTATGCTGTCCCTGATTATTTCCAGCACGGTGGTCTGGGCTGTTTCGGGCGGCGTATCGCAACTCTATTCGGTGCAAAGCCAACAGCAAATCGCACAAGCCCCTTCAAGTTTTTAAACCGCTTTAAAAATTTCTATAACACACAGGAACTGAAAAAATGAAAAAAAAATTAACACTTGCCACTCTGCTTGTTGTATCAGCCAACGCTGCGGTAGCCGGTCCGATTGAAGAACAAATAAGATTCCGGCAGTCGGCCTATTCTTTTGCAGCCTGGAATATTTCGAAAATCAAAAATCAGGTAGTGGATCATCCCGAAACCTTTAACAAAGACGCTGTCGCGGCGGCGGCAAATGCGATTGCCGCGGTTGCCAATTCCGGACTGGGCGCACTGTATGGCGAAGGTACAGACCAAGGCGTCGGTTGGAAGCAAACCCGGCTCAAGCCTGAATTCTTCCAGAAAAAAGAAGAAGTAACGGTAGCGGCCAACACCTTTAACGTGGCCGCAAACGAATTGGCGAAAGTGGCGGCAACCGGTGATGTCAACGCGATCAAGACCCAGTTTGGAAAAGTGGGGGAATCCTGCAAAGGCTGCCATGACCTGGCTCGTATTAAGGAATAACACAAACCTGAAAAAGTCAGTTAGATTTACCTTCCTCACCTTAGGGCTACAGCCCTCTTCTTATTTCGTTCCCACGCGTTGCGTGGGAACGTGGTCAAGGCGCGTTGCGCCACCACATGTAGCGCTCATCGTTATACACAAGTATCTGCGGGATGTCGTTATCTTACCTAGCGTTAGCCGAGAAACATGCCGATATACAGACCTTCCAGGTTTTTAAAACCTGGAAGGTCTAATGGACAACGTTCTGAACATAACGATGAGCGTAGCGTGTGGGAACGAGATAAGCCTCCAGATGAGGAACATGCGCAACTGCGATTTCCAGATTTGCCGGCCAACGTATTCCAAGTGATCCGTACTGTTTTGCTGTCTACCGCTATTGCTGCCTGTTTACCTGGGGACATAGTCTGGTGTTGGGCTGCTGGTTTTTCAGCACAGCGGGTTGAAATTTACATCCATAGCTAACCGAGCGGTGTCGATCATGGCGTCGGCGGATGAATAACTATTTTAATTATCAATATGTTAAATGTATTTAAAGCTGTTTGGCGTAAATATATGGGTATTGCCATGATGTTGGTACGGTAGCTGCATATAGTTAACTGAATATCTCGTGATTACACGCGATCTATATGCTATCGGCAATTAAATAAAGAGAAAAACCATGAAAAAAACTACCAAATTGACATTACTTATGATGATCCTGACTACGTCCGTCGCGTTCGGAGCAGCTCATGACCATGATAAAAAAGCCGATGCTCCGGCTGCTGCAAAAGTATACAAATATAAAACTCCGAAGCTTAATCGTACTCAACTGGATGCATTGCTTGCCAAGCCCGAGCAGTTGCTGATCATTGATGTGAGACGGCCTGACGAACTGACCAGAATAGGTGGGTTCCCTGTTTATTTAAGTGTCCAGGCTAAACAAATCGAGAATAGCTTAGCTTTTATTCCTAAGGATCGGGACATTGTCACTGTGTCGAATCATGCCGGTCGCGCGGGCGCTACAGGCGATCAGCTTACCGCTAAAGGCTTTAAAGTGGTCGGTGCCGTGGGTGCGCAAAACTACGAGGAAGAGGGCGGCAAGTTAGCCAAAATAGAAATACCTGCGCCTAAGCCGGCCGCAGAACAAAAGTAATAATTCTAATAAAGCGATACTAAAGATGGTCTTGAGCGCTTTTATTTTTGGAGGATGTTAATGAAAAAGAAATTGTATCTCGCAGTCATGTGGGGTCTTGCCGGTGCTGTGGCTGGGGAAGTTGGGGCGGCTGTGGATCTATTCAATAGTCCGGTCGGTGTAATTGGCGAAAAAAAACAGCCGGATTTATTTAACGGTTCGGTCGGATCAATCGGCGCGCAACCCGTAGCGGCCGATAGTAAGCCAGCGTCCGCTGAAGTAAAAGCGCAACAGGCGGTAGAGGCTCTGCAAGCGGCTCCCGCGGCGCCGGACAATAAGCAGGCGGTTGCTGAGACGCAAGCACCGCAGCCTGCAAAATCGAAACTCTGGTCGTATCAGCCTTTGAAAGCTCCCGATCAACCGGCGGTTAATAACAAAAGTTGGGTGCGCACGCCGATTGATGCGTTCGTGCTGTCGCCTTTGGAGGCAAAAGGACTGACGCCTTCGCCGGACGCCGATCGTGCTGCCTTCGTGCGCCGTGCAACGCTGGATGCCTGGGGCGTTATTCCCACGCCCGAAGACGTCGCAACCTTTGTCAACGATACTTCGCCGGATGCTTACGAAAAGCTCGCGGACCGTCTGCTGGCATCGCCCAAATACGGCGAGCGCCAAGCCCGCCGCTGGCTGGATTTGGCCCGGTACGCGGACAGTACGGGCTTTCAGAATGACAATACCCGGCCCAACATGTGGCGGTACCGCGATTATGTGATTAAGGCATTCAACCAGGATAAGCCCTATTCCCGCTTTATCCAGGAGCAACTGGCCGGCGACGAGCTGTATCCTGACAACCAGGAAGCTTTGATTGCCACCGGCTACATGGCGCATTTTCCGGACAATCACAACTCCCGCGACCTGGTGCAACGAAAGTATCAAATCACCACCGATATCACCGATACCGTGGGTAAAGTCTTTTTAGGGCAGACCATGGAGTGCGCAAGATGCCACAACCACAAGTTCGACAAGATCAGCCAGAAGGATTATTTCTCGCTACAGGCATTTTTTGCCAATGTGAGCGCCGTTGACAACATCCCGGCAGCGAAAAAAGGCGAGGTGGAGCGCAAGTATGAAGCCGCCCTGGCTAAGTGGGAAGCAGCCACCAAGGATATTCGCGACAAACAAAAGGCGATTATCGATACGGTCAGGGATAAGGCCGAAAAGCATCATAAGGAACGTTACTTGACCGATAGCCGGGAGGCGATTTTCAAGCCCAAGGCTGAATGGACGGCTCAGGATCGTTGGGTGAACCATCGCTTGGCGCATGTGACCAACGAGCGCAGCCTGGCCGCTTACCTTGAAGATGTGACGGAGAGTAAAGGTAACCATAAGGATTACAGTCCGGAAATCGTCGCAAAGTGGGAGCAGTATGACAAGTTAAGCGAAGAGTTGAAGAAGTTTAATGATCTTAAGCCCAAAACCGGTTCGACTGAAATTTCCGCGATGACCGAACTCGGCCATGCCGATGCGCCTCCGAGCTATGTATTTTTTGGCGGCGACCATGAACGTCCGCTGGAGCAGGTGCAACCGGCGTTTCCGGAGGCCATTACCGACGAGAAGCCGGATATTAAACCAACCGCGTTTTCATCGGGCCGAAGGACGGCGCTGGCGAACTGGATAGCCAGTGCCAATAATCCGCTGACGGCGCGGGTGTTCGTAAACCGGGTCTGGGAACAATACTTCGGACGCGGCATCGTGGAAACGGTCAGCGATTTCGGCAAGGCGGGACAAAAGCCCTCCAATCCTGAATTACTGGATCATCTTGCGGACAATTTCATTAAGCAAGGCTGGAGCGTTAAGAAGCTGCACCGCGAAGTATTGTTATCCAGTGCCTATCGCCAGTCGTCGGCTTATCGTGAAGATGTAGCCAAAGCGGATCCCGATAACAAGCTGCTGGCAGTATTTCCCCGGAAACGGCTGGAGGCTGAACAGATTCGCGACTCACTACTGGTCGCTTCGGGAAAACTCGAAGACAAGATCGGCGGACCGAGCGTGTTCCCGCCGGTGCCTGCCAACCTGGGAGCCGGCAATCAATGGGAAGTGTCCAAGGATGCTAACGATCATAACCGGCGCAGCCTGTACATCTTTACTCGGCGCAGTGTTCCCTACCCGTTGCTGGAATCTTTCAACATGGCTTCCGCGCAAGAGGCGCACAGCAAACGCGAAGTGACCACTTCTCCATTGCAGTCGCTGACGCTGTTCAATAGCGATGTGGTGTTCGGATGGTCGCAAGCGTTGGCAGGGCGGGTCATTAACGAGGCCGGTACTGATGAGTCCGCGCAATTGGACAGGCTGTACCAGATCTTGTTCTCACGTACAGCGACAGGTTCTGAAAAAGAGACTTTGCAAAAGTTTTTGAACAATCACGAAAAGGTCGTCAGGGAAAAAACATCGGAAGGTAAATTTGCGGTCAGCATACCAACCGGCTTAAAGGAGAACCAAAAAGTGGATCCTATACGTGCCGCTGCTTTTGTTGACCTGGTGCATACGGTTGCGAATTCAAACGAATTCATCTACCGGTTCTAATGCCGTATATCACTTTCTAAGAGGAAAAATGAATCATGAATCATCAATCGCGTAGAGATTTTTTAATCAAAACAGGCTACGGCTTGGGCGGACTTGCATTGAGCGGCTTAGCACCTGGGGTTGGATTCCCCGGAGGCGGATTCCTGTCAAGCGCAATGGCCGCCGACCTGGTTGATCCGCTTGCGCCCAAGCAGCCGCACTTCCCCGGCAAAGTCAAATCGGTGATCTGGCTGCATCAGCACGGCGCTCCGAGTACGCTCGACCTGTACGATTACAAGCCTGAACTGGTCAGGCTCGCAGGACAAGAGGTTCCCGCCTCTTTCCTGAAAGGCATCAAGACCAGTACGCAAGGCGGGCTCGGCAAGCTTTATGTCTCGAACCGGACCTGGAAGCAACACGGTCAAAGCGGCGCCTGGTTTTCCGATCTGCTCCCGAATCTGGCGCAACATGCCGACGATATTGCGTTCATCAAGTCCAGCGTGACCGTAGGCGCTACCCACGATATTTCGATATTGAAGTTGAACTCCGGCGGATTGAATCCTGGTCGGCCGTCTCTTGGCGCATGGATCCAATTCGCCTTGGGCTCTGCCAACCCCGATTTGCCTGCCTATGTCGTTCTTTACAACGGCAAGAAAGAACCGACCGGCGGCTCAGTCAACTGGAGCTCGGGCTTTCTGCCCGCCGTTTATCAGGGCACTGCTTTCCGCTCGGGAAAATCTCCGATCCTGCATTTGGAGCGTCCTGAGTTAACTGCGGCAGCACAACAAAGTGACAACCTGAAGCTGTTGAAGCAATTAAACGAACTCAAAGGCCAAGCGTATCCTGAAGACACTGAGCTTCAGGCGCGTATCCGGGCCTATGACTTGGCCGAGCGCATGCAAACCTCGGCCCCGGAAGCGGTCGACCTGAGCAAGGAATCGGATGCTACCAAAGCACTTTATGGTTTGAACGATGAGGTGACCAAAGAATACGGCACCAATTTGTTACGCGCACGGCGTCTGGTGGAGCGCGGTGTGCGCTTCATCCAGGTCGTTACCGGGCCGGTGGATATTGATGGCGATGACAGGGACTGGGATGCCCATACCAAACTCGAAGAAAATCACAGCAAGCACGCCAGAATCGTCGATAAACCGATTGCCGGATTGCTGGCCGACCTGAAAGCGAGCGGCCTGCTCGATTCGACGCTGGTAGTGTGGACGTCGGAATTCGGCCGCACCTCATGGGGCGAAAGCGGCACCGGACGCGACCACAATGCCTGGGGTTACACGCAATGGCTTGCGGGCGGTGGAGTTAAGGCCGGAACCACCTACGGTTCGACTGATGAAATCGGCTTGCAGGTAGCGGATAAAAGCCAGGCGGTCGACACCTACGACTTGCACGCGACCGTCCTGAACCAGATGGGCCTGGATCACTTGAAGCTGATCTATAAATACCAGGGGCGTTCGGAACGACCTACGGTTGTTTACGGCAAGGTTATCAAGGAGTTGATTGCATAGAGATAAGGCGAAAGGCGAAGGGCTAATTTTGCACCCAGATCTTTTTGCCTTTTACCCTTAGCCCTTAGCCTGAATTTATAATGCGTAGCCAAAGGACCATATTGATATGCGTAAAACGATTAATTTTTTCGGGATTGTTTTGATATTGGCAAGCGGCATCGTGTATGCCGAAGCCGCATTCGATTTCGAAGAGTTGATGGAAACAATAGACACAAACTCTCGCAACCTTCAAGGCAGTATCTCCAGCAAAGATGCCAGTTCAAGCATCGACTTGGCCAAGAAAATGCAGAGTGATTTCAAGCTGGTCGAAGGTTTCTTTGAAAAAAGAGGCAATTCCGCCGATGCGGTAACCGATGCCAAAAAATACGAAGACTTGGCTGCCGAAGTTGTGAAATTTGTCGAAGCCAATGATTTCGATACGGCGTCAAACAAGGCATTGGAGTTGACCAAGAATTGTGACAACGCTTGCCACGATACCTATAAACCCCTTTAAAAGAGTAAATACATGAAACGTTTTCTACTAGCTTGCCTGTTGTCCGGCGCAATCGCGCTTCCCGCCGTTGCGGCATTACCGGAAGGCCATCCGGCTCCCGATTTTCAGACGCAAGCCTCTCTGGCCGGCAAGTCTTTTACTTATTCCCTGCAAGATGCGCTGAAAAAAGGCCCGGTCGTGGTCTATTTTTACCCGTCGGCCTACACCGGCGGCTGCAATATTCAGGCGCACACTTTTGCGGTGAATCATGACAAATTCACTGCCGCCGGAGCTTCCATTGTCGGCGTGTCTCTCGACAGCATCGACAGGCTCAACGATTTCTCGGCCGATCCTGAGTTTTGCGGCGGTAAGGTCGCGGTTGCCTCCGATGTCGAGGGCAATATCGCCAAATCCTACGATTTGACAGTCAGAGAAGCGGCGGCGGGGAAAAAGGATTCGCGCGGCATTGAAATCACTCACGGTTTTGCCGAACGCACCACATTCATTGTTACGCCTGACGGCAAAATCGCCGCCACGCTGAGCGGACTTAAACCGGTCGAGAATGTCGAAAAGGCGCTTGAAATAGTGCAACAGCTCGCGGCTGCCAAGCAGTCAGTTAAGTAAGCATGGGACTATCGCGCTGGGTGTCGCGGTGCAGCATAGAGCCGGTGTTTTTCTCACATAAACGTTGTAAGAGAAATTCCTTTATTGCCGTCAGCACGTTCGCCCTGCTCGCTTCAATCAAAACTATGGCGGCCGAAGAGGGGGCGGAAATCGCCGCGCAACGCATCGGCAACCCAAGCATCGGCAAGGAAAAAGCCGATGCCGGGCGTTGCCAGGAATGCCACGGCGCGGATGGCAACAGTAGCGATGCCAAGATTCCCAATCATGCCGGCCAGTATGCCGGTTATCTGGTTAAGCAACTGAGCGATTTCCAGTCCGGTGCGCGCCGGCACGAAATTATGACCATCATGGCCGAAGACTTAAGCGCCGCCGACATGGCGGATATTGCCGCTTATTTCGCCAGCCGGAAAATCATGCAAGGCGACGGTGCCAGTGGTAATTCGTTGGGCAGGAATTTGTTCGACAACGGCGACCAGGGCCGGGACATTCCGGCTTGCGCCAGTTGCCACGGTACACGCGGCAAGGGCGGCATTGCCGGCAACGTGATTTACCCGGTAATTGGCGGCCAGCGCAAGATTTACCTGCGCTCTCAATTGGTCGGTTGGAAGTTGGGTGACCGCGGCAACAGTCCGGGCGGCGTAATGAACAAGATCACCAAATCGCTGAGCGATGACGAGATCGAAGCGCTGGCTGATTATATTTCCGGGTTGTAGCAAAGTGATGATGCTTATTTCGCAACTATTTAGCAGATGTTTCTCGTTCCCACGCGTTTTGCCACGAGTGACAACCAACGTCTTGAGTTTATGGGACGCAGTGCGTGGGAACGAGGTAAAGGATTTTTAAGGACGTTGCCGATAGTTGGGGTGCTGGAGTGCAGGCTTCGCCTGCAAGCGCAAGCGAAGCTTGCACTCCCGTTTTGATAATTTTTTAACCGATTAATAAGAAGTTACATATTTAGTTATTCCTCCCTATTTATTCTTTCAGAGGGCAACAATGAGGTTTTTGAATCGGCTGTTATATCAAGTACATCGCTGGGTAGGCGTAGTGCTGGGCTTATTTATGTTTTTTTGGTTTTTTACCGGTTTGGTGATTATGTATTCCACTCCGACCACGCAAACTCGAAGTCAGCAACTTGCTCATGCTGAAACGTTGGCTCCCGAAGTGGGTTGGCTGAGCCTGGGTGAAGCCTGGGACCGTAGCGCCGAGCAACGCAAAGCGGCGGAGCCCAAGCCTAAATCCGTTGATGCGGCTGCCCGCGCCGAAACTCAGGGTGGCAAAGGAAAAGACGGCGAAGTCGCTGCCAGCATCGCCGATGCCCGATTGATTCGCAGTGCCGGCGAACCCGTGTGGCTGGTAGAGGATAGCCAGGGCCGGCGTTTCGCCTTGTCTGCGCTCGACGGTTCATTGCGTAAAACCTCGCCTGATCAGGCATTGAAAATTGCGGAAAACTGGTTTAACGCCGATGGCAACACCATTATCAAGGCCAGTTACCTGGAGACAGTCGAGAAGCCGATTATTCTGCGCAATCAGGAGGCCTTGAGCCCTTTTCATCGCATAGCCGTTGGCGACGGCGGGGAGATGCTGATCTCCTCGCGTACCGGCGAAGTATTACATGCCTCCACACGTCTGGACCGGGCTTTCTACTGGGCAGGCAATTGGCTGCATTTGCTAAAGCCGCTGGAATCCATAGGCTGGGGCAAAATCCGCAACGATGCCCAACTGTGGCTGGGCTTATCTGCGACGATAGCGACATTGACCGGCCTGATTATCGGCTGGTTACGCTGGCGCCCCGGATTCGGCGGCAAGCCCACTTATTCCGAGGGCCGTACCCAACCTTATCGCGAATTCTGGTTTAAATGGCATTTCTGGAGCGGGCTGATCGGCGGCATCGTGATACTGTTTTGGGCGCTTAGCGGTTTTCTCGATACCAACCCCGGAAAAATATTTTCGACAGCCAATCCCAACCGGCAAGAAATGAACCGCTATTTGGGGAGTCAATTGCCTGAGGCAATGCGTCTGTGGCAGCCCGCTCTGCCGACTCTACTGGCTTTAGCTATCGATGGCTCGGATATTGTCGAGCTAAGTTGGAGGCGACTGGGCGGTGACGCCGTGCTGCTGGCTCATACCCGTGGCGGACAGCGCCTGTCGCAAACGTTGGATGGGGCCTTGCCGCAGTTTAATCAAGCATCGCTACTGGCTGCCGCACAGCGCGTGGCCGGTAATGCCGAAGTGGAATCACAGACAGTCCTGAATGAATACGACAGCTACTACTACCCCAGGCACCATCAAAGTTTGGTGGAAAAACCGTTGCCGGTGCTGCGGGTGCAGCTGGCCGACGATGCAGGAACCCGCTTTTACCTGGACCCGCAAGACGGCCGGCTGCTGGCTAGACTGGATAGAAGCGGGCGTGTCTTACGCTGGTTATATTCCGGCCTGCACCACTGGGATTTCGGCTGGCTTTATCATCGGCCGATATGGGACGTCTGGATGCTGATCTGGGTATCGTTCGGGTTGGTGCTGGGGGGGAGTTCGCTGGTGGTCGGCTGGCGACTTCTGAAGAAAACCTTTGTGCCTAAAAAGCGCGCAATTCGCCGCACACCGAGGGGCGTTGGAAAGCTGGAGCCTGAAATTTCTCCGCGCTAGCTGTTTTAATGATAGCTAAAACGCGAGTGATGGCAAGCGGATAACCGGAAATCAGTGAACCTTCCCAACGAGGCGCTGACTTTCATATCGTCGATCTATATATCTGTTTTAGAGATATAATAATCTAATAATAACATTTTATTAAATATAATAATTACCCTAAGATACTTACTAACGCTAGCGGAGTGACACGGTCAGTTCTGTTAACCCGATTTAATGGCAGTGATCTTATTTAAATCCGAATGACGATCCTGAAAAGGGTTGAGTTACCCACTTTTTGCAAAGCAAACGAGTACATTATTATGGATACACTTTCAGACAGCATTCCCTCCGTCAGCCAGGAAGAGCAAGCCTCTACACTGTTGGCTTTTGATGAATTGCAGTCGCGTTCGCTGGCGCTATCTCTGCGAGCGACGGCTTTGGTTTTTGATGACCCTGTTTCAAAACGATTGCTGGAACAAATCGAGCGTATTGCACCCAGCGATGCAACCGTTCTTATCATCGGAGAAACCGGAACCGGGAAGGAGCTGGTAGCCAGACATATTCATGCGCTCAGCAAACGCAGCAAAAAAGTTTTTGGGGCCTTAAACTGCGCAGCGTTAAGTGAAAACCTGATTGAGAGCGAATTGTTCGGCCATGAAAAAGGTTCGTTTACCGGAGCTTTAACGAGTAAAGAGGGCTGGTTCGAAACCGCCAATAAAGGCAGCCTGTTTCTCGATGAAGTAGGGGATTTGCCGTTTAGCATGCAGGCCAAATTGCTGCGCGTGCTACAGGAACGGGAAGTTGTCAAAGTGGGTTCCAGACAGCCTGTGCCGGTAGATGTCAGGATCATTGCGGCAACGAACGTCAATCTGGAAGAGGCCGTTGCCGCTTCGCACTTTCGGGCGGATTTATATTACCGGTTCAACGTCGCGACCATTCACTTAAGCCCTTTGCGCGACAGGCCGGGCGATATCCTGCCTTTGGCGAGACATTTTCTGAGAATTTACGCCGATCGTTTGGGCTATGGCGAAATCAAATTGTCGTCGGCAACCGAGTTGACTTTATTGAATTACGATTGGCCGGGTAATATCCGCGAGCTGGAAAATGCCATTCACCGCGCGCTTCTGGTTTGCCCCGGCAATCGTCTGCGTCCTGAAGATTTTAAATTATCCGGCGTCAGGATCTCGGATCAGGGATCATCCGTTTCAACCGCGTCTTTGGAAAGCGCGCTGCAGCGTCTTTGCGAGCAAGCGCCACCGAAGTTATTTGAGATATTGGAAGAGACGGTTATCCGAACGGCTTTTGAATTCTGCGAGGAAAACCAGGTTCAGACCGCGCGTTTGTTGGACATCAGCCGTAATGTACTTAGGCATAAGCTGGGGCTCTATGGCATGCTGCCGAATGCGCAGAAAAAACTGCCGGACGCTTACCGGGAGGCGGAGGTCGTAAGAGGCGAAGGCGCTGGAAAAACAGGCCCGGAAAATCTGTACCAATTGACTTAATGGGGTGGTTTGCTTTTGTATGCCGAAACTCCAGCATGCGTCTTCCATTTCAAAGCTGCGATTGATTTCGTGAACATCGCTAATCCCAGCGACAGAAACCATTATCACCGCTAAAAACAGATTATTAATGAAACTGCCGATTTGCGGTTTCATTGCAGGTGTTGCTGCCCAATCAGGGACCGGAACCGGATGATATGTTGCAGGAACTGCAACGTCGTTTTGCTTGTCCGTCCTGAAAAAAAAGGCGCAACGTAACCAATGGGGATCTTGCCGCACAAGGTCTCCCGTCACTATTGGAGTTAAAAATGGGGCTCAGCGTTACTCACTTATTAGTTGTATTAGCCATTGTCATCGTTGTATTCGGCACCAAGCGTCTACGCAATATCGGCTCCGATCTGGGTGGAGCCATCAAAAGTTTTCGCGCGGCCGTGACAGAAGGCGGTGAAGATAAGCCTGCCGAAAATCAGGGCGATGCCATTGACGGCAAAGTCACATTTAAGACAAGCGATAAAGTTTAACCTCCATGTTTGATGTAGGATTTTCGGAGCTTTGTCTGATCGCCTTGGTCAGCTTATTGGTGATAGGTCCTGAAAGATTGCCCAAAGTGGCCAGGCTTGCAGGATTCTGGCTCGGTAAAACGCGCAGTATGGCGGCTTCCGTCAAGGAAGAAATCAAGCTGGAACTGCAAACCGAGGAATTGCGCCAGATATTTAAAGAGCAGTCCGGGCTGGACGATGCCCAGAATTTGCTTGATGAAACATCCGACGCGCTTAAGGCCACGATTGATCCGTTGCCGACAGATATAACCGGACAATATGAGCTCAAATAATTTTAACGAGGCTGGAACGCAATCCTTTATCAGCCATCTGATTGAATTTCGCAACCGCCTGTTGAAAGCGGTTTTATGCGTATTAGCCATATTTTTGGGACTGGCTTCATACGCCAATGAAATCTATAGCCTGCTGGCCGGCCCCCTGCTGGAACACATGCCGAAAAATAGCACCATGATCGCTATTGATGTGGCCTCTCCTTTTTTCACGCCGTTTAAACTGGTGTTGATAGTTTCGGCTTTTATTTCCGTTCCTTTTATTCTGTATCAGTTCTGGGCATTTGTGGCGCCGGGTCTATACAAGCGGGAGCGAAGCAAGATTTTACCGTTGCTGGTTGCCAGTACCCTGCTGTTTTATATGGGCGTAGCCTTTGCCTACTTTGTGGTTTTTCCTCTGGTTTTTGGTTTCCTGACCGCCGCCGCGCCCGATGGCGTAGCGGTAATGACCGATATCGCCAAATATCTCGATTTTGTTTTATCCCTATTTTTTGCGTTTGGGGTTTGCTTTGAAGTGCCGATATTCACCATCGTATTGGTCTGGGCCGGGCTGGCAACTCCGGCAGACCTTGCCGATAAACGCCCGTATGTGATCGTCGGCGCGTTTACCATAGGGGCTGTTTTAACGCCTCCCGATGCCATCTCGCAAACCTTGTTGGCGGTGCCGATGTGGATGTTGTTCGAATTGGGATTGTTATGTTCAAAGCTTTTTGTGCCTAAGCCCGATAGGGATTATCAAACCGATGTTGCGGAAACGGAAGCCCGGCTGGATAAGATAGATCAGCCTCAGAGTTTAATGCCTCCCGCTAAATCGTGAATTCCTGAAACTCGGACGATGTCGCAGCGCCGATTCGAATAAACTCAGTCCCTGCGCTTTAACGACCTGTACCGCGAAAATCGGCGCTATATCCAAAGAAAACCGGCCATCGGCGAAGCTGGCAGAAGTGAATACTTGTGCCAGATCAATGCCGGTTGCGCCTCCGCATAAAGTTCCTATTCCTCCGGGTGGGCAGGTTTGGCTGGCAACACCAGGGTAGCCGGGGTCCATGCCGCCGTTGCCGAACATCGTTAAGCCGATAAATTGGTTGTTGTCCAGCTTATGATTCCAGCTCACCGTGGGGAAATATTCATTACCGCTCTCAGCCGTACCGGGGGTTGGGTGTTCGAGAGAATACCGATATGCGCCTTGACAGAGCGTAACGACTTAAAGTACTTTATAAAAAACGAAAAAAGCTGACCGGACAACCGGAAGCCAGTGAGTCCCTTTCTTATTCTTAGGGGCCACTGGCTTTTTTTTGGTCAAAATTTCGCTAACCGTTATTCGTTCATCGCCTGCCAGACAGTTTAGCGATTGAAATTCCAGGAGATTTTTATGGCACATTGGTACGAAGACAATTCCCATTCCATCGGCCAAACTCCGCTGGTGCGGCTGAATCGCATCATCGAAGGCGCGCCGGTCACCCTGCTGGCAAAAATAGAAGGGCGCAATCCTTCTTATTCGGTCAAATGCCGGATCGGCGCGGCGATGATCTGGGATGCCGAGCGCCGCGGCTTGCTGGGATCCGGCCGGGAACTCGTCGAGCCGACCAGCGGCAATACCGGCATTGCCCTGGCGTTTGTCGCGGCGGCCCGGAATATCCCGTTAACGTTGACGATGCCTGACACGATGAGTCTGGAGCGCCGCAAGTTATTGATTGCCTATGGCGCCAAACTGGTGCTGACGGAAGGCGCTAAAGGCATGAGCGGCGCGATCGCGAAAGCCGAGGAAATCGCCGCGTCCGATCCCGGACGTTATGTGTTGCTGCAACAGTTTAAAAATCCGGCCAACCCGGCCATTCATGAGCAGACCACCGGACCGGAGATATGGAACGATACCGACGGCGCTATCGACATCCTGGTGTCCGGCGTCGGCACCGGCGGCACGATTACCGGGGTTTCCCGCTACATCAAGCAGACCCAGCGCAAGGCTATTATCTCGATCGCGGTCGAACCTGAGGCGAGCCCGGTGCTCAGCCAGCATCGTGCCGGGGAGCTGCTAAAGCCCGGCCCGCATAAAATTCAGGGCATCGGCGCAGGCTTCGTGCCCGATGTGCTCGACCTGTCGCTGGTTGATGACATCGAGCAGGTCAGCAATGAAGAAGCCATCGCTTATGCGCGCCGTCTTGCCCGGGAAGAGGGCATTCTTTCGGGTATTTCCTCTGGCGCTGCCGTGGCTGTCGCGGCGCGTGTCGCCAAGCGTCCGGAAAATATTGGCAAAACCATTGTCGTCGTGCTGCCGGATTCCGGCGAACGCTATTTGAGTTCTCCTCTGTTCGAAGGCGTTTTCGACGCCGGCGGTTTTGCGGCATGAGCGAGTTCAGCTATCAAACCATCAAGCCGGACTGGGGCGTCGATGAGCTGGTGACAAGATTGCGCCATTTACGCGTACAGTCATTGGAAACCCGGCAGCGCCGCGACAAGCCGCCCAAGCTGCCATCGCGCAAGGAATTGCAGAAGATTCTCGATGGCCTGGGCTCGGTGTTGTTTCCAAACCGGCTGGGACTGCCGGACCTGGATGACGAGGGCATCGATTACTTTGTCGGGCATACGCTCGATACCCTGTTGCGCGAGCTGTTCAGGCAGATCCGCCGCGAACTGCAATTTGTTTCCGCACAGCTGCCTGCTGATGAGATATACCGGCAGGCTGTCATGATTACCCGCGAGTTTGCCGCGCGCTTGCCTGAGGTCAGGACGCTGGTCGAAAGCGATATCCTGGCCGCGTACGAAGGCGATCCGGCGGCAAGAAGCTCTGACGAAGTGCTGGTTTGTTATCCGGGCATTACCGCGATTATTCATCACCGGCTCGCCCATGACCTTTATAAATTGGGCGCTCCGCTGGTGGCGCGGATTATTGCCGAGATTGCCCATTCAGCCACCGGCATCGATATTCATCCCGGCGCGCAGATCGGCGATAGCTTTTTTATCGACCACGGCACCGGCGTAGTCATCGGCGAGACCGCCGTCATCGGCAGGCATGTCCGCCTGTATCAGGCCGTTACCTTGGGCGCCAAGCGTTTCCAAAAAGACGATGACGGCATCCTCGTTAAAGGCAATGCCCGGCACCCTATCGTTGAGGACGATGTCGTCATTTACGCGGGCGCGACGATTCTGGGACGCATCACCATTGGCTGCGGTTCGACCATCGGCGGCAACGTCTGGCTCACCCATAGCGTACCGCCCGGCAGCAATATTACTCAGGCGCATGTGCGCAGTGAATTGTTTCATGATGGGGGCGGGATATAAGCATTAGACGCAAAAACCACGAAGAACACGAAGGCCACGAAGAAAGACGAAAGTAACAACTTCCTCTCTGTGTCCTTCGCGGTAATGCCAGCTCCCTTCAAAGCGCGGGAACGATACTGAACAACTGATTATTTATACCAACCACAACAGGAAAAAGTCATGTCCGATATTCATGAAGGTCAAACCCATACCGCATTAGGTGACGTTGCCGCGCGTACACTGGCAAATGCGACTAAAACCGCCCCAATGCTGTCAACCATCACTCCTAGGTGGTTGGTTCATTTACTGCAATGGAAACCTCTGGAAGCCGGTATCTACCGGGTCAACAAGGTCAAGAACGAAACAGGCCTGCTGGTCGATTGCTCCAGCCTTGACGAAAAAGAACTGCCGCAAACGTTTGTCGATTATGAGGAATGGGGCCGCGAATATCGCTTGAATGCGGTCAATACCGTGCTCGACGTGCATACCCGTATTTCCGATTTATACAGCAGTCCGCACAATCAAATTCATGAACAGCTGCGTTTGACTATCGAAACTATTAAAGAACGCCAAGAAAGCGAGCTGATCAACAATGCCGAATACGGCTTGCTGAACAATGTAGCTCCAGGTTTTAAAGTACAGCCGCGTACCGGCGCGCCGACGCCTGACGATATGGATGAACTGATTTCCAAGATCTGGAAAGAACCTGGCTTCTTCCTGGCGCATCCATTAGCGATTGCCGCGTTCGGCCGCGAATGTACCCGCCGCGGCGTACCGCCTGCTACCGTCAGCATGTTCGGGTCGCAGTTTTTGACCTGGCGCGGTATTCCTATCATTCCATGCGACAAGCTGAAAGTGGTCAACGGCAAAAGCAACATCTTGCTGCTACGCACCGGTGAAAGCCGTCAAGGCGTGGTCGGTCTGTATCAACCTAACCTGACCGGCGAATTGAGCATGGGTCTGTCCGTCCGCTTTATGGGCATCAATCACAAAGCGATTGCCTCTTATTTGATCTCACTGTATTGCTCGCTGGCAGTATTGACTGACGATGCGCTCGGCGTGCTTGAGAATGTCGAAGTGGGCAAGTACCATGAATACAAGTAACAGCGATTTTGCTCAAGACGCATCATTGCCCGATATAGCGCAATTGACCAAGCTGGCCAATGAGTTGTTTACGGCCTTGCCTTGCGACGGCTCGCGGATCGGCCTTGCCGCTTCGGCAGTGCAGGGCGGAGTTGCTTCAAAGTCCGCTATACCGCAAGGTTTCGGCCTGCCGGATGAAGCGGAACTGCAAAAGCTGCTGACTCCGCGTCAGCCGTCCCTGGCGAGTGTTCCCGACAGCCTGGATACGGGGTCGGTTTTCGGCAATCCGTCTTCACCGGCGGCATCCCCGTTGGCGGGCTTGGACGAGTCCGTGCTGGCGGGCGTTCTGCCGCACGACTTCGGGCTGCCCGATGCCGCGCAATTGCAACAGTTATTGGTTTCGCGAGTGCCGTCAGGAAGCAACATTCCCGGAACGGCTGATGCCGGTTCAATTCCTGCTGCGCCGTCTTCGGCGGCTACCGGGAGTGTTCCGCTTAGCTCGCAGGGCAATCCCATTTCGACGGCAACTTATGGTTTGGCCGCCTCTATGGCAGATTTTGACGCCTCGTTGATAGCGGGGCTTACACCTCAGGCTTATGGTCTGCCGGGCGAAGCCGAGTTGCAAAAGCTGTTCGGGGGATCGGCAGGTATTTCGGCAAGCACCGGTTCGGACTCGTCATTTTATTTTCTGGATGAACTGAAAACCGGCGGATTTAATGCGCAAGTTCCGACCCTGGCGTCCGCCCATCCGGCGTTTGACGTGCAGGCGGTGCGCCGCGATTTTCCGATCCTGAAAGAACGGGTCAACGGCCAGCCGCTGGCCTGGTTCGATAACGCGGCGACTACCCAAAAGCCGCAGGTGGTCATCGATAGAATCTCGTATTTTTACGAACACGAGAATTCCAACATCCACCGGGCGGCGCACGAGTTGGCGGCGCGGTCGACCGATGCTTATGAAAAGGCGCGGGATACCGTTGCCAAGTTCATGAATGCGTCGTCTTCGGAGATTGTATTCGCGCGCGGCACCACCGAGGCGATCAATCTGGTTGCGCAAAGCTGGGGGCGGCAACATATCAAGGCCGGCGATGAGATCGTCATCACCTGGCTGGAGCACCATGCCAATATCGTGCCGTGGAAACAATTGTGCGATGCGACCGGCGCGACATTGCGCGTTGCTCCGGTCGATGACGACGGCCAGATCTTGCTGGGCGAGTATCAAAAATTGCTGAATTCGCGCACCAGGCTGGTGGCGTTCACGCAGGTTTCCAATGCGCTGGGCACGGTCACGCCGGCTCGGGAAATGATCGAGATGGCGCATCGGGTCGGCGCGCGCGTATTGCTGGATGGCGCGCAGTCGGTTTCGCACTTGCGCGTGGATGTGCAGGCGCTGGATTGCGACTGGTTCGTGTTCTCCGGGCACAAAATATTCGCTCCGACCGGCATTGGCGTACTGTACGGCAAGGCCGAACTGCTTGAAGCGATGCAGCCGTGGCAAGGCGGCGGCAACATGATCGCGGATGTGACCTTCGAAAAAATCGCCTATCAGCCGGCCCCCGCCCGCTTCGAGGCCGGTACCGGCAATATCGCCGATGCGGTCGGTCTGGGCGCGGCGCTGGAGTACGTGCTGAAAATCGGCATCGACAATATCGCCCGTTACGAGCATGAGTTGCTGGTGTATGCGATGGATGCGTTAAGAACCGTCTCCGGCCTGCGCCTGATCGGCACGGCTGCAAATAAAACCAGCGTATTGTCGTTCGTGCTGGAAGGACACAGCAATCAGGACATCGGCGTCGCGTTAAACCGCGCCGGTATTGCGGTGCGCACCGGCCATCACTGCGCCCAACCGATCTTGCGCCGGTTCGGCCTGGAAAGCACTGTGCGCCCGTCACTGGCGTTTTACAATACGCATCAGGAAGTCGACCTTTTGGTTAGCACCGTCAGAAGGATTCAGAGCGGTCAGCATTTTTAGCGACCTGGAAATCACCGGGCGCTTATAGCTGGCTTCAGGTGATTTCCATAAAACAGCATCTCAACCTTACTCATCACGAAAGACATGAAGAACAACTTCGTGTCTTTTTGGCCGTGAAAAATAATTAGCCGATGGGCCGAACTCCCTGCTGCGGGATTTGTACGTGCCCGCCAAGCAGGTCGGAACAGGCTGCTTCAATATGCTTAGGGTTCACTGGGCGGCAATGGCGCTGTGCCGAACAATAGCGTCGTGTCACTGGGTTGCAATGGCGCATTGCCATCGGGTAGCGATGGCGGGTCCAGACGCAGCACAGAGCCGTCTTGGGGCATGGTTACGTAGAGAAACTGATTATTCGGATCGATGGCGATATCAGCGGGTTCTGTATTAGTAAGCCCCAGGCTCGAAAGATCCAGTATGCAATGTGCGCTATCCAACGTAGAAGGGAAATGCAATACAGCAGGCCCGGAGCCACAGCCAAAACCATTGGCAATGGTCGTGGCAAAGAAGCCGTTGTCGGTATTGGATGCCGTCATGCCGGTAGCAAAGACCGGCCTGCTTCCATACGCTGGAATAAAGTTCGGGGTTGATGCATCGGCGGTGGTAGGGAACTCCGCGCCAAAGATCGACAAAAACAGCTGCGTTGCCTGGGCAGCGCTATTGGGGTCAAGCTCTATAGGCAGCGGAGCCAGTACCGTACCGTTACTATTGATGGCGAGTCCGGAAGGAAAAGTGTCGAGCGGCGGCGGTAAAACTACCGCTGACGGTAGGCTTGTCACTACAATCTGCGGGTTTTGCAGCATTCCGTTTATAAAGCTCAGGCGCAGTACAAACGGCATTCCGCCGCTGGTATTCGTCAATCCGGTCACCAGGACATCCAGTTGACCGGCTCCGGATTGCCATGTGGCGATATCGCCAAAGACCGGATTAACCATGACCAGCGTATCCGGCATGCCTGTAAGTATGTTAAATGCCTGGCTTTGAAGAATATTGCCCATTATCCAGGCTCGCAAATCGATGACGGGTTGTGCCAGCAGGGTATCCGGATCGACAGAATACAAAATTCCATTCATTTCCTGAGCCCAGATAATGTTACTGGCCGAGTCCAGGGCGAGCCGAAAATTTCCGGTTAATTGATTGTTTTGGTTCATCAAATTGCCATTGGCATCGAATTTGAGCAGTCCGCCTCCCCCAAACTCCGGAAGGGGCAGGGATTGCACGAAAACGCTTCCTGTATTGTCAACGACTATCCCGGTAGGATTGTTGACTTGGGCAAAAATGATGGGTTCGGGATAAGCGCGCCCAATAATGGCGAAATTGAGCGTTAGAATAAAAAATGCAGCAATTAAACGTTTGAGTTTCATGTCATTGCTCCTCATTTTGTTGCGGGATGACCGAGTTTTATTTTCGTGACTGCCGCTCGTTAGCCTGCATAGAATTAAGTCGTTACACAGCGTCACTTCAGCATTGAGCGGGCTTAGGAAATATTCTCGGCGCCCGGTAAGAGTTATGCGAACCTTGGGTGCAGATTTTCCGGTTCCTCCTTCGCATGGGTGAACATCGTCGGCAGAAGAGGCTTAAAAACTGCTTTTTTTCTAAATTAGAAATAGAGCAATGCGATAGTTAATTCTGTACGCTTATGCACACATGCAAAACTAACAGGTTGAATCTGTAGTTTATCGTTTTATTAGACATAGTGCGTGTCATCAAAAACCAGCCCCAGGCGCATCTTGCCGGTGCACGTCTTTGCAAAACAGTTCATATGTCGCAGTTCGCTATGGCATATGACCTGGTATTTCTAAAATCCAGTCCGCCCTCTTTTATCTCATTGTTTTTAAGTGACTATTTAGTAGCGTGGTATTTGCCCCTAATAACTCGCTCGGAGAATGGCTGCACTTCTATGCGACCCAATCTCCAGTGGGCTTTTCCTAAACGACAACCAATTGAGATAAAAATAATGCTAAAAAACTTGGCCTTTCTGTGCTGCTGTTGATTGCACAAAATGGAGCTGAAGCAGCGGTGCGGGACTTTACTCTGCATATCGACAACGGCAATCTGACAATCACCGATATCGGCGGTACAACGCTGCTTATTCTCAAGATTTACCTTAATGCCTGCACCGGATCGGTGTGCTTCATGCCGAACGCTTCCGCGACGGCGGGATAGGTCACAGCCCCGCGATAGGTGTTGAGCCCGTATTGCAGCGCCTTGTCTTTACGCACGGCGTCCAGGCCTTCGTTGGCGAGTTGCAAGGCGTACTTGGCGGTCTGGTTGTTCAGCGCAAAGGTGCTGGTGCGCGGCACGGCCCCCGGCATGTTGGCAACGCAATAATGCACTACGTCGTCGACGACATAAGTCGGATGGCTATGCGTCGTGGGGCGCGTGGTTTCCACGCAGCCGCCTTGGTCGACGGCCACGTCCACGATTACCGAGCCTTTGCGCATGGTCGGCAGCATGTCGCGGGTAATCAGCCAGGGCGCCCGTCCGCCGTGGATCAAAATCGCGCCGATGACCAGATCGGCGGTTTCGATGGCTTCTTCGATGATCGATTCATTGCTGATGCGCGTTTGCAGTTGGCCGCGGTAAATATCATCCAGGTATTTCAAGCGGGCATGGCTGATGTCCAGCACCGTGACTTGCGCGCCCAGGCCGACCGCTACCCGCGCGGCGTTGGTACCGACGATGCCGCCGCCCAGAATGACGACATTGGCGGGCGCGACGCCCGGCACGCCGCCGATCAGTACGCCGCGGCCGCCATGCGATTTTTGCAGATAGGTTGCGCCCGCCTGGGTCGCCATGCGGCCTGCCACTTCACTCATCGGTATCAACAAAGGCAAACTGCCGTCTTCGGTCTGGACGGTCTCGTACGCGATGCCGGTGGTTCCGCTGGCCAGCAGGGCTTCGGTCAGCGGCTTATTGGAGGCCAGATGCAGGTAGGTGAACAGCAGCAAGTCCTGGCGCAGATAGGGATATTCCGAGGCAATCGGCTCTTTGACTTTGACCACCATGTCCGCCGCCCAGGTATCTTCCGCGTTGGGAACGATTTGCGCTCCGGCAGAGCGGTATTCCTCGTCCGAAAGCGAGCTGCCTTCCCCTGCGCCGCTTTGTACCAGCACCTGATGGCCCCGACGCGTTAACGCCCTGACTGAGCCTGGCGTCAGGCCGACTCGATTCTCGTTGTCCTTAATTTCTTTAGGTAGGCCGATTAGCATGGTTTGACTCCTGGCTAGTGGAACGGAAACGCGTTAATAAAAAATCTTGCCGTTTAAATTTATATACCCTTAATAGAAGAGCGTAGCATAATTTAGCGCGGTTTTTTAAGTACAGCTTAAGCCGTTTGTTCCGGTAGGGTGCGCATCGCGCACCGTTTTCAACTTGTCGGCTTTTTGGCCGAAATCTAGGTAATGGCCGGTATTGCCGGTCCGGACGGCTTGGCGTAGCCTGAGAAATAAAGCCGCCGATATTGCGTTATTTCTTGTCCCAAGAACCGGGGATTTATATGCAGATATTATTACCTGAACGCAGCCAGACGCCGTTAAACGACGATCAATATTATCTGCTTCAACAGTTTTTTTCGACTTTATCGCCGGAGCAGGCTGCCTGGGTTGGGGGCTATGTGACCGGGCGGGTTGCAAAGGATTTGCCCGCCCTCCCAAGCACCGCCGATATTGCCGATATTACCATTCTGGTGGGTTCCCAAACTGGCAACGGCGAGACGCTGGCCGAGCAACTGCACAGCCTGGCCGCCGGGCGCGGCTTAAAAACAGCCGTCAAAAAAATGGGCGATTACAAACTGCCGCAATTGAAGGCCGAGAAAAACCTGCTGGTCATCGTCAGTACTTACGGCGAAGGCGAACCGCCTGACAATGCCAGGGAATTGGTCGAGTATTTATTCAGCAAGCGCGCTCCGTCGCTCAAGCACATGCATTTTGCCGTGCTGGGCCTGGGCGATTCCGGTTATGAGTTCTTCTGCAAAACCGGCATTGATTTCGACCGTCGTTTGGAGGAACTGGGGGCAACGCGGATTCATCCCAGGGTTGATTGCGATGTGGACTATGAGTCCAGCGCCGAAGCCTGGATGGATGCGGTGTTGAATGTACTGTCCCTGCGCCTGGAAGCCAACTCCCAAACGGCAGAGCCCGCGCCGCCGTCTGTTGCCAGCTCCTCTGTCTATTCGCGCAAGCATCCGTTTCCTGCGCTGTTGCTGGAAAACATCATGCTGAACGGGCGGGGTTCGCTGAAGGAAACCCATCATCTTGAATTTTCGCTGGAAGGTTCCGGCTTGAGTTACGAGCCGGGCGATGTGCTCGGCGTTTATCCGACCAATGCGCCCGACGTGATCGATGCCCTGTTACAGACGCTGCATTTTGCCGGTACGGAATGGGTTACGCTGGATGACGGTAAGGAAGGCTTCCTTTACGACTCGCTGTTCCGGCATTATGAAATTACCGCCATTACCCGGCCGGTCATGCAAAAATACGCCTTATTAGCCAATAACCAGAAGCTGGATCAGTTGCTGCACGACAAACAAAAACTGAACGACTATCTGTATGGCCGTGAAATGATTGACCTGGTAACCGACTTCCCATCCGGGGAGCTATCGCCGCAGGCGTTTGTCGGCTGCCTGCGCAAATTGCCGCCCCGCGCATATTCGATTGCCTCCAGCCTGAAACAGCATCCCGACGAAGTGCATATCACTGTGGCTGCGGTACGTTACCAGTCGCATGGCCGGGATCGCAAAGGGGTTGGCTCGACGTATCTGGCCGAGCGCATTGATGGGGATGCGACTATCCCTGTGTATATCGACCGCAACAATAATTTCAAGCTCCCGGCCGACCCCGACACGCCGATTATCATGATTGGTCCCGGTACCGGCATCGCGCCGTTCCGTGCCTTTGTCGAGGAGCGTGAAGCGATCGGCGCATCGGGCAAAAACTGGCTGTTTTTTGGCGACCAGCATTTCGAGACCGACTTCCTGTATCAGGCCGAATGGCTGCGCTATCTTAAAAGCGGGCTATTGACCCGCATGAACGTCGCCTTCTCGCGCGATCAGGAACAAAAAATCTATGTTCATCATTTGATGGCTGAATACGGCAAGGAACTGTACGCGTGGTTGCAGGAAGGTGCTCATCTTTATATCTGCGGCGACGGGAAATGCATGGCGCACGACGTGCATCAGGAATTGCTGAACATTGTTGCGGCTGAAAGCGGTACGGACAATGCGGAAGACTATATCGCGGACCTGCAAAAGACCAAACGCTATCAACGGGATGTGTATTGAAAGAGATTCATTAATCAAGAGCTTGGCTGAAAGCTTAAAAAGCTTCACCACGAAGAACACGAAGAACACGAAGAACACGAAGAACACGAAGAACACGAAGAACACGAAGAACACGAAGAACACGAAGACCGCTAGTTCCCAAGCTCCTGAGGCTGTGAAAGTATTCGGTTTAAGAAAAAATCCAAGAGTAACCACGGAGGACACAGACGACTTGCATGGATGCAGGACGACTGCATGGACGCAGGAGGTAGAGCAACGCAGGGAGCGGTTGCCGAGGTAGAGCACCAACAGTAGGCGCTCTAGGCGACGCAGGAGCAGTTGCCGAGAACATGGAGATTCTAATAGGTTGAGTTCATAGAATTATTTTCTCCGTGTCCTTCGTGTTCTCTGTGGTGAATAATTTCCTGGGCCTGATTAAATAGAATACTTTCACAGTCTCTCCTGCTTGGGAATTATGCAGGAGGTACGATCCCAAGGATGGGAAAGGTAGAATCGCGTCGGGAACAGCGAAACCGGCCCAGCCGCGATTTAGACCTTCCAGGTTTTAAAAACCTGGAAGGTCTGCATTCCGACAAGTACTAGTGTGTTAAATGAGGTTGAAACGATGACCGATATCACTCCGGAACAATTGGCAAAACAGTCTGAAGTCGAGCGGATCAAGGATGCCAGTAATTATCTTCGCGGTACGCTGGTCAAGAGCCTGCAAGACCCGTTAACCGGCGCACTAAGCGAAGACGACACCCAGCTGTGCAAATATCACGGCATTTACCAGCAGGATGACCGCGATTTGCGCGACGAACGCCGCAGGCAGAAACTGGAGCCTCGCTACCAGTTTCTGGTGCGCATCCGCTTGCCCGGCGGAATCTGCACGCCGACGCAATGGCTGGAAGTGGACCGCATCGCCAACACCTGGTGCAATAACAGCATACGGTTGACTTCCAGGCAGACTTTCCAGCTGCACGGCATCGTCAAGCGCAACCTGAAAAAGACCATTGCGGAAATTAACGCCGCGCTGCTCGATACCATTGCCGCTTGCGGCGACGTGAACCGCAACGTCATGTGCAATCCCAATCCGCAGCAATCGCGGCTGCACGAGGAAGTCTACGAGTATGCCCGCCGCATCAGCGAGCATTTGTTACCCCGAACGACGGCTTATCATGAAATCTGGCTGGATGAAGAACTGCTGTCTTCAAGCCGGCAGGACGAAGAGCCGATCTACGGCAAGCGCTACCTGCCGCGCAAATTCAAGATAGCGGTCGCCATTCCGCCGAGCAACGATGTCGATATCTTTGCCAACGATTTGGGTTTTATCGCAATCGCCGAGGATAACCACCTGCTCGGGTTTAACGTCACCGCCGGCGGCGGCTTGAGCATGACCCACGGCGAGACGTCTACTTACCCGCGCCTGGCCGACGTGATCGGCTATTGCCCGAAGAGCAAGGCGCTGCAAGTCGCCGAGGAAATCGTCACGATTCAGCACGATTTCGGCGATAGGACGCAGCGCAAACACGCCCGCTTTAAATATACCATCGAAGACCGGGGCATCGACTGGCTAATGTTTGAGCTGAACCGGCGGTTGGGATGGAACCTGGAGCCGCCCCGGCCTTATATATTCGAACATTCCGGCGACCGTTACGGCTGGGTCGAAGGCGCTAACGATACCTGGCATTACACTCTGTTTATCCAGAACGGCCGCATACTCGACACCGAGATTTACCCGATGATGACCGGGCTGCGTGAAATCGCCAAGGTGCATGACGGCGATTTCAGGCTCACCGCCAACCAGAATTTGATGA